>Ga0268262_10005135_pt1 | contig 13121 bp, 13 predicted proteins | sample TergutNc150P3_FD_190354 | JGI IMG/M metagenome (GOLD analysis project Ga0268262, IMG submission 190354) | Nasutitermes corniger P3 segment gut microbial community from laboratory colony in Florida, USA - Nc150 P3 (SPAdes) (version 2) | ecosystem: Host-associated > Arthropoda: Insects >... | reverse complement strand
CCTCTCAAACGACCTAGCAAAATCGTTTGGCGTGGTGAATGGCCTCTGCCCAAGATGACCTAAGCGCAACAGGTCAAAGCCCTCTTCAATTTTCTCGTTTGTAAGCGATTCTGTTGCGGGACGCTGGTATGCTTGCCCTTGGTCATTGTTTTTCATAGTGTCCAATCATGTCTATACTCAGTTTTTTTGCCCCATCAAGCCATTATACTTCGATTTCGCAGTGTGGTTCAATTTGCCCCATTTTTCAAGAATGCAAAAACTACGCTCCCTCCTCTTGACCCTCAGTGCCTCGACCTTTCCGCTGGCTTGCCGCCAATTGTTTTGCGATGATAGTTCGTTAGCGTTTTGCGAGTTTCTCCGACAAATCTTTACCCTCCTTTAGCCCGTCCAAATAGTCCGCCCAAACCTGCATCATCTTCCGCCTGTCGTCAAGGAACTGCGTCCGGTCGTAAGATTCGCCCAGATTTTCGTTGGTCTTGTGCGACAACTGCCTCTCAATCCATTGTGGGTTGAAACGCAACCGTTCCGCCAGAAGCGTCCTAGCCATAGCCCTAAAGCCATGAGCGCATATTTCTGTTCCTGTGTTAAATCCCATACCCTGTAACGCCCTGTTGATAGTCACCTCGCTTATTGGGCGGCCAGAGCGCATTCCCGGAAAAACATACTCCCCACTGCCCGTCAGTGGATGCAGGTCTTTGAGGATTGCCAATGCCTGACGCGATAGCGGCACTATCAAAGTCTGCTTGTCTGCTTTGTTGGCTCGCTGTTTTGAATACTCAAATACCCATTCTTTGCGCTTCAGGTCTATGTCCTCCCATTTGGCCTCTCTCAATTCCCCTGGCCTCACAAATACGAGGGGGGCAAGCGCAAGAGCGCAACGAACCACTTGAGTCCCTTTGTAGGAACTGATGGCTCTCAGCAATTCGCCTACTCTCTCTGGGTCAGTAATTGTTGGAAAAGGTCTTGGGGAAGCGGTCTGCAACGCGCCTCTTAGTTCGGCAGAGGGGTTTCTCTCCGCCTTACCTGTGATAACAGCATAGCGCATGATTTGGCCGATGGTTACATTTACCCGATGCGCTGTTTCAATGGCCCCACGGCTTTCAACACGTTGGCAGACCTTCAAAATAACTGATGCTTTGATTTCAGCGACAGGAATATCGCCGATGTAAGGCAGAATATCATTCGCAAGTAAGCGACATGCCCTAATAACATGGCCCTCAGCTTTGTCGCGCCTCCAAAGTGCAAGCCATTCACGCGCTACCGCTTCAAATGAATTTTCCACAATTTCACGTTTGGCAGCCTTAGCCGCTCCCCTTGCTGCTGACGGGTCAATGTTTTGAGCCAGTTGCCCCCGCGCTTCCTGATGCCTTCTGCGGGCTTCCTGCAACGAAACTTCGGGGTATTTGCCAAGTGCCAGTAGCTTCTCTTTATTCTCAAAGCGAAATTTGTAACGCCAGAGTTTTCCGCCCCCCGGCTCCACCTGTAAAAATAACCCGCCGCCATCAAACAATTTGTATGGCTTCTCGGCTGGCCTCGCCCGCCTGATGTTTAGGTCTGATAACTTCATGCTTACTCCTGTGCGATTCTTGGAGGATACCCCCAGCACCCCCAGATACCCCCTATCATACCCCCAAAATAGGGGGTATTCTGATGTACGGCGGTGGACGTGGACAAACAGGCACCTAATAAAAAACCCCGTCGTTGCGGGGTTTGTTGAGCATCTGTGAACAGCCGTGGACGCGGATTGGTAGCGGGGGGGGGATTTGAACCCCCGACCTTTGGGTTATGAGCCCAACGAGCTACCGGACTGCTCCACCCCGCGCCAGAATATTTATGTTATCAGAATTTCGCAGAATTGCAACATGTTTTGGCACCGACAAAGTAAAATTTTGTAATTGAGGTTGGAACCCCGATGCGTCCTTTCATACTCACTCTCTGCGTCTTGCTGGTACGCGCCTGGCTTTGCGGCGGTGCCAATGAACAATGGTTTAAGGCTCCCAAGAGCCGCAGGGTGGCTCACTACGAGATAAAAGGAGCGCTGGATTGGCCCCAAAAAAAATTTGAAGGCCAAATGAAACTGACCTGGCGCAACACTGGCGCAGTCGCAACTCAGGAGCTGCCCTTTTGCCTCTACTTGAATTCCCCTGTCTATTCTGTTGTGGGCCTTGGTGGCAAGGCGAGGCCGGGTTCCTGCAAAATTTTGGCCGCAAGCTGCAATGGGGTTGGACTCGATGGAAGGCTGGGGGAGGGCGGCACAACATTTTGGGCCAGGTTCCCAACGCCCATAGCACCAGGCGAGAGCGTCCAACTAGAAGTATCATGGGTTACCCAATTTCCTATGATCAAGGCAGGCAGCGGCTGGATGGAGCATTATTTGGTAGCGTCACTGTGGTACCCAAAAATTGGAACGTACAAAGATGACAGGTGGCTTCCGGCCCCATCACCAGAAAATGCCGCTTTCAGTGGCGACCACGCTGTTTTTGACGTGGAACTCAGCTTGCCAAATTTACTGCAGTTGGCCAACACTGGAACAGTGCTGCTGCCGATGGATGAATCTGGCAACTATCTGACTGATTCGTTGGGGAGGATAGTCGAGGCCGCCCACGATCCAGATCGAAAGCTGTATTTTATTTATCGCATCCACGCCGAAGACGTGAAGGATTTTTCATGGGCCGCGGCGCCTAGCGGAAGTTGGAGCCTGAGCAGGATGAGCTATGGAGATACGCAGGTCTATTTCTACTGCATACCCAAAAACGGCGACCAACTGCGGCGGCTGAAAGAAGCTGCGTGGAACGCCCTGCATCGCCTAGAGCAGCAATTCTGCCCGTATCCGTACCCAATATTGTCTATCGTGGATTTACCAAAAAATGCGGGCAGCGCGTTGGCTTCACCCACATTGGCCTATGTTTCAAATATCTCCTTTGACCCGCTTCAGCAGCGCGTCGTACCAGAGTTGGCAGTGCTGAATCAAGTTGGGGACCAGTTTTTTGGTGGAGCCGCTGGCCTCGATTTGCCAAGTGAATATCCACTGTATCAGTCCCTTTCCTCTTGGTTTGCAAGAAAAACACTAGAAAAGGATTACCACGCCGCATTTTCATCAAAGCGCTTTCTCATGGAGCCGTCATTTCCGGAATGGTATGCGAGGCACCCGATTCCGCCGGGTCTCCTTGATGGGTTCCGCAGCTTTTTGTCCATGGGATTCCCAGGAAGGCAGGGTAGGATACGCGCTTGGGACATAGACCGCTTAGAAGAAGTGCATGGTGGCAGTTGGACGGAAAGTGAGATTCGGTCGCGCATCGCGGACAATTTTTTTATCAATGGCGAAAAATGGGAAGGCATCAGCATACGGTTGGATAAGCTAGCTTGGCGCATCGCCAGCGTCAAACGCACCTCGCAAGGCAGAGGGGAAATAACCATAGAGCCGGAGGGGGCTGTAAGAGAAGATTCCCAAGTTGGTATGCAATTCGCTCAATCAATCACTCTCTGGGTGCGCCTAGAAAATGGTGAGGAAATCAGTCGCGTTTTGAATGGGCGGGAAGATAGTGCCACATTCACATTCTCCGCCCCAATCGCAGCCGCTGAAATACGGCCGGACGCACACCTTTCGGGCCAAAGTTGCAGACTGCGCGCCACCTACGCGGCCAAGCCCTTGAAGCGCGGGGTCGCGTACTGGGCGCACTTAGTGATCGGCGCGATTGGGGGGATATTGCAGGGTATCGGAATCGGGTGACAGCATAACGCCTGTGTCAGTGGCTGCCCTTGGGCAGGCGTCGCCCATCTGGATTTTCGCGACGTTCCCACTTTCGTCCAAGCATATCAGCGCGGGGAAAAATGCTATGCCGAGCAGCCCCAAGTCGCGCTGGTATGGGGCAAAGGATACTTTGTAGTCTGTGAGTATTGGCAGATCCAACATTTTTTCGGCCCTGTTCCTCCAAGTCGGAGATTCCGCATTTTCTATGCCTTGCGGCTCCAGCAGGGGAATCACCCAAGTTGAGGTTTTGTCGTACGGCGGGAAATCTGAATCGGGGCAGACCCATGCTTTTTCACCTGCTTGGATTCCGCTCTGCGATTCCACAAGATCAGAAGTCCACAGCCTCAGCGCGGACAGTGGGCCGCCAATGGTGGAGAATGCTTTTTGGAATACGATAAAAATCTCTGGCATGTCTTGAGATGCCCTAGCGCCCTTTAGTCTGGCCAGTCGCATTTCGTCATTCTCTGCTAAGGCCCAGCACAATGCGTGGCGAAGCGCGAAGCCCCTGATCAGCGGGTGGATTTTTTCTTCAAGCAGGCGGCCCTCCCACTTGCGGCGGATGTCAGAGTTCCAGTCCCCTCTGCGTGTGGCGGCTTGGCCAAAGCGCCATAAGGCCAATTGCGAGCCCGTCAGGCTCAAACTCAGGTTCACTAGCGACTGCTCCGATGGAGTCTCTTTCGCCTCAAGGAATTTGAGTAGTTCGTCTGCCTCCGCCTTTTCAGGGCTATTTTTTTGAAAAGTGGAAACAGGCGACGGCAAGTGTGCCGCGCTGTGGAGCCACATCAGCTTCGCCTGTTCGGAAGCCCTATTGGAAGGTAGCTGGGGCGGCCTCACCGCAACGCCATAGTCAAAGGCCTCTAGCATTTGGTATTCCAATGACTCTAATGTCTGCGGAGCTTGGCTTGGTGCTTGGATTGCGGGTGGGTCTTGCGTTGGGGGGAGAATAAATAGCATCCTAGTATTTTAGCTAAAATACTAAAGATGTCCCTCGGCCGCTTCACGCGCCGTTGGCGATCTACAGAATCATGGCGGAGCCGCAGCTTCACCCTTATTGTTTTGCTGGAGTTAAATGCATGCCTCATCATCAGATGTCCCAAGTTGACCGCTTGGCCGTGGCGCTCGATGCGCCATCGGCGGCGGACGCGCTCAAGTTGGCAGAATGCTTAAAAGGGAAAGTCGGCTTGCTGAAGGTGGGCCTAGAATTGTTCTGCGCCGAAGGGCCGAGCATCGTGAAAGAGTTACAGTGCTTCGCACCGGTTTTTTTGGACTTGAAGCTGCACGACATACCGACAACGGTCAAGCGGGCTCTGGGTTCGGTCTTAAAACTCGACCCGCTGCTGGTCAACATTCATGCCTTGGGCGGCCCTGACATGATGAGGGAGGCGGCGGAAACGGTGGCGCAGCATAGGCGGAGCGGAGGCAGGACGCGCCTTTTGGCCGTCACTGTACTGACTAGCATGGACAAAGCGTCACTGATTAAGCTGGGACTCGACGGAGACCCATCAAGCATGGTGCTGCGCCTCGCCACCCTTGCAAAGGAGGCCGGGTGCGACGGGGTCGTTTGCTCTGGCCAAGAATCCGCGCTGCTCCGCTCGAATTGTGGCGAAACGTTCCTCCTGCTCACTCCAGGGATACGCCCAAGAGGGGCGGATGCACAAGACCAAGTCAGGGTCATGACTCCATCGGAAGCAATATCGGCCGGTTCGACATGGATTGTCGTCGGCAGGCCAATAACCCATGCCCCGGACCCCGCCGCCGCGGCAGAGGCAATACTGTCGGAAATTGGTAAAGTCGGCTCCTGAACTATGACAGTCGCCTCGCCACTGGTTTTCCGCGCAAGCCCCGCCCAAAGGGCCACTGCCCTGATTTTGGCGCTGGGATGCCTGCTAGTGTCCGGGCGTGGAATGTCGCTGATGATCCAAAATTTCCCTAGCATGTGGTACCAATTGAAGCTTGCCCAAAGCCAAGCTGGCGAGCCAACTTTTTTCATATGGGCAAGCCTTGCGGCTGCGTGTCTAGCCATGCTGATTTCGGCCATAGTCTTGGTATTGGTCATAGTCATGTTTTTGCTGATAGAGGGGACCAATATTCTCACCGACGAACTTGGCATCAGCGTAGAATGTCAACTCTTACCGCAGCCAATAGCTAAAAGATTGGGGGCGGGCCGCATCCTGTGGACAGATGTCACAAAGATAGAAAGGCGCAGGATGTACTTTGTCCTCTATGGCCAGGAAAAGCCAGAGAACCCCCTAAACAATGCAATGATTAAATTTTTGTTGGCAGACCAGCTTGACCGCCTCATCTTTTTGATAATTGACCGCAGCCCAAACCTGAAACTTTTTACTTGACAGGTTCGCACATCGATGTCTTATGGGCTATCATAAATGTACTACAAAGGAGTTGGTATGAACCATCTAGTTGCCGCCGCAATCATCGCCATCGCTGGCTCAGGACTGATGTCGCAAGACCAGGCCCAAACACACATGCAGCGTCTCATAGCTGCCCAGCCTCAATTGGAAAAGTATTTGGACGCGCTGCAGCCCAAGGAAGCCATAGAGCTGCTGGAGGGTATGATCCCGGATACCATTCCCGATGTGGGAAAAGGCTCAGAAGACCCTAAAGCGCTTAGGGCAGGTATAACGGAAATATCGGCCCTCCAGATCATGTTTGTTTATCTGGGGCGCGCCCAAGTTTTATCCGGCGAAATCGAAAAAGCAATAGACAGCTTGAAGAAGGCCAAAGACATGGCAGATATAAAAGCTGCCGGAACCGAAGACTTTATCAATTTGCAAATCCAAGGTATGACACAGGCCGTGGAACAATCAAAGGTCCGCCTCAAAGAAATTGAAAACGTCCTTGCCAAGAAAAAGGATCTCGAATCCAAAAACAAATTGAAAATGAACAAGCTAGACAAAGAACAATTGGCAGCAATCACAAAGGATATGCCCAATTTGGAAAACCAAACCAAAATTTGCAATGAAACAATCGAAAAGATGCCAGCTGCGATACAGCAAATGAGCGAGGCCATCTCGGTGGAAAAGGCAAATGCAGAGAAGTTTGCCCCAGCCATCGCCGATTTGGAAGATAGCCTCAAAAAGGAACAAGAACTAATATCATCCGACTTTGGCGGCGACAAAGCAAAATATGTATCATCGGCAGTCAACGCCAAAGGAATCCTAGAAAGGCAGAAGACCATGCAAGACAAAGCCAGTTTTCTGAATCGGCTTTTGGTTCTGGACCCAGCCAACAAGGACGTCCAAAAGCAGCTCACTCTTTTGATTGGCAACAATTAATGGCTTTAGAATAAGCTGCCGCCAACCGAGGAGTTGGCATAGGAGGCACATAGCTGAGGTGGCCAACAAAGGGTTGTGCATCGGCTTCCCAGCCCCATCATTTCATACCAAGCTGCGTTAATATAGCAGTTCAACCTATTGTAGGTTGAACTGCTATGCAAGGATTTGCTTGTAAATCCTTGCCGCTTATTGTCCGTAGGCGGGCTTTGCTCGCCGTTAAGCGGACAATAAAAGCGCAAATGCTATATCAACGCAACTTGGTATGAAACTTTTTCCTTGATGGATTCACACATCATGGTATTGTGGGTTATCCTAAGATGATAGGACAAAGGAGTTGATATGAACTTTCTGGCCACCGCTGCAATCATAGCCATCGCTGGCTTGGGGCTGATGTCGCAAGACCAAGCCCAAACGCCCGCACAGCGCTTTTTGAGTGCTATGCCTGAATTGGAAAAGTACTTCACCGCAGCCCAATACACGGACGCCATAAAGCTGCTAGAAGACCTCACCCCTAGTGAAGCGCCTGAAGTGAAAAAGGATCCACAAGACCCCAATGTGCTGTTGCGCAGCCTTTTTGAACTGGGGATTTACCAAGATATGAACGCCTACATGGGACGCGCTTTGGTCATGGCCGGCAAAATTGAACAGTCCATTAGCTCCTTCCAAAAGGCCAAAGACATTGCAGAGCTTAAAGCCAAAGAAACGGAGGGCTTTGTAAATTTGCAGATCCAAGGATGGGAGGCGGCCATTGAACACGCAAAGACCCGCCTCCAAGAGATCGAGACCTTGATGAAGACAAAAGAAGAACTCGAAGCAAAAACCAAGAAAACTTCCAATGAAAAAAAACAATTGGAAGCATTAAAACAGAACACGCTTGCTTTGGAATACGAAACCAACACCCACAAAGACAACATCAGCAGAGGCCCTGCCGCTATCGCGCAGATGAAAAATGCCCTTGAAAAAGAAAAAGAAGACTCTGCCAGATTTGCCCCCGTCATCGCCAGCTTAGAAGAGGCCCTAAAAAGCGAACGGGAGACGATTTCGTCCACATTTGGCGGTGACAAAGCAAAATATGTAGCGTCGGTGATTGACACCAAAGCAAACTTGGAAGAACAGCCGACAAAGGACGATAAAATCAAGCTCCTTAACCGGCTTGCCTTCCTGGACCCCAACAACAAAACTGTTCAGCAGCAGCTCGCCCTCTTGATCGGCAAATCCTAATGGTTTTGCATTAAGCTGACCCCTGGCGCAAGGAGTTGGTCTAGGATGCACAAATTGATTAAGTTGACACAAGCTATTGCGATGTTGGCGGCGTTGGTGTTTGCGGCGTCGCCATGCTCGGCCCAGGGCTTGGCTTACTACTGGAACAGCATTAGGCCGCTGTGGGAAAACAGCTTGGAAGACGGCAACGGGCAAAAAGTACGGAGAGACGCGGAAGGCCTACTCAATAGGCCGGATGTGCGGATCAATCCGTCCAACTACAACGACCTTCACGCAAAAGTGGCCATATTGGGCATGGCCGCGCGTGGCGCCGTGTTGGACGGCGATTGGCCCGGCGCCATTTCCCTCTTGAGCCAGGCCTCGGTCACCGCCTCGACCAACTATGCCTCGGCCAGCGAATCCCTTGGGTACATCCGCCGACAGCACGAAACGAAAATTGCCGAGTGGAGAGATCAGATAAGGGCCAGCGAAGAGCAAGTCCAAAGGCTTAAGGCAATGCCAGGGCTAAATAGCGACCAAATCCAAGACGTGATGTACCTCGAGTCCAGCATTTCCGAGTACGCAAAGGCCCTTGCCAATAGCGAACAATCAATCACTGACATTGACGCGATACTGCACACACTAAAGGATGAAGTGGATACATGCGCCAAATCGCTGAACGATTGGAACGGCTTCCTCATGAAAGAGCGGGTGGACATTCAGGGCGTGGACTCGATTCCTAGGTACGTCAGAGAAAAACTTGCGCAAATCAAAGAGGACACAGAAAGGTCCCGCTTCGAGCTCATCTCCTACACGAGGCGCCTATTGAAGCTGGAACCCACAAATGAAGCCTGCAAACAGTTTTTGAACACCTTGCTCCCCCCTCCAGCGCCTCCGCCGGCGCCCCCGCCAAAACCGAAGCCGAAACCCAAGCCAGCGCCCAAGCCGCAGCCAAAGCCACAGGAAGAGACTCAATCAAAGGCCCAAGAAGAGGCGCAGCAAAAGACCCAGGGAGAGCCGCAGAAAGAAACCCCTGGAGACCCACAGAAAAAGACCGACGAAGAAGCCAAGAAAAAAGCTGACGAAGAGGCCAAGAAAAAAGCCGATGAAGAAGCCAAGAAAAAGGCTGACGAGGAAGTAAAGAAGAAGGCTGACGAAGAAGCCAAGAAGAAAGCCGATGAAGAAGCCCAAAAAAAAGCTCAGGGGAATGGGAATGGGCCGCAAACCGAGCCACCAAAGCGGTGATGCTAGTTACTAGTTACAAGAGAGCCTCTTGCAGAACCCACATCGCGCCCATAGAAGCTATCCCCAAGCATCAGTGAACATATCGAAGCCCTCTCCCAACCATCTGCCCGCCCATCGAAGGAACCGCGTTAAGGGCGGCAGGGGTCTGGGGAGTAGCGAAGTGCGGACTCGCATGCGAGGCCATGCTGAGCGAATCCCCAGTGAGCATTCGGGAAGCTTTTCCAAGCCCCGGCGCGAGGCGAAACAGGCCGCAAGATGCTCGTCCCGAGCTCATACCAATTCGCGTTCAACTGGCGTTGAACGCTTTACGCCAAAGTTTTTGAAAAACTGGGGAACCCAGCTTTTTCAAAAATATCTTGGTATCCGATTGGCATCGGATACCAAGGCAGCCCTGTTGGGCTTTGCGGAAATGTCGGATTCCCCCGGCTTTTCGGCTGTTTACCAATTTCAACTTCATTTTGCGGACACCGGTTCCCGTCGCCTTATACCAAGTTGCGTTCATTTGAACGCAACTTGGTATCAAGCGGCGAATGACCTCGCCGCGTGTCCAATCGGCGCGTTCGGATCATCATTCAGATCAATCTCGTTTGCGAACCATTGCCAGCCGCTCGCCACGCCAGAGAGTCTTGCAGCCCCAAATTTGCTAGGTTTTGCAGATGCTCTCATGATTGTAAGTTGGCATTATAGCAGTTCAACCTATTGTAGGTTAAACTGCTATGCTAGGATTTGCTTGCAAACCATGGTCGCTATTGTCCGTAGGCGGGCTTTGCCCGCCGTTAAGCGGACAATAAAAGCGCAAATTGCTATAGTTGCAACGAGAGATTCCATAATGCGTTGCCATTATTTGGGTTGACAGAGAATGACATTGTCCGCAGATGGGTTGTCTGCAAGTTCAGAGCGCAAGCACGGGCAGGCAAAAATTTGCCTTGGAGTTGACCCAGGCTCGCTGGCCTGCGGGTGGGCAGTCGTGTCCCGCAACGGCTCAAGGCTGGAGCTCTTAGGGGCAGGCGTGATCCGCAACCCAAAGGGCCAGGAATTTTTTCAGCGGATACTGCTCATACATCAGCGGCTCGGCGAGGCGATAGAGAAGCACCAGCCGCAGTTCGTCGCGGTGGAAAGTCCCTTCGTAGAAAAAAATGCAGCCACAGCCCTAAAGCTGGGCCAGATCCGTGGCGGGGTTCTGCTCACCGCCGCGCTGCACGGCCTGCCAGTGGGCGACTACAACCCCATGCAGGTAAAAAAGGCCGTCAGCGGCTATGGCTGGGCGGGCAAGGATCAAGTGGGCAAGATGGTGATGACACTCCTGAACCTAACGGAACCTCTCCCCGCCGACGCCGCCGACGCCGCCGCCGTGGCAATCGGCCATCTGCTGGCAACCAGAAAGGTCATGTAGGGCGATTCATCGCCTTTTGCAAAACCATCATCTCGCTCATCGGAGTCCCCTTCTCGCCTGAATCATATCGTGTCCTATTTCTAATGTTATAATTCCATTTTTAATTCAAAATTGCGTCCATGCAATTTTGAATTAGTCGGCTGCGGCGAGGCGCGGCTCGCCCTCTTGGCATCCGATGTTCCATCGGCTACCAAGGCTGCCCTGTTGGGCTTTGTAGAAGTGTTGGCTTCCCACAACTTTTCGTACGATTGCATATTTCAACTTCGTTCTGCCTCACGAAATGCTACGCATTTCGGGCGCAACAACCTGTCGCGCATTCCAATTCTATAGCAGTTCAACCTATTGTAGGTTGAACTGCTATGCAAGGATTTGCTTGTAGAATGAACTTGACGGCATCGAAACTCTGGCCTGCGAAACAGTGGGATGAAAATTGCCGAAATGATTGGCGTGAGGGTCTTGCGTATCCGTTTGCAAAGCAAATGGATACCAAGAGTTCCTTGCCGCTTATTGTCCGTAGGCGGGCTTTGCCCGCCTTTAAGCGGACAATAAAAGCGCAAATTGCTATAAATAGAATAATGGCTGATTCAATTTAGAATTGGAATAAATAGTTGCATCGGCAGAGGCCCTTGAGGAAGTCATACCAACATGCAATCGTTTGAGCCTCTTGCAAAACTCTCCCATATTATTTATTGCTGCCGAATGGTAATTCCGTCGCGCCGAATGAATACGCGGCGAGGTCATTCGCCGCTTGAGCTCGGAGCAGGCATTCTTCGGCCTGTTTTGTCTCGTGCCGGATCTTGGAAAAGCTTTCCAGATGCTAACTGGGGGTTCGCTCGGGTCCCACTCGCATGCGAGCGGCCCCCCCTCGCTACCCCCCAGACCCCCTGCGACTCCGATGGGCGTGCGGGTAGTTTTGCAAGTGCCTCAAACGATTGCATGTTGGTATGAAAAGCTACGGGAAGATGGTACTTCCGCAATGATCAAAAGGGCATCCTTGGTATCCGATGCAAATCGGATACCAAGATATTTTTGAAATAACTGGGTTTCCCAGTTTTTCAAAAACTTTGGCGTATAGCGTTCAACGTCAGTTGAACGCAAATTGGCATTCGAGCAGTGCCACTCGGCCCTGTCCATGACCAGCAGGCACCTCCTCTCGCCCAGGGCCGCCGACATGTGGGCAAGGAAATGGTTCATCGTTTTGGTGTTCACCTCGCGCAGGAAAAGGGTGACGTCCTCCCCCGTGTCAGGGTTCACCGCGCTGTACACGAAGAAATTCTCGTAGCCGATCCTCACGGCCGCCACGGGGCGCTCACCCTTTTTTGCCCACATCTTCCCCAGCGACGGCATCAGGCCGAAGCGGCCCTCGTCGAAGAAGAACGCCTCGGCGCCGGGCCGGGCCCTGGTCAGCTCGGCCGTTTTTTTTTGAACTCGGCCTGCGCGTCTGTGTCCGCCTTATGGTGCCTCGGGCGCGGGACCTTGGGCCTCCAGCCCTCCTTCCGCAGCCAGACCCAGATGGTGTTCCTGCCAAGGGTGACCCCGAACTCCTCCGAGATGGCGGCCCGGAGGCGGTCTATCGTCCAGTGCGCGGGCCTGCCGCCGGGCGTCTTCCCGGCGCGCAGCCACGAGATGGCGGCCGCCTTCTGTTTCGGGGAGAGCTTCGACGGCCTGGGTGCCTTCGCCTTCCGCTGGAGGCCCTCTATGCCCCCCTCCCTGTAGTCGCCAACCCAGCGCAGGACGGTCTGCGCCGTGACCCCCATTATGTCCGCGACTGTGGCCACGGGGTGCGTGGCGGCGGCGGCGATTGCCTTCAGCTTCACCTCAAGGCCGCGGAGCTCAACGGCGTCCAGGTCCGCCAGCGCACGCTCCGCCAGCTTCCTCATGAACTGTGCCTTTGGTCTGGCCATGTTCCCTCCCTCATGGCCACATTTTGGCACATATTACTAATATTTACAATAGGACACGATATCATTGAAACCCTAACGCTGAACCTGGCTTTCGTACACAGGACAGAGACCTTGCAACTTGGTTCGTTTCGCTCCGGGGCATGGAACCCTTCTGGATGCTCACTGGGGGGTCTTCCTTCCGGCATCGCTCGCTGACGCTGCCTCCTCTTTATAGCAATTCCCTTAAACATTAGCGTAATCATGGTGTCTAATGTTTTTGTAGCGACGGGAGATGCAAAATGTCGATTTCGGTGGAGAAGCGGTGGCTGATAGTGGCGGCGAAGAAGCGCCGCGAG
>Ga0268262_10005134_pt1 | contig 13122 bp, 11 predicted proteins | sample TergutNc150P3_FD_190354 | JGI IMG/M metagenome (GOLD analysis project Ga0268262, IMG submission 190354) | Nasutitermes corniger P3 segment gut microbial community from laboratory colony in Florida, USA - Nc150 P3 (SPAdes) (version 2) | ecosystem: Host-associated > Arthropoda: Insects >... | reverse complement strand
AGGACACCGTCAAAGCCCCCGAAATATCCAGAATATCCTTAGACCGCATAATAGAAAAAACCGCCGCCTTCTACAGCGTCCCCGTAAACAACGTCCTCGAAAAAAACAAACGAAAAGAGGTCGCCGTATGCCGTCAAGTCGCAATGTACATCTCCAAAAAAATGACGAACCACAGCCTGAAATCCATAGGCCTGAACTTCGGCGGCAGAGACCACAGCACCGTCATACACGCCGTGGAAGTAGTGGAAGAACTAATCAAAAACGACCCCGGAACAGCCCGAGACGTAGAAGCCATCATCGCGTCGCTGAGACAGTGACATCCATAATCGTTCGTTTTGCAATTCTTCCGCCGACGGCAAAGCGGCTTTTATGGAGAATCCAACGCTTCAGACAATTGCGAAACTATTTGTTTCGTTTTTGAGACGCTATAGCCTCTCCTTCAAACGGCAATCTCAAACTCCAAAAAGATTTTCGCCTTTGATTGCATAATATTCTGAATCTCTTCTTCCGTCAAATCCTCTTTTATGGTAACTTCAACCAACTCCTTAAGATTCGCGAAGTGCCTCCTCATACGTATCGCCTTGCGTAAAACAACCCTTAATCTCAGGACAAACGGCAAAATACGTGTCGTTGTCTTGCTTTGAGCAAATTATGGATAACTTTGCGGTCATAAAATCCTCCTTGTTTAATCTACATCCAAATCATCATCCTTTGAGTCGTAAAAGTAATCAAGTTGTTTATTTGCTTTGCCGGTAGGAAACGATCTACGACGTTCGAGACGTTCCTTCGCTTCTATTAAAATCTCTTTAATCTTTCTTTCAAAATCTTCTTTGGGCGGTAAATTAGTCCAGTATTCCGCAACCGCAATACCTGACTTATCCAACTCCATCAATTCAATCTGGTTACGACTCGCCTTTGTACAAAGAATTATACCGATAGGCTCATTTTCATCACCCTGCCGCTCATATCTATTTAACCATTTCAAATAAAATTCCATTTGCCCCTTATACGCCGGAACAAATTTACCTATTTTTAACTCTATCGCCACAAGCCTTTTTAAAACACGATGATAAAAGAGCAAGTCAAGCGTATAATCATCGCCATCCATCATCATCCGTTTCTGTCGCTCTACGAACGTAAATCCATGACCAAATTCCAAAATGAATGACTCAAGTTCCGTAAGTATCGCCTTTTCAAGATCGGCCTCCAAAAAGTTCTCTTTTAATCCAAGCGTGTCCAAAATATACGGGTCTTTGAATATATTGAACGGTAGGGTAGAATCCACGCTTAATTGTGAATTGGCGATTTCCTGCCGCTCAAAGGCTTTGCGGGAGATTTGACGGCGCAGTTCCTTGGTTCCAAGGTGATTTTTAACCGCTTCATTGGCATAATAATGCCTCGCATCGTCTGTTTCCAGCGATAAAAGCTCGATAAAATGAGACCAGCTCAATTGTGGCGCCAACTCCGCCACAATCTTGAAATTGTTAAATTTTTCAGCAAAACGTACCATCCGACGTATATTATCAATATCAAATGATCGTCCGTACTTTTTAACCAATTGTTGCGACAACGTCACAACAACCCTCTTCCCATATTCGGCACGCTCCCCGTCTAAAACGGTTGAACGGATATGGTGCCCCACCTCCCAATACATGAGCGTAACCTCACGATTGGCGTACATTCCGGCGCGGTACTTCCGCTTCTCTATGATTTTTGAAATACGCACGAATAGCGAGGGTTCGTCAACCAGCGGAACACTCGTGGCTTGCTCGCTCTTTTTCTTACCCACCATGCCCCCCAATCGGTATTTTTGAAAATATCATGCAACCACCACTCTTATTTATAAAATAATATTTGGGATGATGGATAAAGTCAAATTTATTTTAAAGACGGCGATAGATCTACTGTTTTTTGTCGCGTTTTAGTGAAAAAACACGCCATATTACACCTAACCCCTTGATCCTCAACGAATTACGACTCACACCGGATACCGATACGCCCCAACCACACTCCCGACACCGGACGAGATTGACAGGATTGTTTCTGGGGTTGATGTTGCAGGAGAGGGGGTTGCGTAATTGCGAATAACCGAAACCCACACCAATGACCGACGACCGAAAACACATGAGCGCGAGACAAGCGGCAACAGGCTGAGACGGATAGGAGTAGTTGTTTTTTCTCTGGACAAGGACAACGACCTTCCGCAGCCCGTTTAGATGTGCTTAGATCGGTGATCCATGAGCGGAGTCGATGGGTAGAACGCAGACACCGACAAAGACCCTTCCGCGCCTCGGTAAGGACGGAGGAGTCTGGAATGTAGGGGACGCGGATAAAAAAATTTGACTCTACCCTTGGCATATTATATATTACTATATATGATGACCGACGAACAAAAATACGAATACTGGCTCGACATAGCCGAGTATGATCTTGCAACCGCAAACTCCCTGCACGAGAGCGGACGCTGGCTGTATGTCTTGGTAATGTGGAGGCATTCTCGTGGCTACTGACATTGAAACCGTAATGCAACTCTCAAAACGCTACGCAGACGACGTGCGGCGCGTGATGCCGGTCGATAAAGCCGTGCTGTTTGGTTCCTATGCCAAAGGTACGGCAGACGCTCTTAGCGACATTGATATCTGCTTCTTCCTCGACAACTACGGCGGTAAACGACGGGTGGATGTCATTGGGGAAATGCTACGCCTATCAAACGTCCCAGACTACAAAAACGCCTTTTTTGAACCCATCGCGTTTCCAACATCGGAGATATATAACGACAACCCATTCGTAAAAGAAATTTTACGAACAGGGAAAGAACTGTCGTAAAGAGCCTGTTCACAGGGCGGGCGAAGCGCAAGTTTTTTTGCTAAGACGCGCCCACTAGTTCAGCGCGGCGCGTGGCGGTCTGCGCCTCTTCTATTTGCTTAATTTTTTCGTCTAACTCTTCCGGCGTCAAATACCTTTCCGGGTGTTCGGCTTCTAACCTGTCGGCTATAGCTTCGATCTCTTCTAGTGTGGTATTTTTCCGTGCCTCGCGCCATTCTTCTGTCCAATTACCGCGTTTTACCGTTGCCATAGTTTACCGCCTTTCAAAGTCTATAGGGTTTATAACTTTAACCTTTGTAAAATTCTGTCGTGAACATACCTTTAAAAAATCTTTGTCCACCGTTAAAAGATAATCTGCTCTTGCCGCTTCAGCCGCCGCAAGGTGGGCGGCATCCCAGCTGTCGAGTCCGTTCGCCATTAACTTCCGCGCTCTTGCCATTATTGGGGCAGTCTTTTTAATCCAGCCGTCAATATACCCTTCATATTTCAGTTTTGCGTCCCGTCGCGTTTTGCCGTCGGGTATTTTGTTAATTTCCGCATCTCCGGCAAAACTGCCGATAATGACGTATCTGCCGCGCCGCTTGTTATTGATAATGCGTCGTATAGCGTCGGCCTCTGCCTTTGTTTCCGGTTGCGTGTCGTCGTCGAATAACCGGCTATTGCAACAATTATCAAAACATATCCTAAACATACCGCCCTGCCCTCCATACCCCGGTATCGGCCAGCGTACTCACGATTCTGTCGAGCTCGTTTTTAACTGTCGATGTCATACTTGCCCCCATACCTTATATTGATGGTTCGGCTCACATACCTTAGATTATACTATAATATAATATCGCGCCGCAAAAAAGTCAATTTTTACGTAATTTAACTTTGGGTAACGGTTGGTAACTTGGTATATCACACCTAACCCCTTGATCCTCAACGAATTACGACTCACACCGAATACGCCCGACCACACTCCCGACACCAGACGAGATTGACAGGATTGTTTCAGGGATCGATGTTGCGGGAGAGGGGGTTGCGTGATTACGAATAACCGAAAACACACTGGCGCGAGACATGCGGCAACGGCATGGCTAGACGGCTTGGGGTGATACGCTTTGCATAACTCGTTATATATCAATGATTTACACATAATATACTTTTTTTCACCAAAACACTTTGGCTTTTTATTATATTATATAATATACCAAAAGGACGTGCCGATATGAACCAAACAGTAAAAACCGAACTCGACAAAATCGTAAGCACACTGGCCGAAACGGGGATTGTAACCAAAATCATCCTATTCGGCTCTTACGCTAAGGGCGAAGAGACCCCCAAAAGCGATATCGATTTGTGCGTCCTCACGCCTATAAAACCTAAAAGCAATGTTGAGCTTATTGCCGACTTCAGACTGTTGGTATGGGATATTAATACAACGCCGTTGGATTTACTTGCGTATAACCAAGATACTTTTTATTTCCACGCCAAACGCCCAACATCGCTTGAATACGAAATAGCTGAAACAGGAGTGCCGTTATATGAACACAGATAGTCTTGACGTGGAAAAATGGATTCACTTCGCACAAATGGATTTCGACAGCGCCGCTGCGTTGGCGGAAAGATTTCGACCGCCTATAGAAGTCGTATCTTATCTTTGTCAGCAATCCGCTGAGAAAATTTTAAAGGCATATACTATTGCTAATACAGACATATTGATAAAAACTCACATCCTTAAAGACCTGCTCAAAGTGAGCATACAGTATTGCTCAGGTTTCGATAAATTCAAGATTATATGTGAACGCCTAACACCGTACATAACACTTGCACGCTACCCATCAAATATAGATTTAACCGATCAAGATATGAAACAAGCGTTAAAAGATGCCAACGATGTATTGGAATTCACGAAATCTAAGTTGGCGGAAATGGGGTTTAGCTTCGCTGAAATAAACAAGTTGACCTCGCCGAATAACATTACGTGAGATTATTCTACTGCCGACTCTAGACGACCTTCCACACCCCGTTAGATGTGCTTAACTCGGTGATCCATGAGCGGAGTCGATGGGTAGAACGTGTGTCCCCCAGAGATTAACTCGTTCCCCGTAGAGGCGCGTCCTTGTTTAGGACCGTTCCCTATAACTCGCCTACTCATAGCTCTGTAGCTCGTTTCGCACCATTATTACGTAGGTACTCTGCGATCTCGGTACGTTCAAACTCGATTGCACCATCTAAGGGTGTCATACCGTTACCGTGCTTTTGGTTTAAATCAGCGCCCTTTTTCACCAAACATTTTACACTCTCGATATTGTTATTTTGCAACGCTACAAATATAGGCGTTACACCATTTTGAAATGATACGTTTACTTCGGCACCAAGATCGGCCAAACGCTCAATTGCTGCAAGTTTATCCCCAATTGTCGCTACAATTATGGGCGTCATACCATCGTCGAGGGCAGCGTTTATATTTGCGCCATGCCGTTTTAAACACTCTATATTTTCGACGTGTCCAGCCTCAGCCGCTTTAAACATGGGTGTCGCACCCTGCGGGCCTTTTGCTTCTATGTCGGCTCCCAAATCTATCAAACACTCAAGTGTCTCTACTTGTCCTGACATTGCCGCAAAAAAGATAGGTGGCACACCTTTGGAATTTTTTGCTTTTACATCGGCCCCTAGTTGTTTCAATCGTTTTATACTTTCAACTTGATCATACACAACCGCAATTTCTAGTGGTAGTGGTGACACATCCGCATTTACTTTTGCGCCCAAGCTCGCCAAACACTCAATACTCTCTACTTGCCCGACTTGCGCGGCCTTACACATAGGTGTCCAGCCATTATTATCGGTTGTGTCTACTGGCACGCCCAATTCATTCACAAGCCATTTCATGGCAACGGTGTGTCCGTGAAATGCCAAAACAAACAAGATCGTTTTTCCGCCATTATCTTTGGCGTTTATGTCCGCACCTCGTTGTAGTAATAATTCCATGATTTCACGTTTACCACTGTGAGCGGCGGTGTGTAATAGTGATTCACCTTTTTCATCTTTTATATTGTTTATGTTTTTTTCCATATCAGGACGTGCGCTAAACAGCCAATTAATAACTTCTGTCTGGCCTGACCCGATAGCTGCCACCATCAAAACGTGATAGTCCGAACTTCCCCTATCGCTATATAGTCTACTCAAGCCACCAAACTTGTACATGTCAAGCCAAATTCTCACGGCCTCGGTCATTGGCGGCAAACCATTGATCGCACGATCCACCATTTCTTTCATACCATCCAACACCTCTTGATTTGATGAATGTACCTGTGACCTTACGTCTGGCGGCACAAGCTCTTCGCTCATGGAACATAAGATTTCCGACAGCATCAAATAACAGTCAGCGGCGCGGCGTATTAATTTATCAACCTGCGGATCATCCGGATATTGATCTTTTATTTTTTTCAAATTTGCAGGCTGTATCCTATCTAGCTTACTCTGCAACACTGCAACGACAACTTGCTCTTCGGCCAATTGCGCGTCCGTGCTGCCAACGCTGTGTATACGGTTCACAAGTCCGTCTGCGCTGATTTTTCCGGTTTTGATCTCTGTTTCATATTCGTTAACAACTGACTCAAGCGCGGAAAGCTCTTCGTTAAATAACACTGTACCTGTGCTTTTCATTGTTGATACAAGGTCATTTAATTTATTTTTTGTGTTATATTGTTCGACTGCTCTTATTAGCGAATTAAGATTTTCCCGTCGAGCAAGATACCTATTTCTTACTGAAGAAACACGGGATGACGATGGAAATTTTTCCTGTAATATGGTTAAATACTCAATCATTGGTGCAATTCTTTCAAGCCACGGTGTAATCATCCTAACAATAATCAGCTGTTTCGCTTGCGCCAACGGATAATGTTGAGTAGATTGGACAAGCCCATCTATCACTTCTTTTTCAGACATGGCATCAGCTTCCATTTTTGCCACATGATTTTCAAACAGGCCAAAACGATCGTTGAACATCTGTAATTGCTCATCCAAAGAGAGGTGAGCAATCTGTCGAAGATTTCCTCGCAATTCATCAACTATAGCGTCTGTTGGTGATCTGACATCACTTGGGACTGGACGTTTCGTTTCAGATGTGATTTTTACTTCGTCTACTTTTTTACTTTTGTTGCTATCGGCAATATCCTTTTTTCGTGACATTATCACTTTCTGTATTTCTCTCGCGTTCATAGCGTAGATTTTATGTTGGGTGTTTGCCGTACTAATAATAATAATATTTTCATTCTCCACGTCAACAGAAGATATTTGGTCATATTGTAACTGAAACACCGAAAGTCGAAGTGATGAAAACGAGCACCAAAGCATAAAAGATAATGGGAATTTTGGCGTAACACTAACACCATCAACAGAATTCTCCCACACAGTAACAGCCGTACGAATTATACGAGAATGTGTCACACCCGATAGTATCAAACAAAATATGGCACCAATCACGCCAACACCCATTGGCAGACCCCCTAGGTTAGCCATCCACGCAAACACCGCAGCAAGAATAACTGCTCCGACTACCCCTACAAACCACCACGTAGCAATAGCGCTATGCCCGTTGCCGTTTGCGGATATCAATATGCGTCCCTTGTTCATCTTATCCGTCCCTCTCCGGCAGTATCTGCCGATTTATTGTGAAAATTTTTTTCCGTCCCCACACCATAGTAAGAGGCTAAAGATGTTTCCTTTTTAGCCTCCAACGATGCTACAAAAATTACTTCGACTTCCAGTAAGAACAAGCCGAATTGTTAAAAGATGTGCTGTAGTTCTTAATGGGAAGATGGCACCAGTCAATCGACTTCCCACCACTTCCCGCTTTGGTAAAATACATACACATACCGCAAATTGATTGAGCCATGATTACTCTTCTCCTAACGGAACCTTTTGAAAATATCCTTTCTGACACCATGCCAGAAAGAACAAGCCGAGAACGGGGGTTCCATTAACCCGAAAATGGTCTTATTACTCAACATACAACGCGACAAAATATCAACGTCCTATTATCATACCTACCATCCTCTTGCAAAGAAGAAGCTCGGAACCAATTCTTGTGCCACATCTTGTTGGCTACTACCATGAATAAATTGCTGTTTGGTATTTTTCCACGTTGCTGTTAAGGTGCTACCTTTTTTGAAAGCTCCTATATCTTTTTTGGCCGTTGCCACGAATGTAGATACATCATTGCTAACAGTATAATCAAATGACTCTGAAGATTTACTTATAGCTGTAAAATCGAACATTAAATTTTCTTTTGTGAAATTTCCAAAACCAAACTCCGCTTCGGCCGCCAAAAACGCCGATTGATAAGATGCAATTACACGTGGTGCCTCTGCCATTTTTGCTATAACACCTGCCTCTATGAGACGAGCTTCACAATCTATCTCCGATATCGTATTTGTCATTGCAATCTTCTCCGCATCACTGACATCCGTAGCAACAAACATCGCCGCCTTACACCATCCACCGGCTTTTTTACAGTCCGCCTTTGATATCTTATCTATTATTGCAAGCATTTCTTCGTTACCGTCCACGATCTCAATGAGTTTTGATTTTGATTTACACGACCCCGCCGCGTTTATAGCATCTTTGACGGCGGCTTGACTTAAAAATGTTGTGCGAACATTACCAACTTTCGGAGCATTTCCATTCAAGATCAGTTTTGATTTTGAGATTTCTACTATTTCATATATTTGTGTTACGCCGTTTGGTGAAACCACGATTAGTCTCCCATCGCTGCCTATTTTCCAAGTAAAACTCTCTGCCCAAACTCCGATTCCTCGGATATTGCTTGATTCCATCACACCTGTTCCATCGCCAAAAAACTCCATCTTTTCAGAGATTAAGTCTCGGTCTACGTTACTTTCCGTAGTTATCCATCGCTTTACTAACAACGATTGCGGAGATGAACCTCCGCAGTTAAAGACCGTCACTGTTATTGCCGCTACCAACAAAAATGTAACTGTGATTGACGTACTAACTTGATTGAACTTTGACATTTGTTTGTCTCCTTGCATTGAAATAGTTAAATGTTATTGTTATCTTTAGTTTACTTACTCGTCACGTTATAAAACAAGAACAACATAGATTTACATCATCAATGTATTTAGTCTAGAATTTACCGTTCCTATTTCTGAACACAACGTACCGAAAAACCGTAGCTCTTTTCTTCGCTACTATATTTTGTATCCTCATCGTTACTTCGCATCACCATTGCCCTAGCGACACTACTGTTTTCCTCCGTCGCCGTCCACCAATATCCATATTGGCCCGTCTTGAAATAAGATCTATCGAAACAATCGCCACCACCTGGTAACGCCGAAAATCCAAAACTATCTGTTCCAGGAATTAATTTTCCTTTGTCATCGCTTGTCCAGCCTATCGTTGATTTAAGCTTTGTTCCGGAATTGCTAACAATAACCACGCCACCTAACATATTGCGCCCCCAACCATCAATCATAGCATTCATCGCATTCCAATCACTATAATCAGGCAAACGCCAACCTGATGGGCAGACATTCATTGCGGTATACCAATCGTACAGCCTACCATACGTATCACAGTTATTTTCGTTATCCCTATGGCATTTGCTTTTATCCGTTTCATAATTCATATTCTCTGCCATCCATGTTAGATGACCTATTTTTACGGTATTGTATTTCTTACCATCCCTAGTATCAATCAGTGGTTGTTGCGCTATACCAGAACTCGCTATTGTTGCTATTGCAAATCGTGTGTTTTTAGGCGATACACCGTTTATTGACGCGATACGGATGGTTAATTTGTCGCTGATGTCATTAGCCCGAACACTGCTGAATTCAATAATATTCATGTGACTGGTGTAAAATTTGAGATTAAATCGGCCTTTTTGGTCAAGGATAAGGCTGAAATCAGGACCTGTCCTGATTGTTTTGTTGCCAATTATCTGTCCCCGTGCGTTCACAAGTTCAAATGTAATCGTAAAATCGTAATTTTTTGACTTTGACGAAGAATATTGTGAAATAAATGGGTTTGTGTTAGATATGCCCTGTCGTGGCCAATCCGCCAAGCCCCAATCTTTTTTTCTATTCGTTGCGTTCAGTCCGTCTAATACTGCCTGCGCTGCTTGGAGCGAGCGCTCCAACGTAGCAAACCAAGTTTGGTTGGCGGTCCAACCTATTTTTGTTCGGAGATCCGTAGTTTCATTTTGATAGTCAATTTTTCCTCTTACAATGTCTGTGGAATAATAAAACATATACGGTATATCGGCGTTATTAATCAATTTATAGAACGTCTCTTCCGTTTCTTTGAGCTTCGCAATCCATTTCTTCCGCCACAGTATTTCGTTGCGTACATCCGCGCCGATATTCCCGCTCGAAATATTGGCGGCCACTACGGAAGACCGTTTTGACGCTTCAACCAAAGAGGCATCAAGAGCAGTCGCTTGAAAGAAATAGGTCAACGCCTCAATTTCTGTCCCTTGTCTTTGTGCTATGACGCCCATAGCGAGTGCCGTTTGTGCCGATATTTGATTTGCTGTCGCCGCCCCAGCAAGTTCTTGTCGCGCTTTATCCGTCAGTTCCACACCTACCTTTTGTAGCAGATCTAGTGACGCGCGGCGTATGCCTGTCAGATTGTCCAGTTCCGCAAAACTAAATGTCCCCGAATATGTAGCAACAGTCATTTTGTCGGCGGTTGCTGTAATGTTCATTTTAATATTGTAACCCTTTGCCGTCTTGGTTATGTTTCCAGTCAAGAAATGACTCGTAGGTGCCAAGCGCCCAAGCATCACGTCTTGCTTTGCCGCCGCCTTGTCGTCGTATGCCTCGTTGATAAGTTTGACATATATATCATCAAGACGCTCCCAATCTAATATGGAGATGGTAGAGTAATTTGAAAAGTTGCTGACAAACTCGCCTTGTACAAGTGCTGGGATGTAACTTTGACTCTTCGTAAGCCCTATTGACTGCGGAACGTAGACAGTAAGGCTCGTTACCTTTCCACCGTCGTTTGTTACCGACGATGTGGCTTTGGTGGCGGTTGCAGCCGCGTCGGGGTCTTTGACAGCCTCTGCGGCATCGCCGACAACGGCTTCGGCGGCGGTTTCGGCCGGATCGACAGCGGTTTTGGAGCTGTTTTCGGCTTCTTGGGCAAGGGCCGCAACGGGCAAAATCAGCCAAACGAGGGCTATATATAATAAGGATAGTCCATAATTATATAGGCGGTTTCCGCCCTGTTTTCCGCCCCGATTTTCACCCCGATTTACGCAAAATCGTAAACTTGGGGGGGGGGGGGGGGACAAGACGGGCGCGACGGGACGGCGGAGACTCGATTTCCGCTCAAATTACACGGTTTTTGCATGGTTTCACCTCGGTTATCTATAGTATAATACTGTAATAACTTCTATCTTATATCCTATTATCTTAGTCTCTAACGTTCACGCGCGGTACTATTATGATCTAATCTATGAATTATACGACGTTATTTACTATACTTATATGTATGTAATATACATCCCGCGCGGGCCGAAAAGCAAATTTTTCTGAAAAAAATGTCACAAAAAATAATCTTTTCCAGCGTATTTCTTATCAAACATAGGAATGTATTCCTATTTTTAGATTAAATTTTGGGAATACGATACTATTTTTAATAAAAAATTTGGGATTTACCTCAAAAATGTATTATATTTGTATTATATATGGAAAAGATAAACCGTCTATTGCAGGCAAATATCGAGGCCAAGCTCGGCAAGGGCAAGGTCATAATACTCTATGGACCGCGGCAAGTCGGCAAGACTACCCTTGTCAGGGAAATCCTGCGGAAACATCGTTCCGACCGCGGGTACTTCAACTGCGAGGAAGCGATCGTCCGCGATGCGCTCCTTAGCATGGACTCGGGCAGGATGTTCGGCTACCTTTCCGGAAGCGAGGTCATCGCCCTCGACGAGGCGCAGTCCATACCCAACGTCGGCAGAGCAATAAAGATTCTGGCAGACTCGCACCCGGAACTTAACATCATAGCTACCGGTTCGTCTTCTTTTGAACTTGCCAACGTGGTCAGCGAACCTCTGACCGGCAGAAAATTCGAATTTTTCCTGCCGCCTATATCTCTTGAGGAGATGAAGAGCAATTTTGGAAACGCCGCCGCCGTCAACAGCATAAACAACGCTCTAATCTACGGCTCGTATCCGGAGATAGCAACCGCCGCCGCCATTGAGGAAAAAACCGAAAAACTGCGACTGCTCGCCACGAGCTACCTCTATAAAGACGTGCTGCAATACAATAGGATAAAAAAACATGACATGCTCGTGAAAATTCTGAAAGCTCTCGCCCTCCAAGTCGGCGGAGAGGTCTCGCCGAACGAAATCGCCTCTGCCATCCAAATAGACCGAAAGACCGTTCTGAGTTACCTTTCCCTGCTTGAACAAGCTTTCGTTGTCTTCAAACTACCGCCGTTCGTCAAAAAACGGCGGGACGAGATTAGATTGATGAACAAATACTATTTCTACGACAACGGCATACTAAACGCCGTGGTCAACAACTTCCTACCCGTTGAGAACAGAAATGACACAGGGGCGCTTTGGGAAAACTACATGATATCAGAACGCAGAAAATTCAACGAACTGCACGGGCGAAATCCAAACGCTTATTTTTGGCGAACGCACTCCGGGTGTGAAATCGACCTCGTAGAGGAGATAAACGGCGAGCTTACGCCGTTCGAGATCAAATACAACACGACAAAGATATCGCGGGGCGCATATTCGTTCGTAGAAACCTACAAATCTAAAACGATTCAAGTCGTCAACAAAAACAGCGCGTTGGATTGGTTGAGTTTGTAGCGGCGGTTGTAAACAAACTGACAGAAACAGAAAAGTTCAAAGACCGCACTCCCGCAAAAAAACCGCGTCGTCCAACAGCGGCGGCGGTCCGTCGGCCGCGATTCGGCCGTTTTTCAGAACTATCACGCGGTTGCAGACCTCTTTGGCGAAGGCGATGTCGTGGGTGGCTATGATTTTCGGGTGGCGGAGATTGTTCAGGGTTTCGGAGAGCGTCCGTTTGGCTTTGGGGTCGAGGAAGGCGGTGGGTTCGTCTAACATCAGGATGGACGGGTTCATGGCCAGCACTGCGGCTATGGCCGCCATGCGCTTCTCTCCGGCGGAGAGTTTTATCGGCGGCCGATCGCGCAAACCGGCGATTTTCAGGCGGGTCAGGGTCTCGTCAACACGCGCCTGAACCTCGTTTTCGGGCAGGCCGATGTGACGGCAGCCGAAAGCCACGTCGTCGTATATTCGCGGCG
>Ga0268262_10005133_pt1 | contig 13124 bp, 15 predicted proteins | sample TergutNc150P3_FD_190354 | JGI IMG/M metagenome (GOLD analysis project Ga0268262, IMG submission 190354) | Nasutitermes corniger P3 segment gut microbial community from laboratory colony in Florida, USA - Nc150 P3 (SPAdes) (version 2) | ecosystem: Host-associated > Arthropoda: Insects >... | reverse complement strand
CAGAATGTCAGCGGTTCAAATCCGTTATCGCCCACTAAACACCTTTGGGGTGGTAGCTCAATTTGGTTAGAGCACCGGCCTGTCACGTCGGAGGTTGCGAGTTCAAGCCTCGTCCATCCCGCTCTCTAAGGGTGAACTAGGGCAACCACGTAGGGTTGCCCTTACTTTTTACTTACTGTAATATTCCACAACCAACTGCTCATTCAACTTAACTGGTATCTGGTCGCGGAGCGGTACATTCACCAACTTGGCTTCTTTTTTGTCTTTATTCACCGACAAATAATTTGGAGCCTCTGGTGCGCCCTCTATTGCTTCTTTTATTTGCGGATGATTTTTTGATTTTTCGCGAAGCTCTATTAAATCGTTTGGCTTAATCAAACAGTTTGGGGAAAAACTGCGCCTTCCGTTCACCTGAAAATGACCGTGGGCAACATACTGGCGAGCTGCGAAAATTGTGCGGGCAAAGCCTGCGCGATATACAAGGGCATCTAGTCTGGTTTCCAAAAGAACCATCAAGTTATCACCAGAAGAACCTTCCTTGCGGTTTGCTTCTGAATAGGTTTTGGCAAGCTGGGCTTCGGAAATATTGTAGGTGAATTTCAACCTCTGTTTTTCAACTAATTGCTGCTTATAAACTCCGGCATTTTTTTTGCGGCTCATGCCGTGCTGACCTGGAGGGAATTTGCGGCGTTCTAAAATTTTTTGTGTTTTGGGAGTGACCGCCAAATCAAGAGAGCGGGCAACTTTTGCTTTTGGGCCTCTATAAGCCATTTTATACCTCGTAAGGAAGCTCTTTGGTTTAACCTTTTAGCTGGCAGAGCTTGGCTCAGTCAAAAGGGAAGGGTAAAAATAGCAAATTTTTTTTGATATGCAAGCATAATTCTCCTCAAAAAGCCATTGACCGCAATTCACAACCACCCCTTCTGGCACTTTCCACAGCCCACCGGAGTGATTATGCCCATGCACAAAGGTATCGCAACTGTTTTTTCGCATAATTTCCCTTATTTTATCCAAATATTGCTCCTCTGGAACTATGCGTTCTTTGTTAAAATGCCTGCTGTTTGAACCAACAGAGAGAGCTATGCGCATTCCAATATCGGGGTGAATCCATTTGAATAAAAATCTGTTGAGTTTAAAATCCAGAATTTTCCTTAAAAATCTGTAATAAACATCCGACTTTGCAAGCCCGTCTCCGTGGCAAATATAAACGCGCCTGCCGTGAAACTCTGACACAATATGCGAACAAGCCTCTATGCCAAGCTCTCTCTCAAAAAAAGTTCTGTATGCAAAATCGTGATTACCTTTGAGCAATTTAATATCACAACCATTATCCTTTAAATTTGCAAGTACTCTCCACAATTTAAAATAACGTGAAGGGGAATAATAATCATATTCATACCAAAACTCAAATAAATCACCTGCGATAAAAAGATGGGTAGCCTTGCCCCCAAGCTCTTTTAAAAATGAAATCAAATGTTCTTCGCGTTCTGGTACCGAGCCTTTAGGTGAGGCACCCAAATGCGCATCTGAAATAAAATAGGCTGCTTGCTCCAACTACACAACCCAGCTTTTTGAAAATTCTTGGTCTTTAAAAAGTGCGGCTATTCCGGTTACTTGTTTGAGACGGAGAATTTCATCTTTAGACATTCCCAAATGTCTCGAAATCCAAGCATCACTTTTACCAAGTTCCACAAGTTCCGCCACAATATTGCTCATAAGGTCAATATCATGGCTTCCACGTGCTCTATTGTGCCTTATGGTGGACGCTATGCGCTCGCTTATAGGCTTTTCAATAACGGAACAAGGTAGTAATCCTTTTTCCCTTTCATAAATATCCTCGTATTTCAGTATTATTGAATACCTATGAAAACCATCCACTATTTCGTACACATCCTCTTCTTCGTGGTAATAAACCACTATAGGCATGGTGTAGCCGTCTTCCTTAATGCTGCGGTACAAAAGGTCCATTTCCGGCGGGGCAACGTTGTTGGGGTTGTACTCGTTAGCCCTCAGCTTTTCCACAGGAATAGCCTTTATGTTGTAAACTGGGCTTTTGTATTCTTTTTGTTCCATATCTTCTCCTGCTTTTAGATTAAACTGTATTTTTCAAACATGTTTTGCATTCTCTCTCTCTGCTTTTTTGTTTGAGAAAAAGAAAGGCTGCGGCACAATTGGTCGTTTTTCAAAACACATATAGCCATGCGGCGCCAGCTTGGACCAATCTTTTTTGATTCTGCCCAAAAAGGAAGTTTGTCTGGTATTTTTTTGTAAATCACAAGCGGCAGATTTTTTTTGCCACGTGTTGAAAATTTACCAGAAAGAGTAGCTTCTTCTGGAATCCATGAACTATCTATGGCAGAGCCTGTGCTTTGCCAGTGCTTTATGAACTTGGTGAATTTTTTCTTGTAACTGATTGAAACCGCTTTTGGAAGCGTTGCGAGCAGCAGCTTAGTGTAGCTTTCCCAGGTATGACCTTCTGGGAGCTTTATTCTTCTATAACCCAGCACTTTGGTTCCACAATAAATATTGCCAAAATTCGCACCGCTAACACGGTTCACCACTTTTGCCCAAGTATCAGGCTCCACCACACGGAATAAATTTAGTCCTATACGCTGGTCATCTCCATAGGGCTGGCAAATTCTCATTTGGTCTGGTCTAACCCCAGCTTTGCAAAACAAATCATATAACCCATTGTAGTCCCAGTCGAATTTGTAATTGGCAAGCCATATATCTCTGGTTCTCCAGTCGTAAATAGGGTAGCAAGCGTAGAGCTTTTCGGCTTTGGAAATTCTCGTTGTCCAGTTTAAATTGTTCAGCATTGTTTTTTGTTTCAGAGCTATTGTCCTAAACCTGTTATAGCTCTCATCGGAGCGAATCCCAACAAGGCAGGATGTTTTTTTGCCTTTTGCATACCATTCCCCAAATTTGCGAATAAATTCCTCAAATTCCATATTTTTTTTAAAAAAACCAAAGGGATTGTTATTTTCTGTTATGATGTGAGGAAAATCTGGGTAGTCTCTAATCCATTTGTCTTTATTGTATAAATCCCAGGGAGTCCAAAAAGGTTCAAAAACACTCAGAGAATTTCTCAGGTTTAGGGGCAAGCAGCACCAGTAAACATCAATCAAATCGCTGTTTTTTTGCAGTACATCTTTAATGTATTCTATTGTTATTTTATATTGCCCCTCTAAATCCACAAACAAAATGCCTATTTTTTTGCTTATATTGTGTTGTTTCATATAATCAAGTGCCAAATTGAGCATCACCGCACTGTCTTTGCCACCACTGAAAGATAGGTATATTTTTTCAAAATTCTTAAATATAAAATCTATGCGCTCAACTGATGCATCGTAAACATTTTTTTCTATATATTTTTTTGCACCCATAGTATATATAAATATAGAAATTATTCACCTCACCAAAGCGGTAAATTCCTTAAAAACGCTTTGCATTCTCTCTTTATCCAAATCTCCGTAAACCGCCACTACAATTCCATTTGGGAGCCTCTCTATCAAAGCCATAGCATCTGGGCCATAAACATTTTTTTGTAATCTGGTTTTGTAGTTTGCCCAGTCTTGTTCGGAAACAGTGCCGGAGCTACGAGCGCAAACCCAAGAAAAATCTGAATCTTTATAGCGACGTGCAAGCATATTGAATGGCGCTTCAACTCCCAAAAAATAAACTCTCTGCACAGAAAAATCTTTGTCTGGATTGCTGTTTTTTAAACTGAAACTGTGAAAATCTGCATTTATGCTTGTATCTGCGGCTGGAAATCTTTTTATGAAAGACATTAGGGAATCCAGTATGGAAGAATTTTTTGAAATTGAAAATTGGTAGGAGAAAATAAACACTCGCCTGCCCCATCTAAAAAATCTTTTTCTGTCGCCGCCTATTAAACGCTCGGTTTTTTCCACTATGCCGTGGTTGTATAAAAAAGCCTCTGCAAGAAGGGTATTTGCATATTCGCAAATTGAAACTTTCATTGTGTCGCCATTGCTCATGGCATAGAACAAATCTGCTTGTTTGTCTGCATGGGTATGTGGATCGGGGTCTGTAAAATAAGCATTAAAAGGAGTGGTACCTATAACTATGGTGGTATCATTTATAAAACGTATTTTTTGCAAATCAAATTCCACAAGGCTTGGATCCTCTATGGAACAAGCGGCAAAAACGATTGCTATTGCAATTCCAAATATGCTATTTCTTTTCAACTTTAAACTGCCTAACATTCAATAAAATATTTCCTTGCCTGGTATCAAGGCTCCAATTTCCTATTTGCAGGCTATCTGCCAAAAGAGAACTAAAGCAGGTTGAATTCTCTACCAAGCATACGTTTTTTTTCACTATATCGGAACCATAATACCATATATGCCATATAGTATCGGATATATCAAAATCAGATGCAAAAAAAGAATATGCAAAAATTTTATTTAAACTGTTATCCAAATAGAAAACCGTATCTATATTCATAGGCCCACTAGAAGCAACCAAAAGACACATTTCTGTACGTGTACGTTCAATTTCCTCTTCTGGTAAAGTTAAGTCCCCTTCGGTTTCAAAAAAAAACAGACGATATACAACAAAACAAAAAAAGACGAATGAAAAAAACACTACGCCCTTACGGAGCCTATTTAGCGGCGGTAAGGACATTATTTACCTATGCTTTGTGGGCGGCGAGCTTGTTAAGCAAATGCCCGACCTTGGCCTTGTAGTTAGAAGCACGGTTTTTGCTAAAACCAGCACGGCTTTTGGCAGCGGCTTTGTCCATCATGCTAAAAAGCTTTGGAACTTCTTTAAGAGCCTCTTCTTTGGTCTGTGCTTTGCGCACTATGCCAAGGCTTGTGCGAATGGCAGAACGTGTGGAACGATTTGCGGCATTTGCCTTTTCAGCTTGGCGCAATCTTTTTAAACAAGACTTGTTTGGCGGAACCATTTTTTTAGCAGCCACTGATATTACTCCAATAAATAAAACTATTCGCTTAGAATATAGTAAAAAATTACGTTATTGGCAAGGGGTAGCCTAAATAGGGGGTAATATTATTATATTATTTTCTATATTTACAACATGAAAAATAAGAATATCTCTATAGTTGATATTGCTGAAACCAGCAAAATAGGCTTGGCTGGTGTTTTTGCTGGCATTTTTTGCCTACTTTTTGCCGTAATTTACACTTTTATCCACTACGCAAATCAGGAATAAGGAAAAATCAATGCTGGAATCCTTTATCACATTCACTTCGCAAAAGCCATTAGTTGAATGGTGCATTACAGTTGCAAAATTCGCATTTATATTTATTCCACTTGTTTTCATAGCCCTTATGATAACTTTGGAAAGGCGCGGAGCAGGTTTTATGCAAGATAGGCAGGGACCTAACAGGACAGGCATTCCGCTTTTTTCGTTTTTAAGCCACATAAGACTTTTTGGCCTTGTTCAAAATGGAGCAGATGGTTTAAAATTATTCACAAAAGAGTTGTTTGAACCGCGTAAAGCTCACGGTTTTTGGTTTAAGTTTGCTCCAGCCATCCCTTTTATGGTGGCATTTTTATCACCCGCGGTTATTCCGTGGTTTGGACCAATGGTTTTTGAATGGGGCGGCAATTTGGTGCAAATTAGCGGTTCCATTTTGAATTTGGATATTGGAGTGCTTTGGCTTTTTGCATTTGGCTCTTTAAGTGTTTATGGAACCGTACTTGGTTCTTGGGCTTCTAATTCCAAATATTCGCTTTTGGGCGGTATGCGTGCTGGAGCCATGATGATAAGCTATGAGGTTTCAATGGGGCTTGCACTGCTAGGTATGTATATGCTGGTGGGTAGCTTTAATTTGCAAAACATAGTCGCTTGGCAAGAGACGCATGGTTGGGGAATTTTGGTTCAGCCTGTTGCCTTTGTGATTTTTTTGGTATCTCTTGTGGCAGAAACTGGCAGAGCACCATTTGATGTGGCCGAAGGAGAGTCTGAGCTTGTGGCTGGTTTTCACACCGAATTTAGCGGGATGCGTTTTGCCATGTTCTATATGGGAGAGTATGCGCACATAGCCATAAATTCCGCATTGCTTGCAACATTATTTTTGGGCGGTTATAGCATTCCCTTTGTTAGCACCGATGTTTTAAGAGAGCACGGTGCTCAGGCACTAGCTATTGTTTGCGGATTGTTTGTATCTGGAATTCTGGTATTTTTGAGCCTTATGTATCGTTATGCAAAATGGTACGAAAAATCCAAAGCCATAGACAAAGTGGTTCGCTTAAAGGAATGGGCTTTGTACAAGGTTCTAGGATGGCTTTCTGTACCAGCTTTGTTAGCTATTGGCATAGCGTCTTTTTACTTTGCAAATATCATAAATGCAGAAAGTTTTGCTGCGGCTCTAATAGCAGCCGCAATTCAAATTCTTGTTCTTTTGCTTAAAATGAGCTTTTTCTGCTGGCTTTGGATATGGTTCCGCTGGACCTTGCCCCGATTCCGCTACGACCAAGTTATGCACCTCGGTTGGATTATTTTGCTCAATGTAGCCCTTGCAAATTTGGTGATTACCGCCATTGTGGTGAAGTTGATATAAAACTTGACAACCAGCATTTTTTTTACTATATTTATAACTTCAAATTTTTGAGGTTTTTATGTCCAAGCTTAATATTGAGGCTCTGCATCAGGAGAATAAAAAGAAAGATACCTTTGATTTTCGTGCTGGCGATACCGTCACGGTCAATGTTAAAATTATGGAAAAAACCGCAGATGGCAAAGCAAAAAGCCGCATTCAGCCATTTAAAGGCGTGGTTATTCAGCGCAAAGGCACCGGCATAAGTGCCACTGTAACCGTTCGCAAAATTTCAAATGGCATTGGAGTTGAACGCATTTTCCAAATGCACTCCCCCTTAATAGATTCCATAGTAGTAGATACCCACGGCAGTGTACGCAAAGCTCGCATTTATTATATGCGCGAACTGCATGGCAAAGCCGCCCGCATTGCAGAACGCAAAGTTCATGCCCAAGTAGAAGCCACGGGTGTTGCTCCCGTTGCCGAAGAACCTACGGCAAACTAGGGTTCCCCAAATCTCTTTTGCTTAAAATAGGCTCACCGATTGGCCACTTTACCGCTATCTTTGGGCAATCCCAAGCATAGCCCGCTTCTTCGGTTCCATTGTACACGGAACTGCATTTGTATTGAACTTCGGCAAAATCGGAAAGTACGCAAAATCCGTGAGCAAAACCGATGGGAATATAAAAGAATTTTTTGTTATCTTCGCTGAGTTCCACTGCATACCATTTGCCATAAGTGGAACTGTTTTTGCGAATATCAACTGCCACATCCCAAATTTTGCCATAGGTACATCGCACGAGCTTTGTTTGCCCAGGATTTTTTTGATAATGCAAGCCGCGCAAAGTATTTTTTATAGAACGGCTATGATTATCTTGTACAAAAAGCGTTTCTATGCCAATGGCTTTAAATTTTTCAACATTGTACGATTCATAAAACCAGCCTCTAGAATCTGGAAAAACATCCGGTTCAATAACTAAAAGACCATCAATTTCACATTTCTCAACTTTCAATTACCGCCTCCAATTCCTTCTGAATTTCCGGCAAAATTTCAAATTCCTCGTGGTGCAAGGCACTAATTTTTTTGCAAAGCAGGGTGAGGGTTTTGGAATCATTTGAACTTGAATATTTTTTTTCGTTTATGCTCTGCAATATGGAAATCATTCTTTCAACATCTTGCTGGTGAGGATATGAATGCATAAAATTGCGAAAGGAATTTATACCAGCTTTAAAATTTTCTGTATCGTTTCTTTCTATGATGTACATTATTTTGGGCAAAACTTGGGTATCTAAAAGATTAAGCAAATTACCATTAAAATTATTTAAATCTCCGTTTAAATGAATAGTCAAACTCTCTGATTCTGCATAACTCTCAGTTTTTTCTCCAGCACCAATTCCCGCTAAAAGTTCGTCCACTTCTTTTGTTTTTTGCAGTTCTGTTTGTTCTCTATATTTTGCCTGATAAATTATTGGAAAACCTGTTAAAAACAAATGTGCGCTGCTCATGGAGGCATATTCGCCCAAAAAATAAATATCACCTTCTTCAGAAAGCAATGCTTCTTCTGATTGAAATAGCGTAAACTGTGCAGGTATTGGAAAAAAATCGCCTAGTCTGTCGTTTCCTTTTGGGGGAATAACACTAAAACTGATTTTTTTTGCCTTGTCCAAATTTTCTCTTATTTCATCGTCTTCCAATATATGTTTCAATATTTCTTGCAAACCTTTTGGCAACGATTGTTGCAAACTATTGCGAAAAGAATCAAAGTCCGAAATTTTGGAATAATCTCCTTGTATGGCTAAAATTCCATCTGGGCTAATAAGAGCATCAAAAGGAGTTTCCATACCACTGTCCGGTACCGGAGGCGGAATTTTCACGTATCCTATAACCCTGCCACAAAGATTATTTTCATCACCTTTTTTTTGAATTATTCCAAACACAAATCACCACTTACTAAAAATATAACTCTGGATCCACAAATTTTCCGTTGTACATAATTTCGTAATGCAAATGCGGAGCACTGGAATTGCCTGTGTTGCCAACAAAACCAATGGCTTCACTTTTGCGCACATTAATTCCTTTTTTTGTGGAAATTCTAGCTAAATGAGCATAGCGGGTTACAAATCCACCGCCGTGGTCTATTTCAACCACAAGCCCAAGATTGCCATTATCACCCGCGAAAATAACTTTGCCGCTGGCTGTTGCAAAAACAGGCTCATTCATCGCTGCTGCAAAATCAGTTGCCTGATGCTCCTCTGAAAAATGCCGACTAATGACTCCCATAACAGGAAGCATATTGGGAAACACATCCAAACTTTGCCTATTCAAAGTAACTTCTGCTTCAAAATCCGTATCTAGTTTAACTTTTCTAGATGAAGTGTGCATAAGGCGGTTTTTGTCTAAAATGGAGCGGATTTTATTTGAATCGTTTTCCAAATATGTGCTTAAAATATTTTGTATTTGGTTTTCTATGGCATAAATAGAATCCAAATTTGAAAATGCAGATTCATATTCGGAGTGTCGTTCCATTAGCCATTCATTATCGGCTTTCAATTTCCAAGAATTTGCAAGCTGCATATTTATTTCTGTGAATTTCCATATAAGTATGCACAGCAAAATAGCGGCAAGGCTAATAATCCAAGTGAATAGTTTAAGCCAAACTCTTTGAATGCGATATGTACGCACTTTTGTTGAGCCTTCTGGAATTATCTGTATGGTGTACAATCTTTTCATATAGCTCTTGGGTTTATAGATTGTTGAATTCTAGTTAAATCGCTATAAGAAGAATAATGAATTATTATGACATTTTTTTTGCATTCAACCTTTGTTCCAAAGGCATTTTGCAAAAAATTCAAAAAACTTCGCATATCGGGGTTGAGCGCAGAATTAGCTTTATTTTTTTTGGTTTTACTCTTTTCCAGTTTTTTAGCAAGAACTTCTGCTTCTCGCGCCGAAAGGTCTTTTTCAATAATTTCCCTTGCTACCTTTTCGGGATCTTTTATGTTTGGCGAAAGCAGTGCCCGTGCAGCACCCGCAGAAAGTTTGCCTTCGCCAATCCACTCTTTAACCCTATCTGGCAGGTTTAGCAAGCGAAGCGAATTGGTGACTGCCGTTCTGGATTTATTAAGCCTTGCTGCCAAATCTTCGTGAGTATATCCATGATTATCCAAAAGTTTCTTGTAAGAATCTGCGATTTCTATAGGGTTAAGGTCTTCGCGCTGGATGTTTTCTATAATTGCCCATTCTCTCATTGTTTTATCTGAAAGCAAATCATAAACTATGGCTTTAATTTCGTTAAGCCCTGCAAGTTTAGCAGCTCTAACTCTGCGTTCGCCGCTCACAATCTGGTAGCGTCCTGCATTTTTCCTGAGTAAAACCGGTTCCAAAATTCCGTGCTGTTTTATGCTCTCTGCAAGTTCATGCAAAGATTCTTCTTTAAAATGCTTTCGGGGCTGAAATGGATTTACATCTATTTGTTCAAGCAAAATTTTGGTTGCATCGCCTGGCTTTTCTGCGGTCACGGAATGATCGCTAATAATAGAAGCAAGCCCGCCGCCGCCCATAGCTTTTTTACCCATTTAACAATTCCTCCGCAAATTTCATATAAGCCAAACAACCCGCGCTCTGAATATCGTAAAGCAAAATTGGCTTGCCAAAAGATGGTGCTTCTGCGAGTTTCACATTGCGTGGAATTACTGAATCAAAAACCCTGCCCGGAAAGTTTTTGCGGACATCGTCTGCTACCTGCTTTGAAAGAGAATTTCTGGAATCGAACATTGTTAAAAGCGCACCTTCAATTTTCAAATTAGAATTTAGATTATTTTGCACAAGCCTTATTGTATTTAAGAGTTCTGCCACTCCCTGAAGCGAAAAATATTCGCATTGAACTGGTATAACAACGCTGTTTGCCGCAGTTAGAGTATTTATGGTCAATAAATTAAGGCTAGGCGGCGAATCAATTACAATATATTCATAAGTGAATTTTATCGCTTGAATAAGATTTTGCATTCTGCGTTCCCTATTAGCGGCATTCACAAGCTCTATTTCCAGCTTTGCAAGCCCAGGGCTAGAAGGCATAATGTTCAAACACTTGAGTTTATATTCCTGATTTGCCGATTTTATAATTTCGGATAGCTTTTCTGGTGTTAGCTCTTCTGGTTTTTCTGCCAAAACAAGAGCCTCGTAAATATCCTCTTCTTGAACCTCATTTACACCAACACTTTGGCTTGCATTTGCCTGTGGGTCAATATCAACCAAAAGAGTTTTTTTTTCTAGCGCAGCAAAACACGCGGCTAAATTAACCGCAGTTGTGGTTTTGCCAACGCCACCTTTTTGATTGCAAATAGCTATTGTTTTAGCCAAATCATGCTACCTTGTTTTAGCCAACTTATGCAACTTTGTCTGCTTTTGTGTTATGTTTTCCCAAAATATGACGGGCATTCAAAACCAAAAGCAATTCTCTTTCCAACGGACAAACGCCCATGACAATGCCATCTTTGGCACGGCGAAATTCCTTAACAGCATCAGAAGTTATTTCGTTAGCGCGCCTGTCCACAATGCGGCTCTGATCAACAGAAACCACATCGCAAACTTCGTCCACCAGAATGCCAAAAGGTTCGTCCACGCTGTGTTTAAACACAACAACTTTGCCTGCACCACCTGGATTTACTTTATGCCCTTGGTCAAAGCCAAAAGTTTCGCGTAAATTAACCACAAGCAAAATTTGCCCGCGAATATTTATGTAGCCGCAAATATCTGGCGGAGCATGATAAATTGGTGTTACATTGGTGTTCTCGTTAACTTCCTTTACATCAAGGATATTAACGCCAAATAAACGGTTTGCCATGCGGAAAGTGCACATTTGTAACGTTGAACCTGCCGCTGAATCTGTATCTTCGTAGCTCATACCTGACCTCCATACCACATTCCGTCAACAAGGTGCATCAACTGCTCCAAATTGACAAGAACTGTCATTTTCTTTTTTATTAATGCTGTACCTTCTACACCATCTGCTTGATAGCTATCTTTGTTTAACTTAACTTCGTAATGACCGCTATCTATTAGCTTTTCAATTAACAAGCCATAAGGTTTGCGGGCATTTTGCGGAATTAAGAAGAACATATTTTCTGGTTGAGAACTGCTTTGAACACGGAGTCCATCTTCCAAACGCATAACACGTGTGGAAACACCATCCAGAGTTATATATTCTTGAGAACCTATTTTCTCTATGGCCGAAGTTTCTACGGCTTCTACGCGCTTAACATCTTGCATGGAAACGCCAAACTGTTCGTTACCGCCATTGGAGAATAGAAGAAGGGAACGAAGCTCGGAACCGTCTTCCATAGTAGCTTTCTGCTTTTTGTTATCATCTCTGCCACCACTGACATCGCGAACATTGTAGTGCCTTGCCAAACCAGTGGCATCTAAAATCATGGCAACTTTACCATCGCCAAGCACTGTTGCTCCAGAGTAAAGAGAAATGCCTTTTACAGCTCTGTGCATTGGCTTAACAACAATTTCTTCGCTACCATGAATGTGATCTATAATCAAACCAAAGCGCAAATTTCCAGAACGCAAAACAGCAAAATTCAATGAGTAATGAATTGGATGTCCAGCTTCTTCGGCTTCTCTATATTTGTCGGCAAGCTCTTTGCGAATTTCGGAATTTTGTTCCGTAACCACAGAGAGAGCATCTTCGTCAAACATTTTTTCACGAGCAAGTGCTTCTTTTAAACGTACCATCGGGAGCAATGTATCGCGCAAGCGGAATACTTCTCTGGCTCCTGCACATTCAACTCTCGTGAAGGCATCTTTGTCGTAGAGGCACACTAGTTCTTCCAAATTTACCTGCGGAATAGCAAAACGCTCATTACCGCTTTGAACAATCAGTGAAGGAATAATCGCAAGTGTTAATGGCAAACGGAGTTTTACTGTTGAACCTTCGCCTTCAACAGAAGATAATGAAACAGTTCCGCCAAATTTTTCAACACCGGTTTTTACAACATCCATTCCCACGCCTCTACCAGAAACATCGGTGATTACCGTAGCTGTTGAGAAGCCCGGCAAGAATATGAGGTTGAGCAAATCCGCCTCGCTCATTCTTGCGAGTTCGTCTTCGGTTTTGAGCTTTTTCTCTAAAACCTTACGGCGAATAACATCACGATTCATGCCTTTACCGTTGTCTTTTATATCCACGTGAATTTGGCCACTCTCGTGATATGCAGAAAGAGTTACCCTGCCAGGTTCGGTTTTGCCAGCAGCTTTTCTATCTTCGGGTTTTTCAATACCGTGATCGCAAGCATTACGAACCAAATGAGTGAGCGGGTCGCCAATGGCTTCCAAAATGTTTTTATCTAGTTCTACTTCGTCTCCTTCGGTTACAAAATCTATGTTCTTGCTCAATTTGCGCGATAGTTCGCGCACCACTCTGGAGAAGCGAGAGAACACGGTACCTATGGGCTGCATTCGGGTACGCATTATAGTTTCTTGGAGTTCAGTTGTAACAGAATCAAGGCTTTGGGTAATGCTACGGAGTGTGGCATCTGCTTGATCCAAGTGCATAAGCTGCTGGTTGCGAACAAGAACAAGCTCTCCGG
>Ga0268262_10005132_pt1 | contig 13127 bp, 1 predicted proteins | sample TergutNc150P3_FD_190354 | JGI IMG/M metagenome (GOLD analysis project Ga0268262, IMG submission 190354) | Nasutitermes corniger P3 segment gut microbial community from laboratory colony in Florida, USA - Nc150 P3 (SPAdes) (version 2) | ecosystem: Host-associated > Arthropoda: Insects > Digestive... | reverse complement strand
TAACTTCTTCAACTCAACCCTCTAGGAGGTAGCATGACCAACCGTTTCTTCCGCAACGCAGTGGGCGTTGCAGCACTCACCAGCCTGGCTCTGGGCCTCGCCTGCTCCGGCAGCAGCGACCCGGATCCAGTGGCTCCGCCGGCCACCGTCAACAAGCCCGGCACGCCGATAGTCAGCATCAGCGGCCTGCCAGGCAGCAACAACGCCATCACCAAACACCAGTACCTGATCTCAGCGAGCGACCCGTCCGGTCTGGCCACATCCTTCACGGCCACCGGCAACAACGGCGGCACGCTGACAGCCATCTCCGGCGCCAACGGCATGTGGACTTACATCCCGCAAAAAGAAGGCAATGAGATCATCACAGTCAAGGGCACCAACTCTGCGGGCACCAGCGACGGCGGCGGCGTCATGGCCTCCGTAGTGAAAAACCAGCAGCCATCTATCGCCGATGAAATCAACGCCGCGCCAGGCGCCACTAGGAATGTCAGCCTGCCATCGGTTGACGGCGACGGCGACTCGGTCACGTGGACCCTCACGGACAAGGGCGGCTTGGATGCCACCATCAACGGCGTCAACGGCCCCCTCACCATCAAAATCGGTGCCGATGCCAAGACCGACAGCACATACACCATCAAGCTGACCTCCACAGAGACGCACCCCACGGCCAAATACATCGTTGACAACACCCAAGTCCACAGCCTCGTTGTCAAGATCACCGCCACCGGCGGCGGGGACGACCTCTTAGACTGGTCCCAGGGCGACACCCGAGGCCAGATCCACGCTTTCCCCAACAATTCGGACGAAGTTGCCTTTGGTGTGCCCTTCACATTCCAGTTCAACGCCGGCGACCCATTTGTACCCACCAATCGTATCACCAAGTGGCTTGTCAACGGCGGACTCAGCCCCTACAACGAGGAGGGCGAGAACGCTCCCCCACCCAAGTCTTGGATAGGCCAGCCCCAAGTGAACCTCCAGTACATGCGCCCCGCCATTGGTGCCTTGGGCGACGCCTTTGAACGCTGGCGCCTTGGCACAGACTACCAGAAAAACGGCGCGTCCAACAACAGGCTGGAGAACTTCCCCGGCGGCAGGCTCTACTTCGTGGCGCAGAACAACGATGAATACACCTACTACCCCGATACCTATAGCTCTAGGACGCTCTTCGGCGTCAGGGCCAACTTCGCCAACGATGGCGTCTTTGCTTATCAGGACTTCTACATCAAAGTGACCGATAACCAACCACCGGTGTTGCCGTGGTTGACGGAAGGTCATAACACCGATTACAACAGCAAACTCACCATCACGGTGCTCAACAAGCGCACCGGGCAGGCCGAGTTTGGCGGCGTGACCGACCCCCGCGCCGATGCCAACGTCCCCGCAGAAGTGCCGTGGGCCGGCAAGTTCTCGGGCAGCACGGCCGTGGCCGGCGTGGGCATCACCTATGCCAACGAGTCTAGGCTGGTCTTCAGGCACGAGAACGATGACTACTCCTACGACATGGCCGCCAGCATGAGCCTCGGCGCCCTCAAGTTCACCGACCCTGACATCAAGAAATTTGGCGACGTCCTCACCTTTATGCTCGACGGCGTCACCTACGGCGACAACCGCGAGCGCAGGTTCGGCGGCTTGGGCGCGGACAGACACGACAGCACCACCCCAGGCCTCGACTCTACCGACCCAGCGTACGACCCCCCGGTAGCGTACAACACCTACGCCCGCGATTGGACTACGTCCAACGGCAGCAACCAGCTCAAGGGCAGCAAGTGGGACGTCACCAGCGTCATCCGCCCCCTGCTGGCCAGGCCCTACCCCGTTTTGGGCAAGGATCGTGACGCCATCAGGACGTACGCCGACCCCATTTACTTTGACGGCAAGAACGTGAACGACTCAGAGGACGGCTACGAAGACGGCCGCCGGACTAGCATCTACGTTGCCCATGCGGGCTCCGATAACGCCGTTTATATCAACGACACCGACTACAACGCCAGGGGCAACCTCTTGGGCCTCACGACCAATGGCGAAACTGTCTATCCAAGCCCCCTCCAATTCGTGAGAGTGCCAAAGCTCTCCGACTTCATCACCCCGGGGGCTAGCAACTTGCGCCCCAACGGCATCAACGGCAGCGAGGGCCTGACCTTCCACTACACCGCCATAGACCTCGGCGGCAAAAAGCAGGTCTTCCAGGTTTATGTCCCCACTAGGGCCAACTGGGCACCCCAGCTCGATGCCTATGAGTGGACTGATGTCATGGAATCCGGCATAGACTACGAGGACGAGGAAGAAAACCCCCTGACCCCGACCGACGGCGACGTCCGCGGCGAGAGGTTCCTCCCCGACTCCAAGCCCAGCGTATGGGCCACCTCGCAGCCAGCCGAGGGCGAAAAGAACTCTTGGGGCTTTGTCTGGAGCACAGGCACCGCCGGCGTTGATCCCGCCCAGTACTACATCGCCGACCAGCCGTACACTGGCATTTCGTCATCAACCAGCTACGGCAACGGCGTTTACAGTGCACTAGCCAACCAAGCTAGCGCAGACCCAGTCTATCTGATGATCCCACCTGGGGAGAGCACGGACGGCAGCAAGAATGTCAACAACTTTGGCGGCCTGAACAACCCGGTCAAGCCTGGCAGCGGCGCTACCACCATGCACGGCGCTACGAGTCCCTTTATCTTCGACTGGACGCCCACCATCAACCAGGGCCGCAAGTACTACGACTACACCATCTACGGCTGGGACAAGTACGGCGCGGGCATGAGGCCCTTCCCCATGCACGGCAGGGTCTTCGGCTCCTTGGAAGGCACCCCCATCTACAAGTTGCTCTACAACAACGGCGCAGTCCTGCCCGCCGGCCCCGCCGACCTCACCATCAACGGCAACGCCAGGGTAAGCATCAACCCGTTCTTCAACAACGACTTCCCGCCCGAGAACAGGCTGGCCAACCAGTACGGCTTAGACGCCGACCAGCCTTGGCTTAGCATCAACCAGAAAGGGCTCAACAATCCTTGGCACGTCTCCCACGTTCCGCCCAACACCCCAATGCTGGTCTCCGCCGCTAGGTCTTCAGCCGGCGACGAGGCTGTCATCATCGCTCCCGTCATCGGGCCCGCCGTCGTCAGTGCCGATGGCACCAGGGTGGGCAGGCAGTTCGCGTCCATCGACACCGCCGGCGGGACTGCCGCGCTGACGTCTGATAAGGCCGCCGAATACGATACCACCCTATGGGAAACCGGCAACCTCATCTCCTACGCGTACATTGACCCGATGCAGGCAGAGGAGTCCGTGGCCATGACGGATCCCAGCAAGAGGCTGAAGGTTGACCTCACCACCCATGTCGGCTCCGGCCAGCTCGCGCTCCTGATGGACAAGTCCCTCAACCTGCCGGGTGCCGACGGCGACACCATATTCAACGACACCGAACTGACCGAGCCCGAGAAGTGGGGATGGGCCAGCGCCGCCGCCGCGCAGTTTGACTACTACGGCCTGATGTACGGCGTTGGGGCCTCTGGCATCACCGCCAAAGGCGTTATCCAGGTGGTCATGCCCAGCGTCGGCCAGAGCGCCTTCTTCCACATCGAGGATCCAGGCACGGCGCCCGCTTTCCCGTCCGCCGCGTACCCCAACCGCCTGGGCTGGTTCAATCCCTACCTGACCGCCAAGACTTACAAGTACTCCAACCTCGACCAGAACTTCGAGCCCGTCGTCCTGCCCGTGTTCCCTAACGATGGCGGCTTGGGCGGCAGCACCGACCTCAACTACAACGACTACATTGATTTCGTTTATAATGGCTCTGCGCCCGCTTACGCCAGCGGCCTGCCCTACAAGTTCCACATTGGCGAGGACGGCACACCCAACTACACCTTGGTCTCCCTCATCAGGGAAGACAAAGACTGGACTTGGACGCCGGCCGGCGGTAGTGGCACCTCAAGAAGCGGCTACCCCGTCTGGACGATGCAGAAGACCGGCGTGCCCACCGAGCTCAAGAGCAAGTCTCTGCTGAACTTCGACAACGAGGTGCTTGACAGCGCTGGCATTCTCGATCATTACCTTAACAAGCTCCAGCACGAGAGCCGCTGGCTGGATCCAACCGAAGAAACGTTCGGCACCTTCAACGCCACCGTCAACCGCGGCGCCTTCGCGGCTTACCTGAACAGGCTGGTCTCCCGCTCCACGGCAAGCGCGGTTGTCCGAGCGGACGTCGTGGACACCCTCCAGGTGGTCTCCTACGTCAGCGGCACCGATCTGGGCCCGGTTGACAACCACCAGGGCCTGCCGGTCTATATAGAATTCGGCGACCTCAACCACTACAACGGCAGCGCCGCTGCGGGCAACGGCCACAAGCAATTCGACGGCACCTACGCCTTGGGTTCTTACCCCATCAACAAGCCCGACCTGTGGCAGACTGAAGTCGGCGGGGACAAGAACTACGGCGCGCCGGTGGCCAGCTACATAGCCCGCTACAAAGACCCGGCCACCAACCTCGCCGGCACCATGGGCCTGATCACCGACCAATTGTCCGCTGGGATCAACCTCACCCACGCCAGCATCGCCGGCTTCGCGCCGGTCAGCCAGGTCAGGATCACCGGCTATCCAGCCGGCACCACCGAGCCCGCCAGCGGGCCCGCTGAACATGGGACGGCTAGTGCTCACAAAGCGCACAACCGCGACACCGCCGTCAGCGTGCCCATTGCCAGCTACATCAGCACCGGCACCACGGTCGTTGAGGCCGCCGCCGCCCCCGTCGTCGTGAAGGCCTTCAACGACGACGGCCGCGAAAACTACAAAGTCTGGCTGACTTGGGTGAACCCCGCCAAGGCAACCACGGCCGGCCTGTCCAACCATGACAAGCCAAACATCTCCGGCAACATCATCGAATTCTTCAACGCCGCCAACTTCAGCACGGACTCCATGCTCAACGACACCGCCGTGCCGATCTACAAGGTCTATGTCGGGCCCAGCATAAGCCAGTTCCCGATCCCCGACTCTTGGCTGCCCTACCTGGGCTTCGAGGACGCCGGCTTCAACAAGCCCACTGGCTCGCCGACGGCGGCCAACGGCGTTGTGGTCCGCATCCGCACCGTCCGCTACGGCGACAAGGCCAAGGGCAACTTCGTCAACTTCGACGAATCCCCCTTCAAGCAGGCCCTGCCCGCCGTCTGGATGGACACCCTGACCACCAAGCTCAACTTCCACGACGTGGGCAGCGACGTGGTCGCCCTCGAGGCGGAGAGCCCGTACAACGGCTTCAAGAAGACTGGCCAAGAGATAGACGGCATCACGTCGCCGATCAGCCCAGCGCTGGCCTTCTCCTCCACGCCGCCCACCGCATTGGCGACGATAACCCTCTCCGGCGTTTCGTTCCCGGGCGTCAACGACGGCGGCCTCCTCATGGGCGACAGCACGGACATCGTCTGGGACGCCGAATTCATGGGTGCTGACGGTACAGTTACCGGTTCGACGTCCGCCGGCGGCGGCACAATCACAAAGGGCGACTTCAGTTTGCTCAACGCCGCAAACGGAGTCGTGGCCGACTCCTTCACCGGAACGCTGGCGGTCACTGTTGACTCCGCCGCTTGGGCAGCCGCACAACCCGGCACACCCGGCGAGGACGACGCAGCCACGGCCTACTTCGACATCCGCCTGACGGCCACCTACAACAAGGGCGCCAACCCCAGGAGCGCCAGCACGGTCGTCCGCGTTCCGTTTACCGCATCCTATGGCGTGTGGGGCGGGTTCATTGACGGCGATGTCTTGACCGTGGACACTCCCGCAACCGCTTCGTTCGCCTTCCCTGAAACCGCGGACTCTACCGGTGCCGTGACCGACATCGCTGGGTTCACAAACGAACCTCTTGCAGTTACAATAGACAGCCTCGCTAGCCTAAACTCCTCGCGTCTGACCTACGCTTGGGTGATAGACGCGGCTGGCGCAACGGTAACCTCCACCTTGGCTGGTGCACCGACCGCTGGCACTGCCGTTGGTGGCGTGACGCTGGGCGCTACCACAACGATGACACCGACTATCAGCATCAACCCAGCTTTCTCCACGACTGGTCTGCACGATTTGTTCAGCGGAGCTACTTGGGCAGCCGGTACCATAACCGTGACCGTTCCGCTGAAGGTAACAGTGACCTACACCGGCAACGACACCGCCCCCTTGACTGCAAGGGATGCCACGGCAACCGTGAACGTTACCTATACCATCACAATCAACTAAGGTCGAGCACCACGCCGCGCACACGCGCCGCGTAAAAGCACACCCCGCGCCCCAAGCGCGAACCAGAAACGCCCAGCGAAAGCTGGGCGTTTCTATTAGTTACAAGGTACAAGTTACAAAATGCCGCTGCGCTACGATATTGAGGCGGCTTCGCCCGCGTCTGTGGATGCGGATTGGGCGGGGGGCGGAGCCTTGTCCCCACTTGGATCGCCTACATCGGAGGCGTGTAGAGGTCAGGGGCTAGGGGCCGCACAAGCCCATCGAGGCGCAGCGTTCCTCTTTAAGCCGCCCAAGTGCTGCTGGCATTTGAGGCTGCACCGCAGCCTCAAACGCTCATTGCACTAGGGCGTCTTCCCCCGCGAAAAGCGCGCGGGCTCACTTCATTTCACTTTAATCTAGCCAATCGCCGTAAAGTCTTTGACGCTGCCGTAGCAGCCTCAAAGCCAACGGCGATTTTGGCTACATTCCTTCTAGGGCGTTCGCCCCTTTTCTAGTGAGGCGCAGCGTTCCATATCCGCTCGCCGCTGGCGCAGCGTTCCATATCCACTCGCGCCTCTTAGGGCTCCCGCCCCTTTAGAGAAAAACAAAAACGCCGTCCAGCTAGGCTGGGCGGCGTTTTTTTGGCTTCTACGCGGCGCGTTGGCGCGGCGGGGTGTTGTTACTAGGTTGGTCCAGTTACAGTTACTGTGACGACCTGTGTCGCGGTGTGTGTCCTGGCGGTCGAGCCGGCCGGATTGCCATGGTAGGTAACGCTCAGCTTGAGTGGGATAGTGATCGTCCACACGTTACCGACGCCAGGGTTCGACATGTATTGGTCTATGTTTAAGGTAACTGTCGGGGTGCCGACCGCAGATCCCGTGCCAGTGTCACCTGTAAGTGTGACGGTGGGATCGTTGCCTGTTAGCGTTCCGGGGGTGCCTCCAGTTGTTGCTACGGCGCCCTTTACCCCTGGGGTGTCGATAGTCCAAGCCCAGTCAGGGGTACCGCCGTTCGCGGTTATGGAGCCGTTTTGGGTTATCAAAGGCGAGCCGATGTTAATGGGTATGGCAGTGAGGGCGACGGTGGTGGTTGCGTTAACAGTGGGGCTAGGTGAGGTTTGCCATGTGCCAGGATCGGTGGCTGCCCATCCACCCCAAATATCTGACAGAGCTACCGCAATGTTGGCAGTGATGTCGCCTTCCCAAGTGGCAGTCCTCGCGGGGCCAGAATTGTCGCGGCCAGAGTAAACGAAGGTGGCAGTCGCCGGAACCTTGACGGTTATGTTGCCGGCGTCCCAATTGCCACCCGTGAGAGCGGTTTGTATAGCTCCATCGTTGATGGTGAGGGTCGGAGTGAGGCTGCCTGGTGCGACAGTTGCTGTCCCCGGTGCTAGTGTCGCGCCAGCGGGTACGGTGACGTTGGTTCTGCCCATGCCGCTCACTTTTATGTCGTTGCTAATGCTGTTGCCGACTTCCCACTTGGCGGTCAGGTTGGCGTTTGTGACATCGGTTACATTGCTAAACGCGACTGCGGTGTTGATCGCTTTAGCAGGTGTAGTAGCGAAAGCAGCGAGGTTCGCAGCCACGACAGAGTCAGTGACGGTCGGATTAGCAGTGGCGGGTGTGAAGGTTATGTTGCCGCCGTTTTTGAAGCCGCCCCAGTTGCCGTAGGTCTTGGTGAGGTTGACGGTGATTTCTCTCGAAGTGCTCCTGGGATTCAGGCCGGCGGGGGCGTATGTGGCTTCCATGAGCAGCTTGAAGGTGATTCTTCCGGTGTCGTTCTCGTCTCGGGTCGCCGCCGCAGGTTGTGCCTGTTCCAAGGCCACGGGATCAACGGTGATCTGGAGACCAGCCTGGCCATCGACAATGGCCGCGGTGATTTTGTTGGCCGCTTCAAGTTTCGTGTAGTCGGGCTCGCCCAAGGTGACGTTCAGGTCGCCGGGTTTGCTATTGTCCACGAATGCACCAGTCACGGAGCCGGGGATGAGTTCGGTTCTCCATGTTATACCAGCGGACTTGCCGGTCATGGTCGGGCTGGTGCCATTGAACGTGATATCGTCTTTGTCGTTCGCCAAGGAAGCCAAGGTAATGGTGCCAGCAGCGGCGACCACGTCGTCAATCTTTTTGGTGTAGGTGGCGGCAAGGGCAGAGGCAGTCGCAACAGGAGTCCAAGTGTATGTTTGCCCGTTCTTCTTGAACCCTCCGAATTTGTATTCGGACTCAAGGTCGATCGCGTCGCTGCCGACGTTCCTGAAGTCAAGCTTGGTGGTCAGGGTGTCCATCCAGACGGCGGGGAGCGCCTGTTTGAAGGGGGATTCGTCGAAGTTGACAAAGGTGCCCTTGGTCTTGTCGCCGTAGCGGACGGTGCGGATGCGCGCCACCACGTTGGTCGGTGCGCCAGTGACGGGATCGAACTCGCTGCCGCCGGGCTGGAAGCCCAGGTAGGGCAGCCAGGCGTCGGGGATCGGGAAGGCGTTGATGCTGGGCCCGACAAAGACCTTGTAGATGGGCAGGGCGGAGTCGTTGGCCTGGCCTGCGCCGAAGTCGGCGGCATTGAAGAACTCGATGATGTTGCCGGAGATGTTGGGCTTGTCGTGGTTGGACAGGCCGGCCGTGGTTGCGTTGGCGGGGTTCTGCCAAGTCAGCCAGACCTTGTAGTTGTCGTAGCCGTCGTCGTTGTAGGCTTTCACCTCGATGGGCGCATCGGCGGAGTTAACAACGTTATTGTTGGCGTCATAGTAGCTGGAGATGTAGGAACTGACGGCAGTGCCGCGCCTAGTGGTGGCGTTGTTGATGGCGCGCCTATCATATTCAGCCGGAGCTGCGTTGGCAATAGCCAGATTTGCGGCGGCGGCGGCGGTGCCCGCTTTGTAGCCGGTGATCTTGACGTTCTTGATAGGCTCGAAGCCGCTGGGGACGTCCACGCCGCCCGTCAGGACGTCGGTCATAAGCCCCATAGTGCCCTTGAGGCTAGTGTATCGGTCGGTATAGCGGGCTATGTAGCTGACGACCGGCGCGCCGAGGTTGTTCTCACCGCCGATTTCGGTGTGCCACATCTTGGGCTCGGGCTTGTAGATGTCGTAATTCCCCATGGAGTATGTGCCGTTGAAGATGCCGACGCCACCGCCCGATGAGGCGTAGTGGTTGAGGTCGCCAAATTCGAGGTACACTGGCAGGCCCTGGTGGTTGTCAACGGGGCCCAAGCTGGTGCCGCTGACGTAGGAAACCACTTGGAGGGTGTCCACGACGTCCGCCCGGTTAACCCGAGTTGTGCTTGTGGCTCCGCGGGAGACCAGCCTGTCCAGCCAAGCCTCAAAGTTGCCTCGGCGGACTGTGGCGGCGAAGGTGCCAAACTTGTCGGTGCTGAGGTCGCCCCAGCGGCTTTCGTGCTGGAGCTTGTTCACGACTTCGTCCCAAACAATGTCGTCCACATCGGCGGCGGCGTCATCGGGGTCGTAGTGGCTAAGCAGGTTGTCGAAGTTCAGCAGGGACTTGCTCTTTAGCTCGGTGGGAACGCCGGTCTTCTGTATGCTCCAGACTGACATGTTGGCCAAGGTGCCGGTGGCGCCGCCAGTGGGGGCTGTGTAACCTGTGGAGTTGGGTCCGCTCCTCTTGAGAGTGACCATGGTGTAGTTGGGCGTGCCGTCTTCGCCGATGTGGAACTTGTATGGCAGGCCGGTCGCGTAAGCGGGGGCACTAGTAGCACCGGTTGCAAATTTACTATAATCTGCGTAATTAGCGTCGAAGGGGAAGACAGGCAGGACAATGGGCTCGAAGTTTTGGTCTAAGTTGGCATACTTGAAAGAGTCAGCCTTGAGCGGTGTCTTGAACCAGCCCAAGTGGTCGGGGTACTTGGCGGAGGGGAACAAGTTTGCGCCTGGGTCTTGGATGTGGAAGAAGGCGGTCTGGCCGACGCTGGGCATGACCACTTGGACGACGCCATCTTCGCTGATGCTAGCGGCGCCGACGCCATACATCAGGCCGTAGTAGTCGAACTTAAGATTGGCTGATGGGTTTTTAGCAGCGGCGAGACCTTTGGTAGTGTTCCATCCCCAGAATTCGGGCTCTGTCATCTCGATCTCATTGAATACAGTTTTTCCATCAGCGCCCAGCAGGTTGAGGGAGGTGTCAGTCGCAAGCGCGATCTGGCCGGAGCCAACGTGAGTGGTGAGGTCAACCCTAAGCCGCTTGCTCGGGTCAGTCAGCGCCTCGGCGTCCTCGGCCGCCATCGGGTTGATGTAGGCGTAGGAGATGAGGTTGCCAGTTTCCCAAGAGTTAGTCGGGTAAACGGCGGCTTTTTCGCTGGCCAGCGGGGCGCCACCATACTTATACCCCCCCCCGCCGTCGCTGACTTTGCTCTCGAAGGAGAAGAAGTTTGTGCCGTACCTGGCCCCGTCGAGGCTGAGGACGGACGGCCCGATTACGGGGTCTTCAATGACGTTGTGGTCGCCGGCGGAAGACCTAGCGGCGGAGACCAGCAGGTTGGTCTTGGGCGGGACGTGGGAGACGCGCCAGGGGGCGGATGTCCCTTGCTGGTTGATGCTGAGCCAAGGCTGGTCGGTGTCCATGCCGTACTGGTTGGCCAGCCTGTTTTCGGGCGGGAAGCTGTTGTCGAAGAAGGGGTTGACGCTTACCCTGGCGTTGCCGTTGATGGTGAGGTCGGCCGGGCCGGCGGCCACAACGGCGCCGTCGTTGTAGAGCATCTTGCGGATGGGTTCGCCTTCAAGGGAGCCGAAGACTTTGCCGTGCATGGGGAAGGGCCTCATGCCCGCGCCGTACTTGTCCCAGCCGTAGATGGTGTAGGCGTAGTTCTTGCGGCCCTGGTTGAGGGTGGGCGTCCATTCGAAGCTAAAGTTGGTTGCGGCGCCGTGCATGCTGGTCGTGCTGCTGGTCGTTTTGATCGGGTTGTTCATGCCGCCGTAGTTGTCAACGTTCATGCTTCCGTCAGTGCTTTCTGCGGGCGGGATCATCAGGAAAACTGGGTCCGCGCTGGCCTGGCTGGCTAGGGCATTGTAAACGCCGTTGCCATAGCTGGTTGACGATGAAACGCCAGTGTACGGGCGGTCGGCTATGTAGTACCTGGCGGGAACCACGCCAGACCCAGAGTTCTTCCAGACAAAGCCCCAAGAGTTCTTTTCGCCTTCGGCTGGCTGCGAGGTGGCCCAAACGCCAGGCGCTGGTATGTTAAACCTGCTGCCACGGACGTCGCCGTGGGTCAGGTCGAAGTCGTCCTCTTCCTCTTCCGGGTCTATACCGTTCTCTAAGGGATCGGTCCAGTAATACTGGTCAAGCTGGGGCGCCCAGTTGGCCCTGGTGGGGACGTAGATTTGGAAGATTGTCTCGTTGCCGCCGAGGTCTATGGCGGTGTAGTGGAAGGTCAGGCCCTCGCTGCCGTTTATGCCGTCCTCGCGCAGGCCGCCCTTGGCGGTTTTGAACTCGGAGAGCTTGGGAACCCTCACAAATGTAAGGTCACTTGGATAAACGTAAGCACCGGTGGTGGTGAGGGCCAAGAGGTTGCCCCTGTTGTTGAGGCCGTCCTTGTGGTACTGGTAGATGCTTTGTTTTTTGCCATCTTCGAAATTGTCATCGTCAACGCCTGAGAGATAGACGATGCCGTCGAACAGCCTAGAGGCGTCGAGATCCTTGCCCTCAACGGGGTAGGGCCTGGCCAGCAGGGGGCGGACAACGTTAGTGACGTCCCACTGGCTGTTCCTGAGGCTGTTGGCGGTGTTGACGGAGCCGTTTGCGTTGTACGCTATCCATTTGCGGGCGGTGTCGCTGTAGGGGACTGCAGGGATGGCAGGGGAAGATGGGACGTAATCCACGTCGCCGGGCCTGCCAACGCCGGGGTTGGCGGGTACGGAAGCGGCGTAGTCCGTGCCCAAGCCGCCGTACTGGCGCTCGCGGTTGTCGCCGTAGGTGACGCCGTCGAGCCGGAACAGGATGACATCGCCGTATTTCTTGACGTCAGGGTCATTGAACCTGACACTGCTGAGATCCATGCTGGCGGCCATGTCGTAGGAGTAGTTGTCGTTCTCGTGCCTGAATACCAGCCTACTTTCACCTGTATATTTGGCGCCTACACCTTTGACAGCCGTGCCGCCCCCTGACTTGCCGGCCCACGGCACTTCTGCGGGGACGTTGGCATCGGCGCGGGGATCAGTGGCGCGCTTGTTTAGTACAGTGATGGTGAGGGGTTTGCTATTGTAGGTACCAGCCGGCAACACCGGCGCGGTGTTCTCGGATACTCTGACGTAGAAGTCTTGATAAGCAAGGACGTTGTCGTTGCTGAAGTCGGCCCTGACGCCGAACAATGTCCTAGAGCTGTAGGTGTCGGGGTGGTAGGTGTATGTGGGTTCGTCTTCTTCATCGAACTGATCCTGCGCCACAAAGTACAGCCTGCCGCTGGGGAAGTTTTCCAGCCTGTTGTTGGACTTGCCAGTCTGGAAGTCAATGCCAAGGCGCCAACGCTCGAAGGCGTCGCCCAGCGAGTTGATGGCGGGGCGCATGTACAGGAGGCTTGAATCCTGGGGCTGGCCTATCCAAGAGATGGGGGGAGGAGCGTTTTCGCCATCGGCGTTGAAGGGGCTGAGGCCGCCGTTGACGTGCCACGCGGTTATCTTGTTGGTTGGCACGAACGGGTCGCCGGCGTTGAACTGGAAAGTGAAGGGCACGCCGTAACCGGCCTCATCCATGTTGTTGGGGAAGGCATGCACTTGGCCTCGGGTGTCGCCCTGGTGCCAGTCGAAGGTGCCGTCGCCGCCGCCGGTGCTGCCGCCGACGCTGACGGTGACCGTGAAGTCGAAGGTCTTGGTTTCAACGGTGTAGCCGACTGTGGGGTGCTTCTCTGTGTAGGTCAGGGGGAGCTTGTATTCTTTGGCTTCGGCGTCCTTGTCGGCGGTGATGAGGAGGCTGGAGCCGTTAATAGCGGCC
>Ga0268262_10005131_pt1 | contig 13127 bp, 12 predicted proteins | sample TergutNc150P3_FD_190354 | JGI IMG/M metagenome (GOLD analysis project Ga0268262, IMG submission 190354) | Nasutitermes corniger P3 segment gut microbial community from laboratory colony in Florida, USA - Nc150 P3 (SPAdes) (version 2) | ecosystem: Host-associated > Arthropoda: Insects >... | reverse complement strand
AATTGGAGGCTCTATGACTGTGCCAGACTGGAAAATTGAACGCTACCTGCTTGGGGAACTCCCCGAAGCCGAGATGCAGGCTTTGAAAAATTTGGAAAACGATGAACTTCGTTTGCAAATTGAGCAGTTAAAAAACAGCAACGAAAAATTGCTATCAAAATATCCATATAAACGCAAATTCACAGTGCTTTCCAATGTGCCTTTACGGTTAGCGGCTATATTTTTGCTATGCGCAAGCGCCTTGATTGCCATACTCTCGGGCAAAGATATATACGAAGATGGCACAAGGGTAAAGGGTTTAAAAACAGGTTTGGAAATTTGGCGCAAAACCGCTGAGCAAACTGAGCAATTAGCGGATAACAGCGAGGCAAAAGCAGGTGATTTGCTGCAAATTCGCTATATCGCTCTGGAACCTTATGGCGCACTTTTCAGTTTAGATGGCAACGGAACTTTAACCGTACATCTCGCAGGCAAAAATGGAAAAGCCGCAAGCCTTGAAGCAGGGAAACTTATTTCTTTGGAAAATGCCTACGAACTGGATAACGCTCCGAAATTTGAAACTTTTTATTTGATAACCGCGGGCAAGGAATTTGAACTCGCTCCTGTTGTAGAAAAACTTTTGCATGGCAAAACGCCAAGCGATTTACGGGTTGAACAAATCAAGCTAAGAAAGAGGTAAAAAGCTAGTTGAAAACACCCTATGGCTTAGAATTTTGAAATTCGGGAAAAGCTTTTGTACTTTTACGCCATAAGCTTCGCTCGCAATGCGTGGGTCTAACAAGAGCAGGGTTTGTTTTTTATCTGAATGTGAAATTGCAGAATAAGCCTTTCTAAGAATGAGGGCGGTTTCTGGGAATGTCATAAGCGTAAAACCATTTTTGTTCTGCTCTTTTAAAATTTCCATTTGCTTTGCTAGCACCGGTTCTTTAATGTCTGGGAATGGAAGCCGTGAAATCACCACAAGGGTATTTTCTGGAAGTTCAATTTCTTCCAATGATTTTAATTCGTCTGGGGTACCAACTAAAACGCTGCCTGCCTCTTTTTGAAAAAAGCCTGCCAAGTTAAAGAAGTTGCCATCTGTGCCTTGAAAAAAACAGATTTTGTTCTTTAAAGTTTCATCTTTTCTCACCTCTGCTTGCAATTTTGAAATGGATGCATTATCTGTGAAAATGAGGGTATTGCCACTATTTTTGGAAATAATTTCGCACAAGGTTTTTGTCAATTCTTCTGAGAATTTTTCTTCGGTTGGTTTGGGCAAAAAATCTGCGGCAAAAACCTGTGGAGGTTCTTTGGAAGTTTTAGAGTCAAAAATTTTTGTTTTGGGATTTTTTCCAAACAATGCAAAACGATTTATCAAATATTCAAACTGCCCATTTATGCTAAGGGTATCGGAAGCAAACAATGCAGATTTAAGCGTTGGATAAAGAGATTTCCATTTGACAGAAATATTTATCGGTTCTGCACGAAAATTCACCTGATGAGGATTGGAACTATTTTCTATCCAATAAACAAATTCGCTGTGAGAGGCAGCAAAAAAGAAAGAAATATCGCTTGAGATTTTTCTTATGTCAGAGGCGAACTGCATACAGTCTTTTGCTTTGCCTAAATCATTTTGAGCATAAAATTCTTCACTAGCTTTTTCTATTGTTTCTAGCAATGCTTTTAATGAATTTTGAAATGGCTCCGAAGAAATGCCTGTTTCGCTTGAAAGATTCTTGCTATAAACTATTCTACGTTTTTTCTCTTTGTTGCAATAACTTTGAATTTCTTTCAATAGGTTCAAAAATAATTTTTCGCTTTCTATGGTGGCTTCTTCCCATTTTTTGCACCATATATTTTGTTTTATGGAATTTTTCAAAACATAAAAATACAAATTTCGCCCAAAAACTTTTTTGCTCTCTTGAGGGAGTTTGCTAGCATCGTCAAAAATTATTTTTTCGCAGTGCGGCAAAAGTGCAAAATCCGTTTGCATATCTTGCAAAAACAAGTGATGAGGCACAATGAGCAAATTGGAATTTTCTGCTGTTTTTTTTGCATTTTGAAAATAGCATTTTGAAAAATGCTCGCACTTCTCTCCAAGGCATGACGGCGCTTCGCAAGCTACTTTTTTCCACAAAATTGGGCTTCGGTTATAGTGCAGAACCTCGTTCAAATCTCCGGTTTTTGTTTTCTCTATCCAAGTTATTATGGCAAAGAAAGCTATGCGTTCTTCGGTTGTTAAATAAAGTTCCGCATCGCACAGGCAATTGTGATATTTACGCAGGCACACGTAGCTAAAGCGTTCTTTTAGTATTGCAGAGCGAACACTCTCATCTATAGGCGGCAATTTTTGCAAGTTTTTTTTTGAGGTTGTTATTAAAATTTTTTCCTTTGTTTGCTTTGCGTGTTGCACGGCTGGAGTTAAATATTCAAATTCGCTCTCACATTCCACAAAGGCGATTTGCTGTTTTGAGTTGCTGTTTGCACTTAAAATTTCTGTAACAAATTCGTTGTATTCCATAAATTCTCCTAAAACAATGGTTCGTAGGCAGTGCCAGTTGCCATTTTCTTTAAATTTTCTTTAGTTGTGCTGCTGTTTTTTTCCAGCTCTTCTAGTCCAAGCAAAAAAACTTTTCCGCAAGCCTCTGCATCTGGCAAGGCACGGTGCGAGGCAGAAACCTCTATATTCAGTTGTTTTATCAAATTCACCAACTTATGGCTTTCAAAAGTCCAAGCCGCCTGAGCTATGGCAAGAGAATCCCAAAAAACAAACTCCTTGTTCTTAAGCCCGTTTCTGCTGAGGGCAAGCATAAAAATTTTTGAATCAAAAGAGGCATTGTGAGCCACAAGGGGCAAGCCATTTATGAACTCCAAAATTTGCGGTGCTATTTCTTTGAACGACTTTGCCTCGTTAATTTCGTTTTGCGCAATGCCCGTTAAATAACAAACAAAGGCGGGAACCTCTTTTTGCGGCTTCACCAAAAAATCAATACTACTAGCAATGCTGCCATTTTCAAAGCGAACAAGGGCAATATTTATAATTTCGTCCTTTTCAGCATCTAAGCCAGTGGTTTCTAAATCAAGTGCAATAAAGTTTTTAGGTATCATGCGTTAAATGTAGAAAATTTTTTCTATATTTGAATTATGCGCTACTACTCTTTTATTCTCGCTATTTTCTTCACAGTTTGCGCTGTTTCAACTGCTTTTGCCCAAGACATTCTCGTCAATGAAGTTGGCTACGAGCAAAGTGGTCCAAAACGCGCAGTTATACAATCTTCTGCCGCCATTGCAGAGAATAATGTTCAAATAGTCAATAGCGGAGGCACTGCTGTTGCTAATGCCACTGTTAAGCTTGGTCCCCAAACTTCCGTCAATGGGTGGAGCGGTCGCTATTACGTAGCTGATTTTAGCGAATTCAAACAAGCCGGAAAATATAAGTTAAAAGTAGGTTCTGCGCTATCACCTGAATTTTCAATCGGTGAAAAAATTTTGCAAAGAGAAACCGGCTCTTATCAAATAGACTTTTTCAATAAAATGAGAAACACCGATGCAGGTGATCGTAATTTGGGAATTTACGGCAGTTCGCAAACTCAAAATATATACGGCGGTTGGTGGGACGCCACTGGAGACCCCGGCAAGCATCTATCCCATTTATCTTATGCAAATTATTTTAACCCTCAGCAAATTCCGCTGGTGGTATGGTCGCTCTTACACGCAAACGAACTTCAGCCAAGCGTATATGGTCAAGCCACAAAAGCAGAAGCAGCGTGGGGTGCTGATTACCTCTTGCGCTCTCTTTCTACCGCGGGTTATTTTTACAGTTCGGTTTTTGATAGCTGGGGGGCAGGCAATCGTGAAATTTGCGCTTGGAGTGGTGAAAGCGGAACACGTTCATCCGCTTACCAATCGGCTATGCGTGAAGGCGGTGGCGTATCAATAGCTGCTCTTGCCAGGGCAAGCAAAGCTCTCATAAGCGGAGATAGCAGCTCTGCACAGTATATTGCCGGAGCAAAACGCGCTTATGCTCATCTCAAAGCTAATCCCACCGCATATCAAGATGATAACACAGAAAACATCATAGACGATTACACCGGTTTGCTCGCTGCAACCGAACTCTATAACGCCACGCAAGAAGCCGCTTACAAAACAGATGCAGATACTAGAGTCCAATCTCTTTTGAGCCGCCAATCCGATGAAGGCTGGTTTTACACAGTTAAAAAGAACGGAGCAAATAACCGCCCCTTTTACCACGCCGCAGACGAAGGATTGCCCGTAGTTGCTCTTGCGCGTTACGCAGAAATTTGCCAACCGGAAAACAAGCAAGATATACGAAGTGCCATAAAGAAAAATTTAAGATGGTATTCAAAAATTACTTACGAAAGAGCAAATCCATTTGAATATGCTAAAATGTATGGAGAAGCCTCGTCTGGTTCAAACCCGGGAGAAATAGACCTCGCTCGCGGTGGTACAGCAACGGCTTCTCGCGAAGAAGGGAGTTATACGGCTAACTTGGTTATTGATGGCAGTTCCACAACTCGCTGGTCAAGCTACCAAAGCGGTGCTGATAACGATAATCAATGGATATACGTAGATTTGGGCAGTACTTACAAAGTGAACAAAGTTATTCTAAAATGGGAAAGATCGTATGGAAAATCTTACAGAATTGAAGTTTCCACCAGTGGAACAAACAACAATAACTGGACTACAGTCGCAACTATCACCAATGGGAGCGAGGGTATTAAAGAGCATACATTTACACCCACCAATGCACGATATGTTAGAATGTTTGGAGTAGAACGCGGATATGAATACGGAGGTTTTTCTATTTACTCCTTTGAAATTTATGGAGAGCAGTCAAATCAACAACCCTCCACTCCGCACAATGCAAAATTCTTTATGCCTCACGAGAATGAAACAAAATATTGGTGGCAAGGGGAAAACGCTCGCATAGCCTCTCTTGCCGCTGCGTTTATAATGGGTGCGCAATCAGCAGACCCAAGCGGCAAATTTTGGACAGACTCCTTGTTTGGCATGGCTACTGCACAACTTGACTGGATACTTGGAAAAAATCCTTTTGCAGTCACCATGATGCACGGTTTTGGAGCTAAAAATTATCCTAATTATCCCGCCGCAAGAGGGCTTGCCAACATTAAAGGCGGAATTTGCAACGGAATAACGGGCAAAGATGGTAGCGAAAGTACTCCTGAATGGAAACCTTATGGAGATGGTGAATGGCAAAACTGGCGTTGGATAGAGCAATGGCTCCCCCACAATGCTTGGTATTTAATTGCAATATCCTCTCTTTCGCACAGAATAGATAATCCCATTATTCCAGAACCTGAACCAGAACCGGAGCCAGAACCAGGCACGGATCCAATTATAGTAAAAACCAATGCCGGACTCGGTATTCAAATAAATCAAAGAGGTAGCATTCTTTATATGTCTTCTCAAAAAGATGTTGTTTGGAGAATTCATAATTTGCAGGGAAAACTTCTCTTCAGCTCAAATTCAAAAGAAGCCAATTGGAATGCTGGAAACTTCAAGGGCTCCGTTGTTGTTAGCGCATTCAACGGTTCGGTTGCAGAGAGCAGATTATTTTCTATTTTACAGTGATGTTATCTAGAATTTTACTATTTGCAATTTCTCTTGCAACGGCGGTTTTTGCTGTTCCCTTAAATTTAACCGGCACAGTTAAGGCACTCAGCGAAAGCGGAGACCCTATCAAAGATGCCGTTGTTCTGTTGAAAGTGAATGATAACTTAATCGCTTATGCTCGCACCCTGAGCGCTCAAGACGGCAAATTCACGCTTTTGCAGGGCAAAGAAGCCCCAGGCGAAATACCAGGAGAAAGTCCAAACCCTGTTGCAAAGCCGCAAACTATTTTGCCCACTCAATTTGCAAGTTATCAGGTGATGGATTTAAAAGGAAAAACCTGCAATTCTCTGAGCAACCTGCCCCAAGGCATTTATATTCTCCTTGGCAAAACCGAATCTGGCAAAAACTTCAATCTAGGTACCCTTTACCACAAAGGCGGCACGCTGAACCCAAAGTTCCAAATCACAAACACTAAACCCCAGATTTTACCAAAAACCACCACCACTACGGGAGATGAAGTTCAGCTGATTGTTCGCAAAACGGGTTATTTGCAAAAAGAAGTTGAGTTTTCCAATTTTAGCGAAGATGTAGGCACAGTTATTTTGGAACGCGATCCGCTGGAAAAAAGGATTGATAGCGTGATGGCTCTTATGAGTTTAGACCAAAAAATTTACCAGATGACACAGGCACAAGTAGGCACTTCTTTTGGTTCGGGTGGAAATTTTTACGGTTCGGTTCTGCAAGGCGGAGACGGCTATTCCAATTCTGTGCTGAGTTCAATGAATACCGCCATAAATTCTGCGAGTCCAAAAATTCCAGTCACTTACGGCAAAGATATGATGCACGGCGCAGCGGCAATTAGCAATGCAACCATATTCCCTCACAATATTGGAATGGGCGCAACAAGGGATTCTGCTCTTGTTCGCAAGGCTTGCGAGGTAACTGCACAAGAATCTTGGGTAGGCAATGTGGATTTGATTTTTGGTCCAGCAATTTCCGTTCCGCAAGATGACCGCTGGGGCAGAACTTATGAGGGCTTTGGCTCAACTCCTGAACTTGCGGTTGAAATGGGTGCTGCTTGCATAAGGGGCTATCAGGGCGCAAAATACGATGCCGAATGGAGAGTTATCGCTACTGCAAAACACTATTTAGCCGATGGCGGAACAGAAAACGGCAAAGACCGCGGAAATGTTACAGCAAGCGATACCGATATTCGCAAAATTCATTTCCCAGGTTACGAAGCCGCTGTGGAACAAGGCGTTTTGAGCGTTATGGCGAGCTTTAACCAAATTAAAGGAGTTCATCAGCACATAGATTCCGAGCGTTTAACAGGCTGGCTAAAAACGGAACTCGGCTTTGACGGTTATATAATCAGCGACTGGCTCGGCATTGGAAATTCGCTCACCCCGGGCGCAACAGATGCGAATGGCTATCAGGGTGGCGGTTCGTCAACTGCGCAATCAGCTATAAAAAATGCAATCAACGCAGGTATAGACCTCGCTATGGAACCAGGCACAGAATCGACTTTCATAAGCGGGCTTAAAGCTCTGGTGCAAAACGGCTCTGTGCCCCAAACACGCATAGACGATGCAGTGCGCCGCATTTTAAGAGCAAAATACCGCGCTGGCAGAATGGATAATCCCACAGGCATTAGCGGTACGGTTAAAAGTAAGTATGGGGATATCGGTTCTGCTGCTCACAGAGCCATTGCGAGGGAAGCAGTTCGCAAAAGTTTAGTATTGTTAAAAAATGACAACGCATTGCCAATTTCCAAATCTGCCAAAGTTTTTGTAACGGGCAGCCATGCAGATGTTCCCAGCTATCAGTGCGGTGGCTGGACTCTTGGTTGGCAGGGTGCTGTAAATACTAACTTTATGACAGGTGCTATTACTGGTCCTAAAGATGTTCCGGGCGCGACAAGCATAAAGGCGGGTTTTAATTCTGTGGTTTCAGGTTCAGTGGCTAATTCCGCTAATGATGCAAATGTTATCGTTTATGTAACTGGAGAAAATCCTTATGCGGAGTGGCAAGGCGACATTACAGATCTGGCATTTCAGGATAATACCCTCGCTAATTTGAAAAGCCAAAACTCCGGCAAGAAAATAATCACGGTATTCATAAGCGGTCGTGCGAGGGAAACAAACTCGCTAATTAGCAACAGTGATGCCTTTGTTGCCGCTTGGCTTCCGGGTAGCGAAGGAGCAGGCATTGCAGATGTATTATTTGGCGATTATCCTTTTACTGGCAAACTTCCCCGCAAATGGGACAATACACGTGATTATGGATTTGGACTTAGCTATTAAAGACATAGCAAATAACCTCTACCAAGGCAATATTGGCATAGCTAACTCTAAGTATTTCAGCATCTTAGACGAGTTATCCAAATATGAGCCTTTTGTTAAAAATGCCCAAAATGTGCTGAAATTGCAAGAAAATGAAGACTGGGTGGGTTTAGCAGATTTTTTTACTGAAATTTCATAAAACGTGATTATTATCACTAAAAAACGCAAAAATATTCAAATTTCTCTTTTTTATTTTTCTATATTTATCCGCAAAGATTTTGGAGATTTTTATGGAATGGAATAGAGCATTCGACAGACGATTGGATTTTATAGCCAAATATCGCAGTTTGGACAAGAGAGTACCTTTGGAAAAAAAGAAGGCACTCCATTACCTAAACCAGCAAAGAGGCTGCTTCCACGCCTTTCAATACACAAATAAAATTTTAGAGCTTTTCATATTTCTAGACGAAGAGAACAGCATAGAAACTTCTCTTTCTTATCTATCTTCAGATTTAAAAAACCTAGGCGATGTGCTGCTCCGCTCTGCAAATCCAACAAATCCGTTTTTCTTGGCGATAAGAGAAGAAGTTCCCACTTGGCACGCAGCCAACGTTGATACATCAGACTTGGAACCGGACGTAGAAGCCGAAGACGAAGACAATGAACAAAAATTAGAAATAACCATAATGCGCACAGATGCCGGCAAAGACATAAGCGACCACGAAATGAGGCGCACGCTCCGCAACTTGCGCGCAAGGCTAAAAGCCTGGCAAGTGGAACTCAGCATTATAGCAGACATCACCGCAGAATTCGACGATTTAGACGAACACGAAACCGAAGATGCAGTTTTAAAACTCTCTTTGGAAAGCGAACCGCTCAAAATAAAAAGCAAAAGAGGCGAGCTTTTTGTTGGCTTTGTTCCTATACAAGAAATTTACGACTATCATTTGGAACTCGGTCGCAGGCACAAGGCAAAGCACAATATGATGATAGTAAGCTCCAACATACGCACATATTTAGGCAGCCAAACTTACACCAACGCAAGCCTTTTAGACGCCTTCCTCGGTATGAAAAAGAACGGAACCATAGAGGAATTTCCATTTTTGCACAACGGAATGACTTTAACCGGAGATGATTTGCAATCTCAGCGCCCAAAACACGATGGCGAAAAATGGCATTTATTCATAGACCACCCAAAAATAATAAACGGAGCGCAAAGCCTTTTCACTTACGAGCAATACGCGAGCAGAGAAGATGAACCTGTTAATCCGCTTGTTTTGGTGAAAGTGGTTATTCCATATCCTTCCGAAACAGAAGAACACGAATCTGGAAATTTTGTTAGGCTTGTGACTATGGCGAACAACCGCCAAAATCCGGTGTTCAGCTATCATTTGCGCGCAGCAGACGATTTGCAATTCTTTATATGGCAAAAAATGCAAGCAGAGGGTTTTTACTATATATACAAAGAAGGCGTTAGACCAAAAACCCGCACACGCAAATTGGAAGTTCGCATGCGCCCAGAGCTTTCCAAAACAATGCTCCTTTTGGATTCCAAAATAACCGAAAGCCGAGCGAGCGACCAAGTTTTTGACCAAGAGAGTTTTTATCAGCGTTGCTTTGGATCCTTTTACAGGCAAACCACCGAACACGAAAGCCCCTTTGTTCGCCTTTGCATCATATACACAAAGGCTTGGCAGCTTTTGGGCAGGCTTCCTTTAAAGATAAAAGCGGTAACGCCAGGTCAAGGAACACGCATAGAACCGAACAAAGATAATCCCCTTACTTCTGTTTCTTGGTACGGCGGCAAATTAGAAGATAAATTTGCATTCCGCTCTGCAATTCGCGAAGTGACAATAGCGCTTACTCTCAGATATTGGCTGCACTACGGAAGGCCTTTCAGAGACTTTCAAACTCTGCAAGACAACGAAAACGAATTCAACAGCTCAATAATAAGATTTGTGAAAAAAATCTTGGACGGGGCACTTTCCAAAGTGATAGTCACCGAATACAAAGACAACCCAAAATATTTTGATGTGCTGAGAGTTATAGACAACGAAACCGGAGAAACCGTGGAAAGACGCGTTTGGAAGGGTTTTACCAACACAGATGTTTATAACCACCTTTTGAGCATCATGAGCAAACATGAACGCACGTGGGATAAATGCAATGGGGGCCTAGACGACATCTGGGATTAGCATGGTTTTTATAGTTATTCTCATTTTTTTGCCTTTTGTTATGGTGATAAGTGGCATATTGGTTTTCAACATTTATTTGCGAAAGCAAATCACAAAAGAGGTAAATCCTAAGCCCACCATAGACCAAGCCTATATAAAAGCAGAAGAGACAAGGCGAGACGATGAAGATTTGGGCAGTGCTTACGTTAAAACGAAGGAAGAGTGATTATGGATATTATGTTAGGCAGGGCAAAAAAGGCAGAGGCTTATTTGAAAAAAGCCGGAAATCTAACAGAAAAATGTTTAAAAAAATATATCCCAAGCGAAAAAGAGATTCCATCAACTTTGCATTCCGCTATGCGCTATGCCCTATTAGCTGGCGGCAAAAGGCTTAGACCTGCTCTCGCACAGGCTTCTTATGAACTCTTTGGCGGAAAACCGTCTGAGTCAATTAATTTGGCAATGTCTGCACTAGAAATGCTGCACACCTTTTCTCTGATACACGATGATTTGCCCTGCATGGACGACGATGATTTTAGACGTGGGAAACCCACAACTCACAAAGTTTATGGAGAGGCAAATGCGGTTTTAGCAGGAGATGCGCTCTGCATTTATGCTTTTGAATTGATAGCCCAAACAAAAAACGTCGCTGTTGTTGAGGAACTCGCACATTCTCTTGGCACAAAAGGTATGATCGGTGGGCAGGTTGTAGATACAGAATCGGAAGGGAAACCAGTTGATTTGGCAACGGTGGATTATATCCATTACCACAAAACCGCAGCTTTAATAGAGGCATCGCTCGTAATAGGCGCACTCCTCGCACGTGCCACTAAAAAAGAATTGTCTTGCATACGCGAATTCGGAAAGGGAATAGGTCTTGTTTTTCAGATAATAGACGATATTTTGGATATAGAAAGCTCAACCGAGGAACTCGGCAAAGATGTAGGCTCTGATGTTAAAAACGGAAAAGCCACCTACCCCGCTGTTTTGGGTTTAAAGGCTTCAAAGCAAAAAGCACTGGAGCTTTACAATAAATCGCTGAAACATTTGGAAAACTTGAAAAACAAAAACACAGAAACGTTAAAAAACATCGCAGCCTTGATTATAGCGAGAACGCATTAGCCATCACCTTTGAGAGCTTCTCTGCATCTGGCAAATAGTAGCCGCCAATATCAACGGGTTTGCCTTGTTCCGCGGCTAGCTTTGCAACTATTTGTTGCTCGTTTTCGCTTAAACGCTTTGCGATGGGTTCAAATTTGGTTTTTAGTTCCAAGTCTTCGTTTTGTTTAGCGAGTTCGGCTGCCCAGTAAAGAGCCAAATAAAAATGCGAACCTCTGTTGTCTAACTCACCGAGTTTGCGAGCCGGAACGCGGTTGAATTCCAAAATATTTCCGTTTGCTTTGTCCAAGGTTTATATGCAACACAGATGCTGCCAGAAGCTTTCGAGAGCAGCAGAGGTTTGTAGCGGATTCCTTCTCGCTTGCAGCTAGCACAGAACTGAACGCCAAACACCCCAAGCATAAAAATGCGGCTTGGCAGGAAACGCGAAGATTTTGGATAAAATTTTTTAGTCCATACTCTAAACCCTTTTACGACTTAATCAGCATTTACTATATTAACCCTAGAGGTATTTATGCAATTTTTGTCAGTTCAGGAATTTTCCAAATCTCCGCAAGTGGCATTGTCCTCGCTTGCCACAAGCGACAAAGTCGTTCTCACAAACAACGGCAAACCCTCTGCCCTAATGATTTACGCAGACGAAACCAATTTAGAAGACATTTTAACCGATTTGAAAAGATTACGAGCAAAAAGAGATTTACAGGATTTACAAATGCAGTCCATAGAAAACGGCAAAAACAATATGACAATGGACGAAATTAACGCAGAAATCAGGCTAGCACGTCAAGAATGCGTAAAGTAGTTTTAGATACAAACATACTGGTATCTGCAATGCTAACAATAAACGGCATTCCAGCAAGGATAATAGAAATGGCATTAGCCGGCGAATTATCCGTCTGCTACAATTCAAATATTTTACTTGAATACAACAATGTATTATACAGACCGCAATTTGACTTCAATGCCAAAAAAGTCCAAAACATAATAAGCACTATTACAGAACTAGGCGTAGAACTTATGCCAACCGCAAGCAATTTCCCAATGACAGACGAAAGCGACAGGAAATTTTACGATTTACACAAAGCAGCAAACGCAATTTTAATAACAGGAAACATAAAACATTTTCCAAAAGAAAGCACAATAATAAAACCCGCTGATTTTATGGTTGTCGTGCTTCAACCTACATAGCTACCCCTCATAACTTTGGAGAGCTTCTCCGCATCTGGCAAATAATAACCGCCAATATCAACGGGTTTGCCTTGTTCCGCGGCCAGCTTTGCAATTATTTTTTGCTCGTTTTCGCTCAAGTGTTTTGCGATGGGTTCAAATTTGGTTTTTAGTTCTGGATCTTCGTTTTGATTAGCTAGTTCGGTTGCCCAGTAAAGAGCTAAGTAAAAATGCGAGCCTCTGTTGTCTAACCCGCCGAGTTTGCGAGCGGGAACACGGTTGAATTCCAGGATGTTTCCGTTTGCTGTGTCTAGAGTTTTTGCCAGAATTTCTGCTTTTTTGCTGTTTGTTTGTTTTGCGTAAAAATTTATGGATTCCGCAAGCGCAAAATATTCCCCAAGAGAATCCCAGCGCAGATAATTCTCTTTCACAAGCTGCTCCACCTGCTTGGGCGCAGAACCACCCGCACCTGTTTCAAAAATTTTGCCACCTGCCAAAAGCGGAACTATGGAGAGCATTTTCGCAGATGTTCCGAGTTCCAAAATCGGGAATAAATCCGTTAAATAATCGCGCAAAACATTGCCTGTTGCAGAAATTGAATCTAAACCCTCTTTTGCTCTTTGCATGGAAAATATAGTTGCATCAAGTGGATTTTTTATGCTTATTTCCAAACCGCTTAAATCCATTTTTGAAAGTTCGTCTTTAACTATTTTCTCTATTTCTCTATCGTGCGCACGGTTTGGGTCTAGCCAAAAAACAACGGGGCTTTGCGTAGCGCGCGCCCTTTCCACCGCCAAATGAACCCAGTTGC
>Ga0268262_10005130_pt1 | contig 13128 bp, 10 predicted proteins | sample TergutNc150P3_FD_190354 | JGI IMG/M metagenome (GOLD analysis project Ga0268262, IMG submission 190354) | Nasutitermes corniger P3 segment gut microbial community from laboratory colony in Florida, USA - Nc150 P3 (SPAdes) (version 2) | ecosystem: Host-associated > Arthropoda: Insects >... | reverse complement strand
TTTCCGTAGAGCAATATATACCCTGTTATTCCGTTACACAAAATAGACAAAAAATACAGTTGAATCATATAATATATATAACACAAAAATAAATATTAGTCAACGCTTTACGGTTGTTTTAAGATTAACGGAGCTTTTTTTTCTTATCCGCCGGAACATCAGCAAGGTTATCAACCGATATTTTTACTTTAATTTGTTTGTTTTCCGTTTGAAGCACAACAAGCAATTCCGGATAATCAAACGGAACGGCTATGCTGTATCTTTCATGTCTTTCAGCCGTGAAAAATACCCTGTGATAAAAAACAGGAGGTTCTTCTATCCGTCCTTCGTCATCGTTCGATACCTGAATAGGAATGGAAACAGCGGTATCCACCGCTCCTGTATACGCTTTACTTGCTTTTACTCTTTTATTTATTAAAAGAATGGTAGAGCCTTCATAAACAGACGCGGAAACTTTTACAAGATTTCCGTCAAGGTTAAAGGGCGAATCAAGAAAACCAAAAAATGAAAACAGCCATATAAGCACGCACATAAGAATAATGGTAAAAAACATTATTTTTCGCGGGGTATCGGCGACAAGGATTCCGAGAAAACCAAGCCAGCCGAAACGGTTCGGTTTTTTTACTTCGTAAAGTTCTTGAACGTGTTTCGGCGCTTTGGCGAGCCGGCGCTCTCGGTTATAATAAAAAACCAATTCTTCCTCAGGGACAACGGCGTTATCCGGTTTGCTTAACTTGTAATTGGCGTTAGGTCTGTTTTTTCCATCCTCTGAGTCGCTCACGGCATTACTCCGAGAAGTTTATCCGTACGCCACCAGACAAATTTTACGTTAAAGTTATCAGCGAGCATGGCGGTAAGTATTCCGTCTACAGACAGGAAGAAATCGTTATAATGCAATTCTTCCATGGAAAATTGAATATATCCTCTGCGGTGTTCCCGTGAATTTGTATCCAAGAAAAGCAATGAATACCCTGTTTCCACCGGAAAATATAAAAGCGTCTGCCCGTTTCGCGCGGCTCCCAGCACAGAATAAAAAACTTTAATACCGGCAAACTTGCCGTTTTCTATCACTTCATAAAGAGGAATTTCCACAGAGCCTGAATAAGTTCCGTCTTCAACATTAAGCACCCATAAATAAGAACCTACAGGCTCGCTCCCTGTTCTTGTGCTTGTAGACTGATCGTATATATCGCGAGAATAATCAACTTTTATATAGAGTTTTCTGGCATCGGGAGCGGGGGTAATACTGTCTACCGCGGAAAAGGCGTCAGCCAATGCCGGTATAGTAGGAATTAAATTTGAAGAGATTTTTACAAGAAAAAGCGGAGCGCCCGAAGAATTAAACCAGAAAATTTCCCAGCCTTCGGGAATACGGCAAATTACAACAAGCTCATCTTTAACTGAAGTGTTCATTCCGATTATTCTGGGGAAAGGGCTTCCGCCTATTCCTTCCTTGCCCAGGTAATTAAGAAAACGTCCGTTTTGATCAAAATGTAAAATTATACCGTCCAATACAACTTTGGTTTCAGGGTCTATACGGCGATCCTGCTGGGGTAATCTGTCCTCGACAAATATATGTTTTCGCGAATCTACCGTTATCCATCCCGATTCCACAAGAGGATATGTAAACGCCCAGCGCGTGGATTGTTCTTCATCCGTAATATTGGCTTTAAGAGTAACCGGCACGGGATTGGTTTCATCGTTATAAATCATAAACAGCAAATCGCCGTAAGAATTATAGCGTACGATTTTTCCGCTGTTACCGTCCGATATAAAAAACAACCCGTCCCGCATTGTAAAGGCGGTGCGTCTTATGCCCCTTGTATCGTCCAATTTATAAAGCGCTATTTGATCTTCCATAGGACCTATTTCCAGACTAAAAAGGTCTTTTCTTTCCACAGCGCCTATTTTATTGTATCTGCATGAGCTTAACAAAATCGTCATACCGAGGATTATCAATAAGTAAACATAAAATTTTTTCATACCCTTTATAAATTCTACTTTTTTTTGTTGTTTGTCAATCAGTCTGTATTAGTTCTTGATGTTCCCTATACTACTCTATATACTGTATTTATGGATAAGGTTATCATACAAGCCGATGAATTAGACGGCTATTTAACAGCCGAGGACAAAACAAACCTTCAAAATATGAATACCCTTTTTGCCAAAGCTCTTGAAATTTTCCCCGGCGTTCAAGAAGGGAAAAAAGACGCGCAAAAGAGCCTTATTGCCGTATACAACGATATGGGCGGTTTATTACAGGAAATCTGCCTGAAAAACCCAAGGATTCACGTTTATTCATTTGTTTCCCCCAAGGAAGAACAATCGGAAGCTTCCCGCATTATCGCAAAACTGCGCAATGCAGATACGGACAACGATGAATTTATTCATTATATCCAACGCGCATACGAGATGCTTTTTAAACTTGTGTGGATAAAATCAGATTCGCAGAAAAAACACCTGATTGTAAAAACCCCGGTAAACATTCCGGCGCAAAATTACGCGGTTCATAAATTAGCCGATATCGACGATAAAATCTGTAATACCGTAATGTGCGTAATGCTGAGGGGGGCGCTCCTGCCTTCCATGATTATCAGCAAAGAGATTGAAGCGTATTCATCTAACGGATACATAACGCCTTTCGCCTTATTCAGAATTTACCGTAATGACAAAAAACATGAGAACGATATGGAATACAATCTTGATCTTGAAAAATCTTTTTTTAACCCCGACGCTATTAACGGCAAAGACCTGATATTTGCCGACCCCATGAACGCAACCGGCGGAAGCTTTATCACGATAGTAAATTATTTGCTTAAAACGGGAGTAAAGCCGCGCTCGATTATGTTCCTTAACGTAATAGCGGCGTTAAAGGGCGTTATCAGAGTTGTAAGAGCTATTGATAACTGCGATGTCTATACATTATGGCTGGACGGCGTTCTGAATGATAAAGCTTACATTATGCCCGGCTTAGGCGACGCGGGAGACAGGATAAACGGTTATGACACGGAAGCAAGTCCCAGAACCATTATGCAGCTTCTTACGGATTACGGATCGGGTATAGCGAAACTTTACCGTTCCCAATTCAGCGAGATTGAAAAAACGGTGCAAAACAGGTGATTATGAAAAGAAAATATTTTTTTTATTTTTTAATTGTTTCCTTTTTTACGGTTGTATTAATCGGCTGCGCTAATAACGTTACTTCCGCGCAAGAATATTTTTCTATCGGTATGGCGTATTACGATCTCGGGAAATTCGACGAAGCCGAAAGGTGGCTGAACCGCGCAAAACTAGCGGACAGAACCATGGTCGCATCCACATACAACCTCGGGCGAATAGCCTACGAAACAAAAAGATATGAAGATGCGGCTAAACATTTTGAGGCGGTTTTAAAAAGAGACAAAGATAATGTTCTTGCTTTAAAAGCGGCCGCCTATTCAAGAATAAAAACAGGCGATATTGAAATTGCCGAAAAACATTACGCAAGACTGCAAACCCTCGTTCCCGAAAGCGCCGACGACGGATACAACCATGCGTTAGTATTATTTGCGCTTGAGCGCTACACCAAATCATTGGAAGTGCTGGAAAAATACCCCGCCGCCCTTGAAGAAAACAAAGACGTTATGCTTCTGTACGCGCGATGTCAGGCAAAATTGAAAAAGGTGGAGGCGATTGACAGTTTTTCTGCGTGGCTTAGCGTTAATTCAGACGCAAAAGTAAGATATGAATACGCCGTAATTTTGGAAGAAAATAATTTGTATGCAAGAGCGATTGAGGAATACCGCAAAGCATTAACGGAAATTGCCGCAACCGCCGTTAATCCGGCTAAATACGACATACGCTTCGGCCTCGCCAGGGCTTTGATAGTAGCCGACGGCGATAACGCGGAAGGGCTTACGGAGCTTCAAACCGCCGTTAAGGACGGATTTAATGATATTCCCGAGGTTGAAAAAATACTTACCTTAAAAATCAGCGCTTCAAACAGAAACGCCGTTCAAAATGTAATCAATAACATGAGAAAAACAGCGGAAGAAAAGAAAAACTAATCAAAAACTGACTCTTAAAGCGGTTCCTAAAATTACGTCAAAAATTAAAACTTCATTTTCTTTATCTTCACCGCCTCTTAGTTTTATATAAGTTGAAAAATTAAGTTTCCCCTGAATCCTGACTATCTCTTCATGACCTGCGATTACACTCCAGCGCATATAATCCGTTTGTCTGTCAAAAACCACCTCAAGGGTTTCTTTTCTTAACTGTTCGTGATGAGGGCCGAAATACGAAGATAATTTAAACCATGAATTTTGTTTTTCCGCCGAGGAAATAGCTTTCCTGTAAAAATTGCCTAATATGCTTTTTTTAATGGGAACTTCCCAACCCGAAACAAAACTTTCCAGCCAGTAACCTTCGGAGCGTATTGTATAAGTATTTACAAAACTCAGTACTCCCCCGCCCGCTCCCTTAAATCCCGCGCTTAAAACGGATTGTATTCTGTATGAAATATCTTCGTTTTTTGGTATAAAAACGGCGGCGTCAATTGAATGAGAATATTCATCGGTTTGATAAAACTTAAAAATAGGACGATACCCCAAATTACCGAACATATTGACAGCGTAAAAACCCAAACCTCCGCCAAGGTTAAGTTTATCGGTTCTTATGTCCATTTTTTGTTCCAGCGTTCTTTCAATCTGAAAATTTATTTTATTGGGAAGTATAAAAGCCGACGGATTGTAAATCATCGGCAAACTTATTTTTGTACTGAAGTGATCATTAAAAGACGAATAAAAAGCGGAATCCGCCGAAGGGGAAGCGTCAAGTCCTTCGTACATTACGGTTTCCGTTTCAGGCGCGAAGAGCGAATAACCCGGGAAAACTTTCCAGACGGAAGAAAAATCTTTTAGGCTTTCAAAAAATTTTCCGCCGTCGTCCTTTATGTCATCTCCGAAATAATACAGATACCTTTTAAACCCGCGCCCCATTCGGAAGTTGACATTTGTTTTTTTTACCGCTATGGGAATATCAAGAAAGGCGGAACTATTTGACTGCGTAACATTGTTTCCCTTAGTAGAATTGGTATTGCCTTCCAGCGAAATAACCGCTCCTATCGGTTTTGTTCTTTGTGTTAAAATAAACCGCATCTGTGTTTTTCTTGCGTCCGCGCCGCTGCCTGTATCCGGCACAAGCGTTTCCCATGTTTCCAGCCAAAAATTGCCGTAATTGCCCATTTCCGCCGTAATGCCGTTTCTTGCCCACACAGCTTGAGAATTAACTGCCGCAGACGGAATATATTCATTTTGCGGAGTGTAGCCAAGCTCCGCGTTCCATTTTTGCAATAGCTTTGAATAGTCATACAGCGCGTCCGCCTCAAATTTTGCGTGAAAATCCGACGAGAACGCCATATTAAAATTATGGCGGGCATTGCTATCCTGCGGGGAGAGGTAAAACGTCTCTTTTACGGAAAATGGGCCGATTGTTCTTGAGAGCGAATGATCCGCGCTCCAAAGGTAAGTATCCTCCGCTGTTGTAAAAGCGTAGTTACCGGCGGCTTTTACGCCGAATACGGATATTCCCGCTCCCGTACGATTTGCCAAACTGCCTGAAAAATTCTGTTCTTCCGTTTCGCTGTTTGCGCGTCCCTCGGATTCAACATTAGTGTATACGTTAAAATCCGCTAATACGGGAATATTGCCTATTGCAACCATTGTTCCCGGTCTTGAATAATCAACGGCGGTTCCGGCGTTCATTCTGTAATACATAACCGAGTCTTCAAGGATTATTTCGTCGATACAAACAGTTCCGTCTTCAAGTGCGCCGCCGGAAGAAGGGTTTACCAAGACAGCGATATAACTTGTCCGCCTGCCCTGATTGTCAACTAACGCTTTCTTAGGATAATATTCCGGCGGCGGGGATGTCACTTTGTTTCCGTTTACGGTTATACCCCTATCATTCCCCTGATAGCGTATTGTAACCTTTGACCACTGCCCCGCCTGAAACGCGCTTAACGGTATTTCCGCTTTCAACTGATAATCGGAAAGGGAATTTTGTCCTGCGGCGGCAATAAACGTTAATGTTTCATTTGCGCGCAGTTTATCCGTTTTTACAAAGAACGATAATTCTCTGTAATCCGCTAACGGTAATTCCGCTGTTCTGCCGTCAACGCCTGCGGATACTCCATTCCGTATACCTTTCCAGTCAATTTTTAACACTCTCTGCGCGGCGTCATTTGGATGGAGTTTTTTTATTATATTGCCGTAAGCGGAACTAAGCGTAATCCCCGAATCAAAAGTTTCAATGGCGGATACATCATCGCTTGGGTTTCCGTTTATAATTCCCGCGCTGTATGTTACAGGCCTGAAAGCCGCTCCCCGCGCGATGGGCGGAGCAAGCAGAAACCGTCCTTTTATTTCTTTATTATCGCTGTTTACAACGATAATACGCAAATATTTAACGTCTCCAAGTTTTAAACGGTCTTCATCGGGTAAAATAAAACGCGCAATCCTCGCGTTATAATCAAAACTTGTATCGGTGTAAGGCGGAGTATCGGGAACAGCCGCCCAATTATCGGTAAAAATTATTTTCTCCCAAATAAAATCAGGATTTTCAGTATACGCAAAATCTTTACCCGAAAGAGAGCCTATTTGAATAATTACCTTAAATTTTTCAGGAGAATTTTGATTAAAATCGTAAAATCTGAATGGTATCTCTATCTCCCGTGCGCGCGATAAAATACCGGCGTCATTGTAAATGGGAACTTGAAAACCTGTCCATTCATTTTCTTCCAAATCAAATTCCGCCGCAAGAACTTGCGTGTTGCCCAACTGACGGTCTTTAACGGGATATGGTCTGTTAAGCCCGGAAATAATTTCCGCGTTCCAATCAAGATACATGAGGGTATTGCCAAGCACGGTATTGTTATTGTAATTCCTGAAAATTAAATCAGAGCGGTCAGAAAAACTGTAGCCATTCGGCGTGTTTGAAATAAATGACGTTTCGGGCGTTAGCGAAATAATTATTTCATTGCCTTCCATGCCTGCGGCGCGGTAAAGTCCTGTTGTATCCGTTTGAACAAAAGCAAATCCCGCCGTTATTTTTGCTTTCAGGTAATCATAATCCCACGCTGTTTTCGCGCTTATTCCCACATTGCCGGGACTTGAATTGTCTTCTTCGGTAAAAGCGTCTTCCGTTATGTTCCAGCGGACTCCGACGGCGGCCTGCGCGGAAAACGGACTTGCTCCTCTGTGATAAACAGCGCCGAGACCCGCCGCAATGCTCCCCAGGCGAGTTCCTTCGCTTCTTTTCAGGTACGTTATGCGAATAATTTCATTTTGTCCGACAGGGCCTTTAATGGCGACCTCGCCGGAAGACCGGTTATAGGTAAAATCGGTATATTGAATGCCACTGCGCCACACCTGCACAGAGCCGGGAATAACGTCAGCGCCGATAAAATAGCCGCTTGAGCCGCTTAAATTTGTAAAGCGTATAACAATACCGCCTGAAAAAACATTTAAAGACGGCAGATAAATTTCAGGGTACTCGCCGGCTAACGGCCAAAGGTTTTGAGGGGCTCTTAAATTATTGCTTCCGCCTTTTTTTACAAGCTCGTATACGCCCTTTTGACTTACTATGCCTGAAAAAAGAGTTAAGTCGATAACCGCCGCGTCTTCCAAACGTATTAATTCAAAGCCGCTTATTTCCGCGCCGGAAGATGTACTAGTTAAAACAGCTTTCTCTGATGTGCTGGAGGGAGCGTCATAACGGTTTCTTTTTTCAAACGGAGAAAACGTTCCCGGCTGAAAAATTACAAGGGCGCGAACGCTTCCAAAGACTAATTCCCCCGGTACTGCCCCGCCGCTTCCGCATTGCGGATAATCTTCCAGTTTTATTACAGTATGGGTAGGATCAAAGTGATTTTGAACGTCCGCTAAAAATCCGCTTGTACTGTAAGTTCCCATCGAGCTAACCCAAGGATTATTGTCCCCGCCTTTTGAATACGCTGCCGCTACCATTCCCGAAGGTCTTATACTCAATTCCAAAAGACCATGCGTTCTTGAAAAAGCAAATTCGGTTCGAGAAGCATAACGCCAACGCCGCCCTGTTGTGTCGTATATCGTACCTTTTTCGTCTTCAATGTAAATTGTTATTTCAGGATTTATATCATCATCAGGCAGTACAAAAGAAATCCCACGCAGGGTATCTTGAGGCTGTAAATCGCTGTAGGTTCTCTCCCTGCCGCCCGTAAATGTCTTCTCCTCCCTTGAAGCGGAATCGTATCTAAAGAGCGTATGTACAGCCAACTCACTTGTGCCAAAACGGCTGTAAAGACCGAATGAGGAAGGAGAATCGCCGCCAAGATCAAGGTATGGAAACAATGGGAAATCCAGCCCTGTGTTGCCGATACCGGCATACTGTAAAAATTCTCCCGGTTGTCCCTGGTAGCCGGCGCGGTAAGTGTTTAGCTTGGAATCATCCTCAAAATTCGCTTCTACAAACCAACGGTTGTTTATCCACAATGAGAGGGATAAATCCGCTTCCTGTTTGAATAAAAGCGGCGATTCAGGCGAGACAAAACCAAACCCCAAATCCGAACGGGAAACCCCGAAATTAACCGACAAATCGCCCATCCAAGAGCCTGACGCAAAGAGGGAAACATCGGCGCTTCCTAAAGAACCTTTCATAAGCGCAGGCATGGCTTCTCCCAAAATCCTGTATCTTAAATCGTCCATGTCCAATTCCTCGTCGGCGGGCAATTCCTGCCCAAATACGGCAAACGGAATAAAAATGAGAATAATGATTATGGCTCTTCGCAAAAACTTCATTTTAAGATATAATAACCTATATTTTAATGATTGTTTCGATGATACAGATTATTTTTGAAATTCCCGATATTGCCAATATCAAGGAAAAACGGCGGGTAATCAAATCTGTACTGGAAAAGATGAAGAAACGCTATAATTTAAGCGCGGCGGAAGTCGACCTAAACGACTCGCTTTCCTTCGCTCAAATAGGCGGAGCCATTGTTTCCAATTCCAAAACCTTCGGCGAAACGGTATTAAGAAAAGCGTTTGACATGATTGAAAAAGAAACCCATGTCCGTATTCAGGACATGAAAATACATTCGGAGGAATTTTAATGAAAACCAAACAAATAATACGCCTTTCGCTTTTATTGATTATTTTACCGTTGCTTAATTCATGCATCGGCTTGGCTTTAAATATTCAAATGAACAAAGACGGTTCGGGCAAATTGGCTATGGAATACCGTATTTCAAAAATGCTGGACGGCCTTGGCGCTCTTGACGGCAATGATTCAATGCCGGCCATTCCCCTGAGTAAAGCCGATTTTGAAAAAACAATTGACAGAGTACCGGGAGCGAAAATTTCATCTTTTTCATCGACTGAGGATAAGAAGGATACCATTATAAAAGTTGTGATTGATTATAAAGACGATCAGACGCTTCTTGCGCTTCTTGACTCTACCATGGGAAAGGTATCGCTGAACAGACAAGGACAAAACGGTAATCTTAACATTACGCTCATGGATGATCCGGTAGACTTATCGGACTACAGCGAAGAAGTGATAGAACAGGTGCGTGTTTTTTTTGAAGGTTATGATATAGCGGTTAGTTTCAGCGGACAGGATAATTCCAAATTAACGATTACGGACAAAAACGGCAACGCTATTCCCAATCAGTCAAACGCAAAGACTGTACTTTCCGGCAAAAAAGTTTCCTATTCCACCGGCATAATGGATTTAATGGAAATGAAAAACGGCTTGAAACTGCAGTTTTCTTGGTAATTTAAGTCTTCCGCAATAATTCCATCGGTTTTAACTTCCCCGCTCTTCGAGCCGGCAGCCAAGACGCTATTACAGAACAGAAAATAGCAAAAAGCCAGATACTAAATACGGCTCCCCAGTCAATTACTATGGGGATTGTTTCAAGATAAAAACCGGGATCGAGTATTTTTACCTCTCCTCCGTGAAAGATACCTGAAATAAAACTTAAAAACTTTTCCAAGGAACGAATTAATAAATTGATGTTGACTCCTATAATAAGACCAAGCGTAATACCTATTACGCCGCCAATAAACCCCGTAAGAAAACTGCCCCACAAAAATATTTCCATTATACCCTTAATGCTTGAACCTGATATTTTTAAAATAGCTATATCTTTCTGGCGTTCTATAACCAACATGCTTGTTGCGGAAGAAACATTAACCGCGGCTACAATTACTATTAACGCCATAATGAACAGCAAAAGCTGTCTGGTTGTCTGATAAGAGCCGTACTGCGAGCGCAATAACTCCTGCCATGTGTAAATACTGTAAGTGCCCGGTATTTTTTTGTCCATCTCCCATGCGATGTTATAGGCGTTATTATACGGATCATCAATTTTTACAATATAACTTGTGGACGGTTCTTGCGAAAAAACTCTCTTTGCGCCGTCTAAATTAATTATGCACCATAACGCATCAAGCTCGTTATATCCGCAGGAAACTATCCCCGACACGGTAAAAGAAGCTGTCTTTGGAGACACTCTGCCGCCTTCCGCAGACATAATAGTCATAAGGCGCACGGTATCGCCTTTTTTTACTTTTATATTATTCGCAAGCGATTCGCCTAACACAATATCTCTGTCCGATTGCGGTCTGCCGCTGCCGTCAATTATTTTTAACAATGCTATAGTTGATAAGTCATCCCAAAACGTCGTTTCAATTGCCCGCACCGATACGCCTATTTTCCCGTTTCTTCCGGCTAAAACGCCCATAGCGCGCTGTTCCGCCCATATTCCCCTTACGCCGTTTATTTCACTTACGTCTTTTTTTGATTTATCAAAACCTTCGTAGTTTTCATAGTCAAAAACCTGCAAGTGGCCTGTTCCAAGCTCTAAATACCTGTCCGTAATTCCCCTTATCATTCCGTCAGCGACAATTAATGTTACAATAATAGGAACAAGACTGACAGCTATTCCCGCCGCTGCGCCGCGCAGGTAACGCACGCCTTCTTTGGCCCTGCCCCACAAGTATCTTATCGCTATAAAAAATGACGTTTGCGTTTTCAAATTTGTTCCTCTGATAATTGACCGTTTACCAATGTCAGCCTGACAGACGCTCTTTGCGCAACTTGTTTATCATGCGTAACTACAATTAACGTTTTCTTTCTTTTTTGTGCGCTTTCATATAACAACTCCGCGGCTATATTGCTGTTTTGCGGGTCTAAGTTTCCCGTCGGCTCATCGGCAAGAATTAACACCGGATCATTTACCATTGAACGCGCTACAGCTACCCTTTGACGCTCGCCGCCTGAAAGCTGAGAGGGGAAATGTCCGCTTCTGTCTTCCAATCTTACGTCGGCTAACAACTGCCTTGCCCTGTCAAGAGCTTCTTTTTTACTTACTCCCGCAATGTAAGCGGGAAGCATAACATTTTCCAACGCCGTAAAATCTTTTAAAAGATAATGAAACTGAAAAACAAAACCCGTTTGCGTTGACCTGTATAAGGAAATCTCTTTTTCGGAAAGCGCCGTTATTTCAATATCGTTTAAGAACACGCTGCCGTCGTCCGCCTGATCCAGACCGCCTATGATATTTAAGAGCGTACTTTTTCCGCTGCCGCTTTGTCCGCTTATTGCTACTGACTTTCCTTCTTCAATTTCAAAATTTATGCCTTTAAGAATGTGAAGCGTTTCGTCTCCTGAAACATAATTTTTAACGATGTTATTAACCCTAAGTAAAACTTTTCCATACGCATCACTCATAACGCAATACCTCCGCAGGTTGTATATTAGCCGCTTTTCTTGACGCAAACCAAGCTGCCGCAAAAGCGGATATAAATCCAAACATAAATATCAATGCTACCTCAAAAGGAAGAATACGCGACGGTATTTCTTTTATATAAAATATAGTGGGCGAAAATACGGCAAAACTCCCGGACACTCCCCCGCCGAACAAACTTGCAAATAAATTCATAACATTTATAAATCCATTTATAATACTTTCTACTAATGAAAAAAAACCTGATGTATTTAATGCGATTAACAATCCAAAAAACATACCGATACCCGCACCCGCAAGCCCTATGATTGCCCCGTCAAGAACAAATACAAAACGCACAGCGTTTTTAGAACCCCCTACGGCGCGTAACAAACCGATTTCCTCGCGTCTTTGCAGAACCGATCTTCTCTGCGCTTGAAAAATATTTAAACCTACTACAATAAAAATAAGTCCGACAAGTATAAACATAAACAGTTTTTCCGTTCGCAGAGCGCCGAAGAAAGAACGGTTATAATCGCGCCAGCTTGATACTTTAATTCCTTCATAGGCGGATAATCTTTTTCTTACCTGCTCCAAAGCCTGTTTATCCATAAAACGGTTTGCAAGTTTAACCCCCAATATTAAATTACTTTCGTTTTGTAAAAAAGAGCCGCTGTTTATGTTTATAAATGCCCAACTGCAATCATATTCATAGTATCCGGTTCTGAATACTCCCGTAACTTGTCCGTCAAAACTGCTTCCGTCCTCCTGCGACAGAATACCTGTCAGCGAATAAAGAGTTACATCGTCTCCAACGGAAAGATTAAGCCTATAAGCAAGCTCCGAGCCTAATAATATATTTTTGTTTTTTGAAAGATCAAAATAACCTTCCTCAAAATCCAGTTTTGCCCACATTGCCCTATCAAGCTCCAGAGCATTCTCGCCAAGCCCTCTTACTAATACAGCTTGTTGGTTAGTTCTTTTTCCTTTGGCAATCGCCTGGTATTCCTTAAAAGGGATCGCCGCTTTTACTCCGGGAATATCAAGGATGATTTCCTGTATACGGCTCATTTGTTTTTGATCAAAATTCTCTACGCGCAAATGAAAAGATGAAACTTCTAAAATACTCTCTATGAAACCCAGTTGAAACCCATTCATAACGGCGATAATTACCGTAAGGGCAAGCACTCCTATCGCTATTCCCAAAACCGCCAAGACGGGGGAACTGCTTCGTCCTTTAAAAATATAACGAGACGCTACAAATAATACCCACGACTTTTTCAATTTTTTATCCTTGTTTCAGATATTTTCCTTCCGTCTTCCCAAACGGCGCGAAGAACTACGGTGTTATTCATATAAAGCTCTTCAATTTCCTTATCTCC
>Ga0268262_10005129_pt1 | contig 13132 bp, 10 predicted proteins | sample TergutNc150P3_FD_190354 | JGI IMG/M metagenome (GOLD analysis project Ga0268262, IMG submission 190354) | Nasutitermes corniger P3 segment gut microbial community from laboratory colony in Florida, USA - Nc150 P3 (SPAdes) (version 2) | ecosystem: Host-associated > Arthropoda: Insects >... | reverse complement strand
TATTGTTTTGCTTTGCGGGGCTGATCAGGGCCTGTCCGGTACTGGAATCGGTGATAAAAGCGCCTGCACGCCAGTCGCCGTCAATGTAATACGCGCTCTTATTGTTGGCAAACAGGCCGGGGCCTTCGCCGTAGTCAATGCCCACCGCTGATTTCTGAATTACGCCGTCATCGTACAGGGTCTTGATAAAGGTAAGGGCGTTCACGAAATCCGGATCGGTGAATTTTGTCTGGCCACCGTGCATTTTGTCTTCCCATCCCGGGCCTAAGAAGCGCCCGGCTACCATCGAGAAAAGGCAGCTCTGCATAACCCAGTCGCTCTGCGCGGGGATTATTACAGTTTCATAGCCTTTTGCCCTCAGTACCGGAACCTGGGCTTTCAGCTCCGCATAGGTCTTTGCCGGCTGAAGTCCGCAGTCTCTAAGAACTTCGTTGTTGATAAAGAAAGCGTGGGTAGTTGTAATGCCCTGGGGAATCATCGCAATGTAGCCAGAATTCTGCTGGCTCGGATCCATTGTCAATGGCAGGTAATCGCCCTTTATACCGTCCCTGTTTATAAGGGGAGTAAGGTTCTTGAGCAATCCCTGATCGTGCAGGTAACCCGAGCGTCCCGACGGCCAAACGTACATTACGTCGGGCAGGTTCCCTGCGGCGGCGTAAGTCCTGAGTTTGTCGTGGAATGCTTCGTCAAAAAGATTTTCCCGATTTATTGTGACGTTCGGGTTATTCTTCTCGAATGTACCAAACCACAAGTTAGCATCGGCAACGGCATTGGGCGCTGTCGCTTCCAGGTAGTAAAATACCCTAAGGGTTACCTTTCCGCTGGCGCTGCCGCTCGACTGCGATCCGCCGCCCGCAAATGCGGAAAAAGCGACCAGAATTATGAGCAAAATACTCATGATCCTCATTTTTGAAGTCATATTATCCTCCTAATTGATAAGTTAGGTGTATTTTAACTTCATTTTGTTTTAAAGTCAATGTTTCTCTCACTGTAACCGGAAAAATAATTTTGTTGACATATACCAATTAGCATGGTTTAATAAATTTATGGGGTCAAAATTAACATCAAAAGCTTTGGGCAGAAAGCTTTTTGATCAACGGTATCTGTTGCTGTTGTCGGTTCCCTTCATCATTTGGCTCTTTATTTTCTGCTACATCCCGCTTATTGGATGGCTCATGGCTTTCCAGGATTATAAACCTCAGCTTGGCTGGTTTGGTTCTTCCTGGGCAGGGCTGAAGCATTTTAAAGACCTTTTCAAAGCGCCGCTGTTTTATCGCTCCCTGCAGAATACCCTGGCTATGAGTGTGTTATTGCTTGTCTTTGGCACTGTTTCAGCCATTACTTTCGCGATTCTTCTCAATGAGCTTCGTCATCTTACGTTTAAGCGTTTTACGCAGACTGTTTCCTACCTGCCGCACTTTGTTTCATGGGTTGTCGTTTCGGCCATTATTACGCAGATGCTGGCGTTGTCCGGCCCCGTGAACGAACTGCTTCTTTCTATAGGAATAATTAAAGAGCCGACAAATGTGCTTATAAAACCTGAATATTTTTGGTTTGTTGTTACATTTACGGATGTATGGAAGGAAATGGGCTGGAACGCGATCATTTACCTTGCGGCAATGACCGGCATTGACGCCCAGATTTATGAAGCCGCGGAAATTGACGGCGTAAGCAGGTTTCAGAAGATATGGTATGTTACCTTGCCGGGTATACAGGGTACAATTGTTATTTTGCTCATTCTGAGCATAGGCAATATCATTAACACCGGGTTTGAAAGACAATTTTTGCTGTCCAACGCGGTTACAGCTCCAAAAGCCCTTGTTCTGGATTATTACGCCTTAAATTACGGTATTGGTATGTTCAGGTATTCTTATGGTACTGCTATTGGTGTTTTTAAATCCGTAGTCAGTATAATATTGCTTGTATCAGCCAACCAGATTGCCAAAAAATCCGGCGCTGGCAAAATTTTTTAACAGGGAGGGATAATGGCATCAGTTCAAAAACGAACAACAGCCGATTTCATCATACTTTGTTTTATGATATTGGTGATTGTTGTTACGCTTTATCCGTTCCTGAATGTAACCGCCAAATCATTTAATGACCCGCTTGACACGGTAAAGGGCGGCATTCACATTTGGCCCAGAGCTCCTACCATGCAAAATTATATCGGCCTTTTTGCGAGGGGAAGCAATCTGCCGGTCGCTTTCCGTAATTCAGTGTTAAGAACCGCTTTGGGCGCGGCAAGCGGCGTTCTGTGTTGCGCCATGTTTGCCTTTGCGCTCAGCCGCAGTGATTTTATATTCCGCAAGCCTTTTACAGTCATTCTTGTTGTTACAATGTATGCAAGCGGCGGATTAATACCCTCGTACCTGCTTATAAGGAACCTTGGCCTGATAAATTCGTTCTGGGTTTATATTATTCCCTGGCTTATCGGCGCTTTTAACGTTATTGTTATCCGGTCTTATATAGATACAGTTCCTTTTTCATTGCAGGAATCCGCAAGAATTGACGGAGCCAACGATCTTAATATCTTTTTTAAAATTATCCTGCCGCTCAGTAAACCTGTTCTTGCTACGATAGCTTTATTTGTGGCGGTAGGGCAATGGAACAGCTGGTTTGATACTTATTTATACGCCCGCGGCACCAAGGAGCTTTCCACTCTTCAATACGAGTTAATGAAGGTACTGGACAGCGCACAGGCTACTGTCGGGAACGCGCAGGATATTTATTCGGAAGGATTGCGCAAGGCAAAGCAAAGTCCCGAAGCTATCAAGATGGCTATTACAGTTATCGCGACAGTTCCCATTTTGGTTATTTATCCTTTCTTGCAGAAATACTTTGTCTCGGGAATTACTCTTGGGGCGGTAAAAGAATAATTTTTTTAAAGGAGAGAAGAAGATGAGAAAACAACGGTTTTTGGCAATTGCGGCGCTATTAATGCTTGCGTTGATCATTAGCTCAGGTTGTGCGAAGAAGGGAGGCCAGACAAAAACAACTGCTGGAACACTAACTCCTATTACTTTCACATTTTACAACGATGACGCCGTAGAGGACATGCCCTTTACCGATCCTGTGGCAAAGGAAATCACCAGGAAAACAGGCGTTACCCTGAAAGTGGATCGTCCGGTCGGCGGCGATCAACAGGCTATCCCCATCATGATTGCTTCCGGCGATCTTCCGGATTTAATTTTCGCGAAGGGGCAGCTCGCGATGCTTGTTAACGCCAATTTGGTATTACCCCTTGATCCTCTGATCAATAAATACGGGAAGTATGTTAAGGAAACATACGCCGGGGTGCTGAACAGGCTTCGCAACACTACCGAAGATCCCAATATCTACAATCTGGGTTCTTACGATGTTAAAACCGCTGTTTGGCAGACTGACGGAACCATGCAGATACAGCATGCTGTATTAAAAGATCAGGGCTATCCAAGAATGAAAACCCTTGACGATTATGAAAAAGCGATTAAGGCTTATCTGCGCAAATACCCGACAATCAACGGACGCCCGACAATTGGTTTTTCATTGTTAATAGATACCTGGCAATGGTATATCGATCTTTCCAATCCTTCGTTGTTCCTTGCCGGTTACAGGGGTGATGACGGCCAATGGTATGTTGATCAGAATACATTGGACGCGTATTACAAATTCCTCAATCCTGAGGCCAAGCATTATTACAAATGGCTTAACCGGATGTACTATGAGGGCGTTCTTGATCGCGAATCATTTACACAAACACAGGACGAATGGCAGGCAAAAATCGCCCAGGGCAGGGTTCTTGGTATCGCCTACCCGGGGTGGGGTTACGGAGAAGCAAAACAGTCTCTTATCAGCGATGGCAGACAGGAAAGGACTTACGCATTCCTTCCCATCCAGATTGACGAACGTTTCCAGGCCGGTACTACACAGGATCCGGGCTTCAGCGGCGGCTATGGTATAGCGATTACTACATCCTGCAAAGACCCTGATAGGGCGTTTGAATTTCTTGACTGGATGGCTTCTGAAGAAGCTTGTATCCTCCGTGAATGGGGTCTTGAAGGCGCGAATTATACCTATATTAACGGCAAGAGGGTTCAGAACGAACAGGACAGGTTAGACCGTATTTCAGATCCTAATTACGGAAGAAGGACAGGAATCGGCCTCTGGTATCATCCGTTCCCGCGCCGCGGCACGGGCTGGATCGACTCGACCGGAAACTATATCACTACAACCACTCCTGAACTTATCAAACAAAATTTCCTGGATGTTGAAAGAGAGACTTTGGCCGCTTACGGCGCTCAATTATGGACAGACCTTTTCCCATCTACCGAATCTCTGGGAATCAGCCGGCATGGTCAGGCATGGCAGTATACATTGCCGCCCGATTTGCAGGCAAAAACTTCAGAAGCGGATGATTACATGAAAACGGCGTTATCCAACATTGTTATTGGATCACAAGCCAATTTTGACGCCGCCTGGGACAAAATTATGTCTGATTTGCGTGCGATGGGCATAGATGAGGCAAACAAAGCTTTAACTGCGCTTGTAAAAGATAAGGTAAAGCTCTGGGAAACCCCGTAATTTTTTAACTTGTAAAAGCAAAACCCCGTCTGACATACCGTCAAACGGGGTTTTTTTTGTAAACATTATTGTCTTGTAAACCGTCTTACATTTCCAGCACAACCTCGTTGTCCACCTTTAACGCCGAGGCGGGAATGTAATTATCCGCCATTTCAACGCCATTCACCGTTAATTTCCGGCAGCCGTTTTCGCGCCCCTGGGGATTCTGTACCTGTATGCGCAGTTTTTTGCCGCGGAATGTTTTTTCCATGGTAAAACTTTTCCATGAGGCGGGAATCGCCGGCGACAGGCGCAGACCGTTAATATCGGGGCGCAGTCCCAGTATCCCTTCCACGCAGCCGACCATGACGGTGCTGGCAGTCCCGGTCAGCCAATGCACATGGCTGCGGCCCTCAAACGGGCTGTCCACGCTTTCGGTAAATTGTGAATACACATAGGGTTCCAACAGTCGTATTTGAGCGATAGGGTTCTGCGCGGCGGGGCAGCTTTCCAGGTAGTATTCAAAGGCCCGCCCGCCCCGTCCCAGCAGGGCTTCCGCCAAAATCAGCCAGCCCTGGGTCTGCAAAAAGATCCCGCCGTTTTCCTTTGTTGAGGGGTTGAACAGCAGGGCTAAAGCCCCGTCAAAGGCATGGTGGCGGTACGAGGGAGCCATGAGCCGCGCTCCGTATTTGGTGTTGAGCTGTTGGTGTACCAGATCCATAATTGCCGTACCGCGCTCCTGTGGGGCAAAGCCGCTGATGATTGCCCAGCTCTGCGGGTTAAGCCAAAGGCTGGCTTCCGGGTCATCCGGCTTGCCCACCACTTGATCATGCTCGGTAATTCCCCGCACAAAGCGGTCGGTATTCCAGCAGCGTTCCTCGATAATCGCGCCGAATTTCTTCTTCAGCTCATTCATGCGCGTTTCTGTGGCGGCGTCGCCCTTGTGCTTCGCGCAGCGAATCAAAATCTCAAACGAGTAATACAACTGAAACGCGACAAATACCGATACGCCGTTTGCGCCAAGTCGCAGGCAGTCGTTCCAGTCGGCGTGCAATCCGGCTGGCAGGCCGTGTATGCCCAAATGATCCAGCGAAAAATCAATAGCTTTTTGCAGGTGTTTGTAGAGGGTATCCGTGCCCGTGTCGGCGTAGGGGATTTCCTCGTCAAGCAGGGCAGTATCGCCCGTTTCGGTTATGTATTTCCACACCGTGGGGAACAGCCACAACGCGTCATCGGCGCGGTAAAAAGGCTGCCCCGCTTCCGTGCGGAAAACGTCTTCATGACCGGGGTTGTGGTCGTACTTTACCAGCGCCAGCGCGCCGCCGTTTTTTAGCTGACCGGAGATCATCAACTTTATTTTTTCCAGGGCCATTTCCGGGTCCAGGTGGATTATGCCCTGAATGTCCTGTACCGTATCGCGGTAACCGTAACCGTTGCGCTGGCCGCAGTAGATCAACGATGCCGCCCGCGACCAGTTAAATGTAATAAAGCACTGGTAGGAGTTCCATGTATTCATCATGTGGTTGAAATTTTCATCGGGGGTTTCCACTTTCAGGTTCGCCAATTTGCCGTGCCAGTAAGTTTTGAGACCGTCAATTTCCTTATCGGGCAGGCTTTTATCTTCGTAACGGGTTATCAGGGTATTCGCTTCCGCTTCCCTCTTTTGCCCCAACAAAAATACCAACGAAACGCTTTCGCCGGGTTTAAGGGTCAGAGCCGTATGCAGAGCGCCGCAGGGGTTCATGTTGTAGTTTAGCGTTCCGTCCAGGCTGCCTTTTTCAACGGAAACCGGATTCCCGTAATCGCGGTAGGCGCCCAAAAACGCCGCGCGGTCGCCGCAGTAGCTGGTAACCGGAGCCCCCGCCAGACCGAAAACGCGCGTTTCCACACGGCTTTCGTTTACGGCGTTCAGGCAGTTTTCGTTAATCGTTTGCAATATAAAATAATCTTTGAAGTAGGTACGGGTGATAAACTGGGTGTATTGCAGATTAACCTGATCCTGCTCATAAAAGCTTTCGCAGGTAAATTCGACAAAACCAAAAACGGAGATCTTTCGCCCCGCCAGGGGCGCCGCCGCCGCACCGGTATTTGTGAGTTTGAGCCGCCATACTTCGTGGGCTTCATCCATCGGAACATAGTAACTCACCTCGGAACGAATACCCGAATATTCCGCCTCCATGATGGTATAACCGGTACCATGACGGCAGGTCGAGCGGTATTTGTCCAATTCTTTGCCTACCGGCTGCCAGGAGGCCGACCAGTAATCGCCTGATTCGTCATCTCGCAGGTAGATGTAACGCCCGGGCCTGTCCTGTTCGTTAAAACGGTAACGTATCAAACGCCCGGCCGCGCCGCTTTTTACAAAGCTGTAACCGCCCGCGTTATTGGAAATGATCGCCCCATAAGCCGGCGACCCCAGATAATTCGCCCAGGGCGCCGGTGTATCCGGCCTGGTAATAACATACTCCCGCGCCTTCGCGTCAAAATGACCGTACTCCATGATCTTCCTCCTGTCTTATCGCTGGATAACATTATAAAGGAAGGTTTGATTTATGGCGAGGGCAGGTCTAAACTAGACCCACAGATTTGTAAAATTCCGGCAAAGGAAGGGCAACGGGGCGGCAAAAAAACTGGAAGAACATGTCGCAGACCTTCGGTCTGACACAGCCCCGTCCGGCCTTATTATTTACAATCAAGCATTTTCTGATTTCATAGATAAGCGCTATCTTCAAGTTTCTCATGCCGGACGCCATTATTGCACTTTAAGGTTATGGTTTTTTTCCTGGTCTGTTACGACATAGAACTCCAGAATTTTTTTGCGCCCCTCTGCCCTCCTTTTGCCAGCCTGTTACGATAAATTATGAGGCAAGTTTCGCCTAAAGGGCTAGGTATAAAACCTGTTACATTGGTTATAATCGCAATAAGGCCACAAAGGGGACAGCGCAGGGCTGCCCCTGCGAACCGTAGGTTCGATGCAACCTTGTTGCGATTATAAGCAATGTAAAATGTAGCAGGGTAAATGCTGTTGCCCTGTGACGGTAAATACCTACCGGAGGAGGCGCTGTGTGGCTGGCGGAAACATTTGGAATTCCCCGCCGGAGCAAACGACGGAAAAATGGTTAGTCATAAAGTGTAGAAAACGCCCAGACCTATTTTATATGTCGAACTTTGGTTTTTCTATATACCTACTCTTGTAAAATAGGTACTGGGCGATTGCGTAGGCGGACTCAACAAGCGTTTCTGCCAGGCCACAACGCCCCCTCTGGTTGGTAATATACTGGCAGCAAATACTATTACCATGTTACAGCCGTTGAGACGAAATACCCAATGGTTTATAGTATTAGTGTGCAGGAACTGACAGAAAAAAGAGTACTGGAGATAATGACACACTACGAAAACGATCCCCAGCAGCTCATTGCCATACTCCTGGACATTCAGGCGGCTTCAAACAAAAATTACGTGGAACAGCGATGGGCGGAATTGGCCTCATCGGTTTTAAATATTCCCCTTTCAAAAATTTACGATGTACTGACTTTTTACGCCATGTTCAGCATAAAGGAGCGCGGTGAGTTCGTGATTGAAATTTGCAAAAGCACGCCCTGCCATTTTACAAACGCCGATGAAGTAAAGCGATGGTTTGAAGAAGCCGCAGGAATTTGCGTTGGCGAAACCACAAAAGACGGCAGGCTTTCGCTTTTCCGCGCCAGCTGCATCGGCGCTTGCGACATAGGGCCGGCGGTAAAAATCGGCGAGCATGTGTTCGGAAACCTGACGGAGGAAAAAGTCAGGACGCTGGTGAATTACTGCAAGGAAGGAAAAGCGAAGGAACTGGAATCGTTATGCCAAAACTAGAGTTCCGCCTGCTTACAGATTCACTTTTATCGGATCCCTATTCAATAGATGAATACATTAAATCTGGCGGTTTCGCCGCGCTAAAAAAAACGTCCGCAATGAAAAGCGAGGACGTTATTTCCGAAATCAGCAAGGCGAAACTTTTAGGCCGCGGCGGGGCGGCTTATCCTGGCGGGAAGAAATGGGAACACCTGCTGCATATAAAAGAAACGCCCAAGTACATAGTTTGTAACGCCGACGAAGGCGAGCCGGGAACTTTCAAAGATCGTTTCATCATGGAAAAGATGCCCTTTAAACTTCTTGAGGGGATAATAGCCGCGGGCTTTGTGTTCAAAGCCAAAGCCGGTTACATTTACGTTCGCGGGGAATACAGAAAAATCCAGAAACATCTCGTTGAGGCAATAAAAAGTATCCATAAGGCAGGTTTTCTCGGCGCTAATATCCTTGGAACAGGCTATGATTTTGACATTCACGTTATTTCGGGCGCGGGGGCTTACGTTTGCGGCGAAAACTCGGCGTTGCTTAATTCCACCGAGGGCAAGGTTGGCAGGCCCAGGATCAAACCGCCCCACCTGGCCGAAGTGGGCCTTTTTCTAAAGCCCACCCTGGTAAACAACGTCGAGTCTTTCGCAAACATCCCGCATATTCTCCACGCGGGCGGAGATGCGTTTCTGGAAGCAGGCCACCCGGACTCAGGCGGTACCAAACTCATCTGCCTTTCAGGCCACTGCAAAAACCGGGGCGTTTTTGAAATCCCCCTTGGCAAAGTGAGCCTCCGTGACGCAATTTTTAACGGCGAATTGGGCGGCGGAATGGCAAACGGCAAAAAGCTAAAGTTCTTTCACTTAGGCGGGCAAAGCGGCCCCATCGGCGGCCCCGCGCAGCTCGACACGGTTTACAGTTACACCGATCTTAGAAAAGCGGGCCTTGCTGTCGGCTCCGGGGCAATAGTGATCATGGACGAAAGCGTTCCCATCCTTGAATACCTGAAAGGGGTAACAGAATTTTTTATTCACGAATCCTGCGGCAAATGCGTTCCATGCAGAGAAGGCAACAGACAGCTACTAAATTATCTGCAAATGCTTTCAACACCCGGAGCGGCGACAACCGGCGACCTTAACACCCTGCGCAGCCTTGTCCGCGCCATGACCGACGCTTCGTTCTGCGGCCTGGGGCAAACCGCCGCCACCGCCTTAAGCAGCGCGTGGAAACTCTTCAAAAGCGAGTTCGAAGCCAATGTCAGGCCCGGAGGAGGAACGCTATGAGCGAAAAAAGCGTTACCCTCACCATTGATGGCTTTTCTGTAACTGTGCCGGAAGGCATGACCATTTTGGAAGCGGCCCGCAAAGTGAATGTCAAAATTCCCACCCTCTGCGACCACCCGGATCTTTGCAAGCGGGCTGTTTGCCGCGTATGCGTCGTTGAAAACGACGGGCGGGGTAAGCTGCTCGCTTCCTGCGCCCATAACGCCGAAGAGGGGATGAATATCGTAACAAATAATTCACGTATTTTTAGCATCCGCAAAACGATCATAGCCCTGATACTTTCAAGCCACCCGCATAACGATTGCCTTGCCTGCATACGAAACACAAACTGCGAACTGCAATCGCTTGCGGGAATCTACAGCACAGGCGAATCCCTTTTCCCAAAAAATTCTTTAAGCATGGGCCCGAAAAACATAAAAGAAATTTCATGTAACGCTTTGGTCAGGGACATGGATAAATGCGTCAAGTGCGGGCGCTGCGTTGAAGCCTGCCAGGATATCCAGAAAGTCCGCGCTATCAACACTTCAGGCCGCAGCGCCGATTACGCGATTTGTACCCCTTACGCCGGGGCCCTCTTCGACAGTCCCTGCGTCTTTTGCGGCCATTGCGTCGAAGTGTGTCCGGTGGGCGCGATTTACGAGCATGACCAAAGCGCCGAAGTGTGGGCATTGCTCATCGAAAAAAAGAATGACATTGTGATAAAAATCGCGCCTCAGGAAGCCCAGACCGTTTGCGCCGAATTGGGCATTACGGCGAGGACAATTCCACTTGGAAAGATTATTACCGGTTTAAGGCAAATGGGTTTTTCCGGCGTATACGACGCCTCATCGTTTGAGGTGATGAGCGCAAATGAAGAAGCCAGAGAACTTAGCGAACGAATCCAACGTTCCGGCCCTCTTCCCATGATCTCAGGCTGTTCAGCCGGCTTTACAAAATTTGTCAAAGAGTTTTATCCTGACTTGTTAAATCATCTTTCAAAGGCGAAAAGCCCCGAACAAAATTTCAGGGATTATGTCGATAATGGTAATAACGCAAAAAAAATATGTGTGTCAGTTGCGCCCTGTATCGCAAAAAAATACAAAGCCCAGCCGCTTGAAGAAATTGTTTTAACTGTCAGGGAATTCGCAAAGCTGATTCGTCTGTCAGGTATCGATTTAAGCGCTGTTAAGGAAAGCGCATTCGATCAAATAAAAGGGGAAACCGACGGCATTAATACAAAAATAAAAGGCAGGGAGCCTAACAGGCTTCTCGAAGTTTGCGGCTTTGCCAATGCCCGTAAGGCCTTGGATTCAATACGATCTGGAAACTGCGACGCGGATTATGTTAGAATCTTAAGCTGTTTATCGAGTTGTAAAACCGGAGCTATGTGCGAATGAAAAACTTTTTTTTCTGTTTTACTTTTCTTTTATTAATCTCTCCGGCGTATTCCCAAAATAACAGGGATGTTATATCGCTTTACCGCACCGGCCGGGATCTGGAAAGCCGCAACAACATGAGCGAGGCGAATTACTACTACAACGAAGCGGTACGAATATGCGTTGATGACATCTCCAGAAACGCCGCCAACCGCGATACTTACACGGCGCTAACCTGGGCCCTTCAACGGCAGAGAAGGTACCAGGATGTGATTACCTGGGGTGAACGGGGGCTAAGGCTTTATTCAGACGAATACCGCATTATGGAAACTATGGGGGAAGCTTATTTTTATCTGGATAATTGGGATGCATCCATGCGTTTTATGCAGCGTTTCGCCAATTCCGTACCCCAGGGCGAACGTACACCGGTGGCTTATTTTTTCATCGGTGAAATTTACCGTTACAGGGGACTTTACCACCACGCGGATATCGCTTATACAACCGCGGTAAGGCTTGAACCGAATGTGGCGCTATGGTGGTACAGACTGGGTTTGGCGAGGGAAGCGGCGGGTGATTTTTCGCAGGCGGTAACGGCTTTTGAAAGGGCGCTCAGGATTAACCCCGACTACCAGGAAGCGATAAACGGCCTTTCCCGCACCCGTAGGTAAAACCTTGGTTAAACCTTAGTAAAACCTACAAACTTGTCTTTAACTGCTTTTCTTTTTCAAAACGCTCCAGGGCAAAGCCAATCAGCTTATCGATCAATTGGGTATAAGATATGCCCGAAGCTTCCCACAGTTTTGGATACATACTGATTTTTGTAAAGCCAGGCATTGTATTGATTTCGTTTACGATGACGCTGCCGTCTTTTTTAAGGAAAAAATCCACTCTTGCAAGGCCTTCGCAGCAAAGGGTTTTAAAAACGGCAATAGCCAGTTCCTGGACACGCTGGATAATTTCAACAGAAACTTTCGCGGGGATGATCAGCTCCGCGCCTTTTTTGTCCAGGTATTTTGCGTTGTATGAATAAAACTCATGCCTGGATTTAACCTCTCCCGGAATGGAAGCCATGATCTCGCTGCCGCCAAGAACAGAACATTCCAGTTCCCTGCCCGGAATAAATTCCTCGATTACTGCCTTGGTGTCGTATTCAAAAGCATCCCTTAAAGCCGGAAGGTATTGGCTTTGTTTTTTTACTTTGCTTACGCCTACCGAAGATCCCATGTTGGCGGGTTTAACAAAAAGCGGTATGCCAAGCTCCGAGCTGACTTCTTCGTAAGCCGGAACATCGTCATCAGCGCAAAGAACACGGAACTTCCCGATGGGAATTCCGGCATCCCTAAGGAGGCGCTTCATAACGTCCTTGTCCATGCCGGCCGCCGAAGCCAGAACGCCGGAACCTACAAAGGGAATATCGGCCAGCTTCAAAAGGCCCTGAACCGTACCGTCTTCGCCAAAGGGACCGTGAAGCACAGGAAAAATCACATCGATGGAACTGCTATTGGAACCCTCATCGGCACTGTTATTTTTTAGAGCCGACAAATTCGATATAACTCCCTTGCTTTGGGGAGCCAGCGCAACGGTATCGCTGGAAAGGTTAAGCCGAATGCGCTTTGGATCGTTCGCGTTAATAAGAAAACTGGATTCATCGTTTAAAAGCCAGCGTCCGCTCTTGTCGATTCCTATAAGCACCGGCTCGTATTTTTCGCGATCAATGGCGTCAAAAATATTTTTGGCGGATTGTAGAGACACTTCATGCTCCGCCGACTTACCGCCAAAAAGAATGCCTACCCTTAGTTTATTCATCTATATAATTAGTATAAGGGAATAATGAATCTCATACAACCATGACAAGTGAAGAATATTCCGCCAATAGGGAATTGCCTGTAATTAAACGCATGGGGGAGTAAATGGCTTGGGCAAGCAGCATATGGTCAAACGGATCTTTATGCAAATCCGGCAATTCAAGGTATGTTTTCATATACATACTTGTTATAGGAAGCTCTTTGAAATTACATATCGACGCTTGAGAACGGATTTGCTCTAAATCAATAGTTAATTTTCCAGTACGTTTTTTTATCGCAATTTCCCACCAGGTCACTACGCTGATAAAAACATCGG
>Ga0268262_10005128_pt1 | contig 13134 bp, 12 predicted proteins | sample TergutNc150P3_FD_190354 | JGI IMG/M metagenome (GOLD analysis project Ga0268262, IMG submission 190354) | Nasutitermes corniger P3 segment gut microbial community from laboratory colony in Florida, USA - Nc150 P3 (SPAdes) (version 2) | ecosystem: Host-associated > Arthropoda: Insects >... | reverse complement strand
GAATGGCGCACGGCACTTTGGCGAGTTATCCTGTTGTTGACGTGGAAGTAAAACTTACGGACGGTAAACATCACCCTGTAGACTCCAACGAATTGTCGTTTAAGCTTGCGGCGCGCAACGCTTTCCGTGAGGCAATGAAACAGGCAAATCCCACTCTGCTTGAACCGATTATGAATTTGACAGTCTTTGTAGAAGAAAAATATTTAGGCGATGTAATGAGCGATCTTTCAGCAAAGCGGGGCAAGATACACGGACAGGATTCCGCAGGCGGCATTGATGAAGTAAAAGCGGAAGTTCCAATGTCGGAACTCCTGCGTTACTCGATAGACTTGCGTTCAATTACTTCGGGAACAGGGTCTTTCAATGTGGATTTCAGCCACTATGCTCCGATTTCGGGACGCACCGCAGATGAAGTTATCAAGGCGCGTGAGTCGTTCAAGGTGCAGGAGTCGGATGAGTAGCGGTTATCTGCCGTCTACACCGGTATATGGCAAGCGAGGCTGCACGCACTTGTAGGCGGGGCGTATAATTCTGCCGCCTGCGATAATTTCTTCCAGGCGGTGGGCACACCAGCCGGCTATTCTGCTTATGGCGAAAATAGGAGTGTTTAAGTCTTGCGGAATGTCGAGCATTTTGTAGACAAAGCCTGAATAAAAATCTACGTTGGTGCAAATTACTTTGTCGGAACCTTTTACCTTCTTAAAAACAATCGGAGTAAGTCTTTCTATAAGACAGTGAAGATTAAATTCTTCTATCATTCCCTTTTCTTCCGCAAGCGCTTTCGCTTTATCACGAAGCAAAACCGCGCGAGGGTCTGTTACGGTGTAGACTGCGTGACCCTGACCGTATATCAGTCTTGATCCGTCGTAAGCCTCGCCTCTAAGAATTTTTTCAAGGTAGGCGGACACTTCTTTTTCGCTTTCCCAGTTTTTTACGTTCTGCATTATGTCGTCCATCATGCCGATTACTTTTGCGTTTGCTCCGCCGTGTTTATACCCTTTCAGCGAACCGATACCTGCGGCGATGGCGGAATAGGTGTCCGTCTCGGAAGACGAAACAACATGCACCGTAAACGTAGAGTTATTTCCTCCGCCGTGCTCTGCGTGAAGAACAAGGGATAGGTCTAACAATTGCGCTTCGTACGGAGTGTATTTTTTATCTTGCCTTATAAGCGAAAGAAATGTTTCCGCGCTTGATAACAAAGGATCGGACGGATGAATAATTAAACTTTCCTGATCAAAATGATGTTTCTTGGACATATAAGAATATGCGGCAATCGCGGGGAAACGCGCGATAAGTTCTATACATTGACGCAGAACATTTTCAGGGTTTTGGTTTTCAGGATCGCTGTCATAAGCATACAGCGCAAGTATGGAAGAAGCCAGTTTGTTCATTATGTTACGTGACGGAACTTTCATTATTACATCTTCAACAAAATTTTTCGGGAGAACTCTGTTTTCGCCTATCAACTTGTTAAAACCTTCAAGTTGTTTTTGGTTAGGCAATTTTCCGAATATAAGAAGATATATTGTTTCTTCAAAACAAAAACGGTTGTTTTCCGACGCTTCTGTTGTTATGTCCTCTACGTCGATACCCCTGTAGTAGAGTTTGCCGGGAATGGCGACTTTTTCGCCTTCGTCTACAATATAACCATGTACGTCTCCAACCCTTGTAAGACCGACAAGAACGCCCGTCCCGTCTTCGTTACGCAAGCCTCGTTTTACGCTGAATTTTTTGAACAAATTAGCGTCGATATAATCGTTGCCTGATATTTCGGTTAAGTGTTCCTTTAAATCGATCATAATATACTCCTTTATTATGTTGGGGTTAAGTGACGTTTATCAGCTATTGTTTTCCTCTCTTTTCTATTGTTCCGTTTGAACGAGCTATGAATACTACGGGCGGCTTCCTTGTAAAAAATCCGTTTTCCACCACACCCGGAATTATGTTTATTTCTGTTTCCATTAATGACGGGTCTATCGTAGAGCCAAAGCGGATGTCCAAAATAAGGTTTCCGTGTTCTGTTATAACAGGTCCTACTTTACGCACTCCTTCCCTAATCATAACCGTTGCGCCTAATTTTTCAAGGGATTTCGCTACCTGCGCTCTCGCCTCGGGAACAACTTCCACGGGAACTGGAAACCCGCCTCCCAGGCGCTCTGTTACTTTTGATTCGTCCACAATGATAGCGTATTCCTCAGAAGCGTAAGCGGCTAATTTCTCGATTAAATGAGCGCCGCCGCCGCCTTTAATAAGACGGTTTTGCGGGTCTACTTCATCGGCTCCGTCAATCGTTAAATCCAGTCCCGATGATAGTTCCCGTGAATTTAATGTAAAAAAGGGAATCCGCAATTTTTCACATTCAATTTCCGTTTGAAGACTTGTGGCGAAGGCGCAAATATCCCGTAACGCGCCCTGCGCCAAAAGCTCGCCTACTCTGCGGACAGAGTGAATGGCGGTAGAACCTGTTCCCAAGCCGAGCTTCATGCCGCTTTTTACCATCTGGTCTACGGCGGCTTTTCCCGCCGCTTCTTTCATTAACCCGATACTATCTTGTCCCATTTGTTTCCCTCTATTATATGTTGTAAATGTTTTTTCGGTATTTCTCTTCCAAAGAAAATTGCGTATTGAAGGCAAGCCTGACGTATTACCATATCGTAACCGTTGAGCGTTTTGCATCCTGCCTCGGCGGCTCTTTTTAAAAATGGAGTCTGCGGCGGAGTGTAAATTAAATCCATTACCGCTTCTTTTCCCGTAAAATTGTATAGTTCCAGCGGATCCGATAGGTCATGCCCTTCCATGCCAACGGAAGTAGTTTGAATTATCACATCGTTGTATTTGGACATAAGTTCTATTCCTCGGTTATCAAGCCCGCCCCAGCGGAAATCATACTGCTGCGCAAGTTCTTTTGCCTTATGAACAGTGCGGTTTAAAACTAAAACTTTTCCGCCCATCTTAAAAACTTCCGCCGCCACTGCCCGTGACACGCCGCCCGCTCCCAAGATAGTAATTTTTTTTCGTTTTAAATTTTTCATGTCTAAAAAATTTAACAGCGATGTTGAGAATCCGGTGTAATCGGTGTTTTCACCTAACCATAAATTTCCTTTGCGGTATACGGTGTTGCTCGCTTCGATTGTGTTTACAATTTCGGATTTTTGTCCGAGATACGGAATAACCGCTTCTTTGAAAGGAACGGTAACAGAAAGCCCCTGAACATCCATGCCTTCGGCGAGTTCCATAAAATCGCCTATATCGGTTACGGGAAATGGAACATATACGGCGTCAGCGTCTTCAAGATTTAAAATGGTGTTGAAAAACCAAGGGCTTACCGTAGATTTTAACGGGTTGCCTACTATGCCGTATATTTTTGTTTTTTTTGTTATTCTTCTGAAACGGTACATTTCTGAAAGCTCTTTAACGTCCATCTGCCCGGGAGCGCCCGGAATTACGCTTTCAGATAACGCGCTTGAATATGTTAAAAAAGAACCGAATCTTTCCGCGAGAATTCTTGAATAAATGCCATAGTGTCCCATGCAAATAAGAATTTTATCCTGATTAATCAAGGAGTTGGATGCGCGGAAAACATTTAATACATCACGGGTGGTTTTTACGGAGACCGCCACTTTTACTATTTCATCTCCTGCGTGCCTCATTGATTTCATCTTTGCGGGAATATCTTCGATAGATCCTTTCAAGTCATGGCATGAGCGGATAATTCTTGTTCCGAATGTGCGAGCCGCTTCTTCAAGACTTGGTATATTAAAATCTTCTTCGATATCAACATAAGCGAAATTAAATCGGCTGTCGGCGTTTGCGTACGCAAGTCCGTTTGCGATTAATTTTATTCTTGCGCCTTCGCCGCCTGTAAAATAGCCTCCGTCAACATCACGTCTTACGGTTAGAATAACGGGAATACCCGCCATTTCGGGAAAACGGCGAATGTATAAACGTTCTGCGGCGTCAAGACAGTCAACCCGTAACTCGGCCAAGTCGGCGAATTTGCGGTATTTATTCAATAGTTCAACATCCTGTTTGATGGTCTTGCCCGTAAGGCATAAACAAATCTTTGACAAAATTCCCCCTAAAAATCGGGACGGTAAATATAAATTGCCGTAACCAATCCCGTATTGTTAAAATTCACTCTTAACATCAAAGGCCAATTCTTGCCGTTTATCGCAAGAAGAGCGTAATCCCCTTTTTCTTCGGCGGTGTTTCCAAGAGTCAGCAAAACAGCCGCTTTTTTATCGCCGTTTGAAATGCCGTGCGTTGACGCCAATTTTACCTGCCAAATTCGATCCCTGTAAATGTAAAAATCGGCGCCGTTATATTGAAAAACAACATCGTCCTGCCACGGTTCTGCGCCTCTTTCGCAAATAACCGATCTCGGCGGACCGAACCGTTCCAAAAGGTCAGCCATCATCATGCCGACAAAGGAAAGCTGTTCGTCGGAATTAAGCCCTGCATAAATGGGCTGATTTTGCGCAAAAAGCGGGAGCGAAAGGATAAACAAAAATAGTATAAATAATAAGCGCCTCATAATTTATTTTACAGGAAGACAGCCTACCTCTACAATAGCGTGAGACTTTTCCAAAACTGAAGTTTTGGAAAATAATCTGTTAGTTAATTCTTCAATTTATAGAGCATCCATGTATCGCTGTTTGCCCATAATATCCCGTTTGAGCTTATCCATACGTTGATTTCGGGGCGTACGGGGAAAATGCCTTCGCTGTTTTCAACCATTATAGGTTGGGCGAATGGAGATGTTCCGTACCAGATACCCGAAGGCACGGGGATGGCTTTTTGTTCGGTTTTTTCGGGGACAAGACGGCGTCTGTCAAAATTGCCGCTTATGGTCTTTTCAGCCACCGAACGCCAATCAACCAACCAAGGGTCTTTGCGGACTTCTTCGCCCAAAACTCCTGAACTGAAAAGCTCCCTGAATCTTACCCAATCAAAATTGGCGGGTATTTTGGAAGAATTTTGTTCATTGGCAAGGGCAAGCTCCGTGTAAAAAACAGCGTCGTGCCCCGCTTCCCAACTAAGGCGGATAGTGTCTTTTTTTGCGTCAAAGGGGAATAATGCGCCTGCGGGCATGAAAATTTCCGAATTTAGGCTATGTTCAGACCAATAAGGGCGGGCAATAATAGGATTTGCCCAAGTAATCGGTATTTCTACCTCCAAATTCTCCCCCGATTTAAGCTCCGCCCGCCTATTTTCGCCGTTTTGGTCGAACCATTCTACCTGCCAACACGGTTCGCCGAGCAGGGAAACCCAAGATTCGGGCGGGTTAGGCAATTCCAAGGTGTATTTGGAAGGGCAAATATCTCCGCAACTAACAAGTTGAAGAGCCGAAACAAAAACAGTTGTAAAAAGAAAATAAAAGTTTTTCATACCTATATATGGCGCGAATATGTTCTGGCGCTTGACCGAAAATTCAAAAATAAATACATTTTATGCATTTGAATTTTTTTGCCAAATACACGATAATTAAGATAACATGGCAGAAACAGGACAATCTAATTATGTTGATACGCTCCAGCAGACCCTTGCGGCAAGAAAAGAATGGCTGGAAAAAACAGAATTGGCAAAACTTAAAGACGAATTAAGGATTTATCAAATCTCATTTGCTTCTCTGTACAATATTTACCTAAAAAAGAAGATAATAGACGAAGATCCATACAAACAAGATACAAAAATCAGTGAAATTGAAGCTCCCGATTCTCAGCCTATTCCTGAAGCAAAGAAAGTAGAGCAGCTTTCTATCAGGCTGTCAAATTATGACAATCAGCTTGACTTTTTGGTCAATTTTTACCAATTAAGCGTGGATTATCTCAATCTTGAACGTGTAAAACGCATTGTCGGGCTTATCCGTTATGTAGATTGGGTCAGTTTTTCCCCCGATTCCCAGTCTCAAATGACCAAATTTGTCTCGGAAATGACAAATAATGCAAAAGTCGGCGTTGATACGCTTACTTTAAGCATTATCGGGGAAAGTCTTAGCAAATTGTCCAAAACAACTGCCTCCGCAATGGCAATACTTAAAGAACTCAATATCTACTATAGAGAATTGTATAAGCTTAATGTCCGTCTGAATGTTTCAAAAGACATGACCGCAAGTGAAGCTACACCTGAAAATATCAAGAAAAAGATGCATAGCGGGATGCCGGGTTCTCCATTTTTCAAGGAATTGATAGAAGAAGTTATAAAAGAAGACTATTCCTCTAGCAGTGTAGACCTTAGAGATACGGTTTTAAACACTTTAAGGGTTGTTGATAACACCAAACAGAAAGCGACAAAAGCCGTTATTAATTATAAAGCCATCCTTCTTGACGGAATTGTCGTTATTGGCGGCGCTTCCAATTCGTTTACGGAAATTCTCAATAAACTGCATGATAATCAGGCGGTAATTGATAGCCGTAAAAAATCGTTTATTGAGACGATAAAAGAGCTGATCAGGCAGATTACAAACGCCGAGCCGGAAGAAGTTATCTATAATGTGGAAAGTTTGGATCAAACTAAGGGCGTTCCTGTCAAAGAAAAGGTGTATTTTCATCAATTTATGGACGATTTGGAAAAAAAGACCAAAATTTTAGCCAGTTTTGTGCGAGGACCGGCTTATAATAAGCTTTCAAACATGGCGGAAGACCAAATTATTGGTTATTTGGAAAAAAACGTCAAAGAAGTGCAGAATTATCACAGGATTTTAACCTCTTTGGACGACTTTTTTAAGGCAAATGTACAACCTGAGGATCGTAGCAAGATTAAGGGAATTAAGCCCGAATTGTCAGCTTTAAAGAATACTTATATAAAAGCCAACCAATTGCGGTATGAATACAGCGCCCAAATGGAAGCCGATGAGCAGATGAAACGGCTTGGAGCTGTTCCCGGCGAGGCTCCTCCTGTGCCGCCTCCGCCTCCTGCCGCTCCGGCTGCTCCCTAAATACCTCCATTATAATCATAAAAATTAAGCGCAAATATGTGTAATTTATCATTTTTTTGTTATAATTAGTTACCGATATTTATAGAAGAAAAAGGTAATAAAGTTGTCAACTTTTTTGAAACCGCTTGTGGCGTTGTTAATTTCTATCCTCCTGTTTGCCGGACTTGTTTTTCTGGCGGATGGTGATTTATTGGAATTTGTACAGACCCGTTTTTATAATCCTTCGATTGTCAATTCTTATGTTAAGGAAAACGCGTTAGACGCCCGACTTGTTCAAAATCACATTAACAACCTTAAAAGCAAATTTTACCAGACCCTGACGGTGCCCGCAATTCGCAGCAGTTTTTTATATAACCAAAGCCCCAATGATATTTTTGAACGTTCAAAAATATACGGAATATTGATGGAATCGACAGCAGGGCTTCAGTCCGTGCAATTTGTGGACAGTAACGGTATAAGAATACACTATTCAACTTCCGCTCGGGATATATTGAGTCAGGATCAAAGATCGACAGCTTACCGCAATTACAACGAAAACCCGACGTCCCTGCCTTATGAAGTTGTAAGCGTTGAAGACGCCAATACCGCCAAACTTACAATGGACGATCAAAACGACAGAATTATTTTTTCATTCCCTTTCAGGGATTCAATGGACGTTTTTAGGGGTACTGCGCTTTTTTCCGTATCAATCAGAACTTTTGCCGAAAGACTTATCGAAGCGGGACGGTTAAAAATAAGCGACAGTATTTCCGTTATAAATGAGCCGCATGGAATTATTTTGGGAAGTCCCGAAACTTCAAAGAGCGCTATTTTTGACAAAGTTGCGGAAATTTGGAAAGGAGGCATACAAGGTTATGTAACCCTTGACGCTGAAGATTCAGGAGCGGCTTTTTCTCTTATTTCGACAAAAACAGATCAAAACATGTATTTTGGACATTTGATTAACAGCTATTTATTTTCAATTTCAGAACCTATGAAGTTTGTTTTAAAAGCCTCAATTTTTATTACGTTTTTCCTGACATTCTTTTTCCTGATAAATTTGAAACCAAACCCTGTAACGGTTGTAAAGAATCGTATAAGACGATTAAGGGAAAGTTTTTTTGAACAGTTGGATATTAATAAAACCGTTCAGGAAAAAGCAAAATTGATACTGGAACTTGAACAGCGCCGAGATGAAATTTATTCACAGTTAAAGAACGGAATTAAATTAAGCCGCCGAGCGGAAACAAATATTGACGGTATTATTGATAAATCGTGGGAAGAAATGCTGGTCTTTCTTAAGATTAGCAGCGGTCATGAATTTGCGGCTGTTCAGACAGGAAAGAAAGCGGAAGTTAAAAAGCAAAAACCTGCGGAAGAAGTTGATGTAATAGATGAAGTTGAACCGCTGGAAGCCGAAGAAGTGGACACGATTACAGACGCCGAACCGGTGGAAGAAATCGGCGAAGCGGAAACGCTTGAAGAAGTTGAACCAATCGAAGAGATTGGCGAAGTTTCCGCTGTGGAAGAAGCCGAACCTGTCGAAGAAATTGAAGAAGTCTCTGCTGTGGAAGAAATCGAAGAAATAGAAGAAATCGAAGAAATAGCGGAAGCTGAACCCGCCGAAGAAATTGAGGAAGTGGAAGCGCTTGAAGAAATCGAAGAAATTTCGGCGGAGGAAGAACTCAAACCCCACAAAAAAGCCAAGAAAGCAAATATAATCAATGTCGCTCTTGACGCCGCTTTGGAACCCGAAGAAGCCGACGGCAAAGGGCTTTTGGGGAAAGCAAGCAAAAGCGGGAAAAAGAAATCCTCTTCCGCCGGCAAAAAGGGTCTTCTTGATAAGGCTGCTGCAAAATCATCGGGAAAATCTTCTTCCAAGAGCAATGGGCTTTTGGCTCACGCCGGCGAGCTTGATAAACCCGCTTCTAAAAAGAAAGGCAAAGGGCTTCTTGTCCAAGCCGGCGAACTGGAAAAATCCGCTTATAAAGGGAAAGGTCTTTTGGCTTACGCCAACGAAATTGGGGGCGCGGAAGAGGAAGATCAAGAGCAGGTTAAAATAGACATAGATGTAGTATCGCCTTTCTCGTCAATGTTCTCGTCATTAAAAAAAGATGAATAAAACTTATCTAACTAACGCAAGCGGATTAATAGCTGTTCCGTTTTTATAAACCGTAAAGTGCAGATGTGATCCCGTGCTTTGACCCGTATTGCCAATATCCCCGATACGTTCGCCTTGTGCGACATAAGAGCCTGTTCTTGTTTTGATTACACTCATGTGTCCGTAAAGGGTGCGGTAGCCCGAGTTGTGGCTGATTATTACATAGTTGCCGAAAACATTGTCATAGCCTACAGAGCTTACTCTGCCCGCCATAGCCGCCCTTACAGGCGCTCCTGTACTGCCTTTAATATCAATGCCGTTGTGAAGTTGGCGGCGGCTTCTGTTAAAGGGGTCTCTTCTCCAACCGAAGAACGATGTAATATTGCCGTAGGCGGGGCGCATAAATAAATCGCCGTTAATTTCCTGCAGTTTTGACCAGTCAAGTTTCGCTCCCGGAATAAAAAGGTCTGATTCAGGCATTATTTTGTCGGAAAAAAGTTCGTTAACGGTTTTAATAGTTTCTGTTTTAACGTTGTATTTTTCCGCTATGGAACTGAGATTTTCACCTTGTTTAACAGTGTGGAAAATACCGTCCTGATTCGGGATTTTTAAAACTTTGCCTATTTGAAGAAGGCGGGTATTGTTTACTTTATTTACAGATATTATTGAATCTTGATTTAAGCCGTAACTGATGGCAAGACTGCTGATATTATCGCCGCTTTGCACAAAATGGGAGTCGCACAGCAAAGTGCGGGATTTGGAGACGTTTTCAGGCTCTGAGGCGGACTCAAGAGAAGCCTCGGTCAGTAAAATGCCCGATTCTTCGTCGGAAAACTGCTGAGTAAAGTATCCGCCCCCAATGCCGTGCCCTTCCCCGAAGGGGATTTGAAGGTTAATATACTGCCCCGGGTTTACCAGAAAAACCAGACATAAGGCTGATGACAGCCAAAATATGTACTTATTTGAGCTAACTGTCTGTTGAAGCGATGTCATATTTGAATTTTAATATAAAATATTAATTTATGCAATATTCTTCTAGTCATTAGCGTCATTTTCCAGCATTTTTAACAAATCCCGTATTTCCGCCGCCTGTTCGTACTCTTCTTCGGCTACAGCCTGTTCTAACTGCTCTTTTAAGGACTTATGCCGGTCATTTTCGTCCTCTTCAATGTCATTTATAAAGAAGGAAAGCGGAACACCTGTTTGTTCTATTATAGAAGAAGCCAGATAAATAGGGCATTTTTTACGGGTCGCTATGGCAAAGGCGTCGGAAGGGCGGCTGTCAAGAATAAGGGGGGCTTCTTTGGTATATTCGCCGCCCGTTATTACAAGGCGGGCATGGAAAATATCGTCTTTTAGCTCGTAAACCTCGACTTTTTTTACCGACAGGTTTACATTGGCGAGCATATTCAAAAACAGGTCGTGGGTATGCGGTCTGGACAGGCTTACCCCCTCTTTTCCCAGTAAAATAGACTGCATTTCCAAAGTGCCGATAAAAATGGGTACGGCGACTTCCTTGTCTTTCGGCTTTAACAGCAAAGCGTTTCCATGACTTGTTTTGAGGACAGACCAAATATCGCTTAAAAACATTGTTTTCAATTTAACTCTCTAACTAATTGATTTTATTAAGCCGTCAAGAAGGGCTTGCCCTTTTTTATTTACGGTACAACCCGTAAATTTGCTTGAGCCGAAAATATCCCTTGCCTGCTTTAATAATGCTTGCCCTTCTTCTTCCGCTTCCGAAATAACTCCTGAAGATGTAAGCATTTCTATAAATTCTTCAACTTCAGGAACTTTTATACCGTCTTTTTTTGCCGCATGAAAATAATAAAAAACTCGTTCCTGTTTTTCTTTGTATTTATTCATAAATAAAAGAACAGGAAGACTTTTTTTTCCTTCGACTACATCGTCCCCTCTTTTTTTACCCGGAACGCCTGTCGTTAAATTTTTTACATCGTCCAGTATTTGAAAACCTACTCCTAGCATTTGCGCCGCTTCGCCGAGCGTTTGCGCTGTTTTACGGGGCGCTCCCGCGCAAATAGCGCCGATTTCCGCCGAAAGACTCGCCAAACTGCCGGTCTTCATTTTGCACATTGAATAATATTCGTCTGTATTTGGTATTGTCGAAATATTTCGATGCCAGCTTATATCCATCGCCTGCCCCATGTGCAGTTTCCTTATGCAGTCCGCCCACAGAGTGTAAACAAGCTCTTTGTTTTTTAAATTGCAAGAATCAATGCAGCATGTTGATAAAAAATAAAAAAAACAACCTGAATTAATCGCCGTGTCAACGCCGTATATTTTATGAACGGAAGGTTTGCCTCGCCGCTCGTCGGACTCGTCTTCAATGTCGTCGTGAACCAGACTTGCGTTATGACAAAATTCAACAAGGGGAGAAAGCTGAAGGGCGCAGTCGCCGCCGTCCAAAGTTTCGCAGACCAGAGTCATAAGCAAAGGACGCCAGTGTTTGCCTCCCCGTGAAAGAATATCGCTAAGCGGCGTAGTTAGGGAATGAATTAAATCGATATTTATATTTCCTCCGATACCGGGGAATACTTTTTCCGCCCAAGCGGAATCCGCCGTATCAGGAAGCCAGAGTTTTAACACATTATCAATTTTTTTAATTCGTTCTATATACTCTTGATCCATAAAACTATTATAATAGATTTTAATGGCAGATTACAAGAAACCTGACTACTGGCAGCAAAAAGCCCGAAAAGAAGGGTATCCCGCCCGTTCCGTTTATAAACTCGAAGAAATCGATAAAAAGTTCGGTATTTTTAAGGTTCGTAAATCGGGCGGCGCGAATACTCCCTGTGTTTTGGACATAGGAGCCGCCCCGGGAAGTTGGAGTCTCTATGTCTTGCGCAAATTTGCAGGCAGGGGTTTTCTTGCCGCCGCCGACCTTTCGCCTCTTTCCCGCGAATTCGACAAGGGCTTGTTTGACGGCGAAAATTTTTTCTTTGTTCAAGGTGATGTTACAACTTCGCAAGTGCGTGAAACGCTTTTATCAAAGGTCCCCTATAATGTAATAATAAGCGACGCCGCTCCGGCAACGACAGGAAATCATATAGTAGACTCGGCTCGTTCTTTAGAGCTTGCGGAAACGGTTATAGAGTATTCTCAAAACGCGCTTGCCGAAGGAGGCAATCTTGTTGTAAAAGTTTTTCAGGGCGGCGGAGTAGACGCCGTACTTAAACGCATGAAAACTCTTTTTACAACGGCAAAAAGTTATAAACCCGAAGCCTGCCGCAATGAATCTGTGGAGACATATTTTATCGGACTTGGGCGTGTTACACAAAAATAAAAAGATTGATTTATAATAATATAGAGGATAAAATGAGTTTATGAAGAATTTATTTGTAATATTACTGTTTTCCTCAGCCGTTTTTTGTTACGGGCAGTTTGCGAGAATAAGTGATGCATCGGCATCATCATATTTATCCGATTCCGGCGGTTCGTATAAAGCCGTAAACCTTATCGCCGCAGGGGCAGGAACTGGCGGAGAAGACGGGATATATACCGATTAGATAAAAATTGTTTTTTAGGGGGAGAAAAATGGAACAAAATGTTCAAAATACAGATTTATCCGATGTAATAGAATTTACAACTAACAGTAAAGGAAATAAACAGTTGGAAAATTCGCCTTACGGCTATGAAATGTGGACACAGGGCGGAAATAAAAACAAACTCGTTTGGTTTGGACCTCATCAGCGGGGCGGAGCGGCTTTCAGAGCCGAATGGAACGATCCCGATGATTATTTGGGACGCTTGGGCTTTTTCTGGGGAAACGGCGGAAAATATACAGATTACAAAAATTTATACGCAGATTTTACTTACACAAGATCGAAACGCAACACGGCGGGAGTTTATTCTTACATAGGAATTTACGGTTGGGCGAAAAACCCGAATGCCGAAAAAGCGGAAGATAAATTGGTAGAGTATTATATTGTGGAAGATTGGTTCGGCAATCAAGAGCAGTCAGATACAACTCCGCTTGATACAAAAACAACAAAAGGTTCTGTATTGGGCAGTTTCAGCGTGGACGGTTCTGTTTACGATGTTATCAGAAATGTGAGAGTTCAAATGCCTTCGATAGAAGGACCAAAAACAT
>Ga0268262_10005127_pt1 | contig 13135 bp, 19 predicted proteins | sample TergutNc150P3_FD_190354 | JGI IMG/M metagenome (GOLD analysis project Ga0268262, IMG submission 190354) | Nasutitermes corniger P3 segment gut microbial community from laboratory colony in Florida, USA - Nc150 P3 (SPAdes) (version 2) | ecosystem: Host-associated > Arthropoda: Insects >... | reverse complement strand
AAAGTGCCTTGTGAAAGTTTTGAGTACACAAACCAAGCAGGACAGACTGTTACAGTAAATTACAGGTATCAATATTCCCCAAAGGAAGATGCCAGCGTAGTAAGACAAGGTGTAAATCTTGTTGAGAAACAACAGCAAACCTATGCCCCATTTATGCCATTGGCAAATCAAATGGTAGGTGCTGTTGCTTAATTAAAAATAAGTCCCAAGTGGTAAAATGCTTGGGGCTTTACTTTATTACAAAATAAAAGTGAGGGGGTATATTCCCGTACTTAATTTAACCTCATTTTTTTAATTTAGAGAACAACACAAATTATTTTTTAAATAGCTAAATTTTAGTAAAAGTAAATAAATTATTAATCACAATTTGGTTTAAACATTTCACTCATAAAAACACACACAAAAGGTATAAAAAAACACTTGCAGAAATCCCGTAAGTGTCTCATTATCTCTTTATTATAATAGAATTTAAACTTGTATTTTTTGCGATTAAGAGTCAATTGCTCTACCAGCTGAGCTACGAAGACAGAAATGCAAAGATACAATTTTTTTTTGAATTATTGGGGATATTGCAAAAAAAAATTTAAATAATGCCATTAATTAAAGCATCAATGGTTGCCACATCAGCACAAAAACAGTGCATACAAGCTTTAAAACCAAGAGCATCGAGAAATGTGGCTTGCATTTTAATATTAGGATTAAACTTAAAACAATAATACTCTATCAGCATCTCTTTTAACGGCATTTTAAACCGTCTGTCATACTCACTCAAAAAAAAAACGAATTTCATCTTTGCTATATTCTATTGCTGCTATTAATTTTTCATCAATACTGTTTTCCAATTCCTTTATGGCATTTTCTATTGCTTCTATATTGTAATTTTTGTAAAGTTTTATACCAGAGTTGTTTTTTGTAAAATATTCAATATCAGGAACAATATGATTATATTTAGAGTGATTCCATCTCATTTTAAAGGTATCGAATTTATCCTCTTCAAGTAAATGCTGCACCTCTTTAAACCATTTTCTATACTCATTAATATAATTTTTTATCTTTTTTTTCTTGAATTTCTTTTGGTATTCTAAAATTCTTATAATCAGAATTTAAACAATTACAATCTGCTTTCATATGGTATGCAGGCTGTTCGGAGACATAGACCCATTGATAGGAGTCATGCTTAGCCTCCAATGGTCTGTATATTTCTTGAAAATATTTTTCAGGATTTTTTAATAGTTCCCGTATTGCCAATAATTCATTTTTTTCCTGTTTGTTTAAAGATTTAATTTCGTTTTTATACACTTCACCTTGCATGTCTCGATTTTTAGAAGACTTGACAATCCTTTGCAAATTTGACATCGTAATATATACTTCTTCTACCAGCATTTGACTAAAATTTTCTCCGTCTCCAATTTCCAAAAAGACATTCATTATTAATTACTTACAAAGAAAGCGTGGAAACTGTTAAATTCTTATCTTAAGTTGAGGCTCTGGACTTCCTATTAATTAGATAATTCACAAATCCACGCCTATTTTCAAATAGACGTAGAAAACTTGCTCGTATCCAAATTAATATTGAAAGTGTCCAGTTTCCAATGTTGGATAAAAAACTTAAAACGTTTTCTTTTAAGTGCTTACACAATTCTTTCGCAAGAACGAATAAGCAATGCAACGATACCATTTTTTTGAAGTAACAAGCGTTTAAGTGAATAATTTCTGTTTTTGTCATTGATTTCACTAAAAAAGGACTTTTCTTTCCCTTTTTAGACTTTTTTTGTCAAAAAACAGGGAAAAATTTTTGCTTTATTTGCCTGTTTTTTAAAAAATAAAATTGTATCTTTGCAGTATCGCCTTAATGGAGTAAAAAAATGACAGTTTTTAAATGGAATATTAATCAAATACTTATAAATGTTTAGGTTTCTACTTTTTCCGATAGCGGGGGTTTGGTCTTTGTTTATGCTTTGCAGACGAAGATTTTATGCCATTGGCAAAAGAAAGGACAGCCAAATTTCCTCTATTTGTGTGGGAAATTTGTGCATGGGCGGTTCGGGCAAGACACCGCACGTGGAATATTTGCTTAATCTATTGAAAGACAATTACAAAACGGCTGCATTAAGTCGCGGTTACGGACGGAAAACAAAAGGTTTTCTGTTTGCAACGCCCAATTCTACCAGCGAAGCGATTGGGGACGAGCCTTTGCAGTTGTACAAAAAACATGCGGAAACAACCGTTGCCGTTTGCGAGGACAGGGTAGAAGGTTTGCGGAGAATTTTGGAAGAAGTACCTGATACTGATGTTGTTATCTTGGACGATGCCTATCAGTATTTGCAAATGAAATACAGTTTGTCAATCATTTTGACGGATTATTATTTAATTTATCCGCAGGATTATGTGTTTCCTGTGGGCAAACTTCGAGAAAGTGCTTCGGCGGCGAAAGAGGCTGATATTATTGTAGTTACAAAATCGCCAAATGTAATGCCCGAATTGGACAGACAATTGTTTTTGGAAAAATTGAAACCCTTACCGCATCAAAAAGTGTATTTTTCGTACATGGAATACGGACAGTTGCAGCCTCTGACGAAAGCGGCACAAGCCATTGATTTACAGAGCATTCGCAGCGTAGTTTCCGTATCGGGAATTGCCAATCCGTATTCGTTTTTGAAACATATTGATAATCAGTACCGAGAAACGCAACATTTAACTTTTGCCGACCACCACGTTTTTAAAAATAAGGATATTGAAAAGGTGATTGATGCCTACAACCGAGCCATTATGCGAAGTCAGGCGGTGATTACCACCGAAAAAGATGCCATGCGTCTGATGACCAGCGATTTATGGCAAATGATTGCACATCTGCCTGTTTTTACTTTGCCTATCGTGGTGAAATTCCATGAAAAACAACGGAAAGAACTTGAAAATCAAGTGAAAAGGGTGTTGAAAATTAAGAAAATTTAATAATGAAATATAGTTTTTTTTCATGTAGAGACGTGGCATGCCGCGTCTCTACGGAGAGGATATATAAATATAATGTAAAATGTATGTTTGTACAGACGTTGCGTGCAACCTCTCCATACAAGCAAAATGCAATTTAAGAGAGGTTGCACGCAACGTCTGTACAAAAGGGAAAATTAATTTCTAAATACATTCAGACAATATTTTGCAAAAAAAAACGTAATTCATACATTCATAATTACAAAAAAGATGTTATTTTCAGAAATATTTGTTCAGGATTTTTTAAAACAGCGGTTAATCAACATTGTAAACAGCGGACGGGTAAGTCATGCGCAGTTGTTTTTGGGACAGGAGGGGACGCACGCTTTGGGTTTGGCGGTGGCGTACGCACAATATATAAATTGCGCCAACCGTACCGATACGGACGCTTGCGGTGTCTGTCCTTCGTGCGTGAAATACAACAATTTAGCACACCCCGATTTGCATTTTTTCTTCCCAAACACCACCACCAAATCGGTAAGCAAAGACAATGAAAGCAGTCGTTTTTACAAGGAGTGGCGGGAGATTTTTAAGGAAACAAACGGTTTGTTTTCACTGGAAGACTGGTTTGAAAAATTGGGCGTGGAAAACAAACAGGCGATAATCAATAAGTTAGACGTTGAACGCATTTTGGAACTGCAAACCACAAAAGCCTATGAGGCTGATTACAAAGTTTTTATCATTTGGCTGCCCGAGAAAATTTTCGCTTCCATGGCACACAAACTCTTGAAATGTCTGGAAGAGCCTGACGGCAGAACGCTGTTTCTGCTGGTGAGCGAAAAACAGGAACAGATTTTGCCGACCATCGTTTCCCGTCTGCAATTGGTTAAAATACCGAAGTTCAACACGCAACAGTTTGTCGAGGTGGTTTCTCAAAATACGGGTTGCACTGCGGACAGGGCTTTGGAAATTGCCAATCTCACCGATAACAACCTCATTGCCGCCTTCAACGAACAGCGTTACGAAACGGATACAAAAGAATATTACACACTGTTTGTCAATATGATGCGGTCGGCGTATCGGATATGTTATTTTACGGCATATCCCGCCAAGGTGCAGTTTCCCGAAACCATTGCGCTGGTCAAGGAGTTGGAAAGTCTGGGCAGGGAGAAGCAGAAACTGTTTTTGCAATATGCCTTGGTGTTAGTCCGCAAATGTATTTTAATGAATACGGGCGGCGGGCAACTGGTGCAGTCTTCGGCGGAAGAGGCGGCGTGGCTGGCGAATTTCCACCCCTATATCAACATGCAAAACGGCGAAAAAGTGATGGAAGCAATAGACGATGCCATCCGCGATATTGGAATGAACGCACACAGCGGAATTTTGTTTAGCGGAATTTTGTTTACCGACCTTGTGCTTGTGCTGGGGCAACTTATTCGGTTGGGAGACCCGAAAATGGGAAAGTGAAAATGAAATTTAAAGTTTAAGAATTTAAAGATTTAAAGATGTTCGTTTTTTTAACTTTAAATTTTTAAATTAAAAATGGTATCTTTGCAAATTATTAATATTAAATACAGAATTTTTATGCGTAGATTAATTTTAATTTCAGTTTGTTGTATGCATTTCACAGCGTTTTCGCAAGATACAATTGCGACAGAACAAGACAATGCGTCTTCAAATCTGCCACATATTACCAAAAAAAAGGCTATTTTTTATTGGGAAAGAATGAACCCTACTTTTTATTTGGATAATGGGCAAGTTTATAAAGAAGAACAATTGAAACTGTTTTTAATGGAACAAAATTTACCTTATATTTGGACACAATATTTAGCGGGTAAAAGAGCCGTGATAATGGGCGAAGTATTGAGTTACAGTGGCTGTGCGGTTGCAGTAGTTGGTATAATATTGGAATATTGGGGTGGTTCTGCTACTCGATTTGCACCATCATTTATAGTTGCAGGCGGCTTGTTGTGCCTTGCGGGAATTCCTGTTGAAATTGTTGGTTTTATTCGTAGAAATGATGCAATTCGTGATTATAATACTTGGTATGCAGGCAAACCGCGTCCGCAATATTCACAAAATGTAACATATAAAATCGGTCTTGTCGGTAACGGATTGGGGTTTTCGCTGAATTTTTAAAATTTGATTATGGGACGAATTGCTTTTTGGATTACTTATTTGTTTTATACCTTACCCGCTGACAGTAAGGATAATAGAAAACATATCCACATTTTTAGAGGAAAGGGAAAACGTATTCAAAGTTTAGCAAAAATCTGGATAGAGCAAAACGGTATCAAAAACATTTCGGTAGCGTATAACGATGGAATTTCCGCAAAAGATTTAAAAATCATTTTGCAATTGATTGATGAAAATTGGGAAAGTTTAACCAAACAGATAGAAGAGGCTTTTACAGGTAAAAATATTAATATTATTGAGTTAAAAACAAAATAGATATGTGTAAACCAAAAGGAATTAGCACGAAAATAAAAAGAATAGATTTTTCGCATCAGGATAAAATGGGGTTTTATTTGGAGGACGGACGGCAATTGTTTGTTCCGCTGGTTATGTTTCCAGATGTTAAGCAACTTACGAAAGAAGAACGGAAAAAATGGCGTATTTTAGATGATGTTTACTTTGATTTTGATATTCCAACTCTTTCAAAGGTGTATTCAATCGAAGATGCTATGTATTTGTAAATAAAATGATTACAATAAACAATCTCTCAATTCATTTCACAGGCATAAATCTCTTTGACGGTGTCAGTTGCGTTATCGGCGACAGGGAACGGCTGGGTCTGGTGGGCAAAAATGGTGCGGGCAAAACCACTTTGTTGAACATTTTGGCGGGTCGCCTGCAACCGCAGACGGGGAATATTGTGGTTACATCGGGACATAAAATTGGTTATCTTCCGCAGGAAATGAATTTGGCTGCCGATAAAACGGTCTGGGACGAAACCATGACGGCTTTTGTGGAAGTGCGGCAGTTGGAACAGCAAATCAGCAATATCAATCAGCAAATTGCAGATACGACCGATTATCAAAGTCCAAAATACGAACAATTGCTGAACCGTTTGAGCGACCTCAACCATCAATATACCTATCTGGACGCCAACAATATAGACGGGGAAGCGGAACAGGTTTTGTCGGGATTGGGTTTTCGGAAAAGTGATTTTACGCGTAATCTTTCGGAGTTTAGCAGCGGTTGGCAAATGCGGGTGGAACTGGCAAAAATACTCTTGCGGAAAACGGAAATTCTGCTCTTGGACGAGCCGACCAACCATTTGGATATTGAGTCCATTCAGTGGCTGGAGGGGTTTTTGCAGTCCTACAACGGTTGTATTATCATGGTTTCGCACGACAGAATGTTTTTGGACAGCGTTTGCAAACGCACAATCGAAATTACGTTGGGCGGCATTGTGGATTACAATTGCAACTATTCGCTTTATGTGGAACGCCGCATGGAACGCATTGAGCATCAGAAACAAGTGTATGAAAATCAGCAGAAAGAAATTGAGGCGATAGAGAAATTTATTGAGCGTTTCCGCTACAAAGCCACCAAGGCAAAACAGGTGCAGAGCCGAATAAAACTGATGGAAAAAATGGATTTGGTGGAAGTGGACGATTTGGATACGTCCCGCATTCATTTTTTGTTTGCCCCCGCTCCCAAGTGCGACAGGGTGGTGTTTGAGGCGAAAAATCTTTCAAAAACCTATCAGGTGAAGCCCGTTTTGGACGGTTTGGATTTTGTAATTCAGCGGGGTGAAAAGATTGCGTTTGTGGGACGAAACGGAGAGGGGAAAACCACTTTAATCCGTCTGTTGCATCAGGAATTGCCAATAACATCGGGCGAACTTTCGGTGGGTTCAATGGTGAAAATGGGGTATTATGCTCAAAATCAGAATGTTTTGTTAAATCCGCGAAAAACAGTATTTGAAACCATTGACGATATTGCGGTGGGGGATATGCGTCCCAAAGTTCGCGGCATTTTGGGCAGTTTTCTCTTTGGAAATGATGATATTGAAAAGAAAGTCAGCGTGTTATCGGGTGGGGAAAAGGCACGGCTGGCACTGGCAAAATTGCTTTTAAATCCTTACAACGTGCTGATTTTGGACGAGCCGACCAACCATTTGGACATGCAGTCGAAAGATGTGTTGAAAAATGCACTTTTGCGTTATGACGGCACCTTAATTTTGGTTTCCCACGACAGAGATTTCCTGCAAGGTCTGACGGACAAGGTGTTTGAATTTAAAGATGGAAAAATCAAGGAGTATTTGGGTGATATTCAATATTATATAGATAAACGGAAATTATCTTCCCTGCAAAGTCTGGAACAGAAACAATCGAAATCGGAACAATCTCAAAAAGAGGGCAAAACAAATACCAAACTTTCATGGGAAGAACAAAAACAACTTGAAAGTCAGTTGCGGAAAACTGCCAAACAGTTGGAAAAAGAAGAAGAAAATATTACAAAATTGGAAAAAGAATTGGCAGAATTGACCTGTAAACTCGCTGATACAGAACATTATCAGGCGGAAATTGCTTCGGGGGAACTGTATAAACAATATCAATCTACGCAAAAGGCTTTGGAAGAGGCGATGGTGCGGTGGGAAAAATTGGCAGGGTGAAAATTAAAATTTATAAATTGCCCCGATGCTAAACCAACTCATTGATAGAATGTTTGAAGAACTAAAGGCGGTATTAAAATTGTGTGTGATATTTTTCAGTTCGTATTGATTATCAGTAGTATAACTTTTATCGGTTCTTATATTAATGTCATATCCGAGATTAAGAAATCGCAGTCCTGCCTCCAATTGAAAATGTTTCGATAAATTAAACGCTACCATAGGGGCTACATTTAAAACGGTTATTCCTATAATAGACTGATTTATACCATCAATTCCAGCTCCGTACTCGCCATCAGACCGAAATTGCTGATACCCAATGCCGACACTTGTTTCCAACTGTATAGACAGTTTTTTATATGTAAATACGGAAAATCGGACAAAGGGAGAAGCACCATAACTGAAAGATTTTGCCCGTGTTTCTATTTTTTTGTCCATCATATCAATAGAAGGGTCATATAATATCTCATCTGTTTTATGACGCGTGCCAAAACGAAAATGCAAACTCAAACCCAGCGCAAACTTTTCGTTAAAATAGTAACCGCTTGTGGGGGCAATGCTAAAGCCAAATTCATTTATTTTGGTTGTGCTTTGCCAAAAGTCACGCTTCATGCTTTCTTCCATATTATCCGCATAAACACCAAGATTACCGCCCAAAAACCACTGTGCATTCGCATTTACTGTAATGAATGCCATTGCAAGAAAAAATAAAACATTCTTCATAAATATCTGTTATTTAGATTAATATATTATTTTACGGTTTATTGTATCTGTTTTGCAAAGATACATTTTTTTTGAATTATTAATATGTTATAATTGCTTTTATCATTTTATCGCTGAAAGCATTTATCACTGTAAGAACGGATTATGTTGTTTTTCAAAATCAATACTTGTCTCTTGGTCATGTCCGGGCAAAACAAGGGTAGAGTGGGGGAGCGTAAACAGTTTTTCCATGATTGAAGTCCGCAAAACCTCAAAACTGCCCCCGGGTAAATCCGTCCGCCCGATACTGCCGTAAAACAGCACATCACCCGTAAACACCACATTTTCAGATGCAGAATAGAAACAAACGCTACCGGGCGCATGTCCGGGCGTATAAAACACTTTCAACTGTATGTCGGAAAATTCCAATACCTGTCCATCGTTTACAAATCCTGTTGGAGCGGGCAATATCCTTTTCTGAAAACCCATTATCAAACTGTAATCGTTTGCCTGTTCGTACAGCCTTAATCCTTCTTCGTGCATCAAAAATTGCGCATCGGGAAAGGCGTCCATAACGAATTTCACGCCCAAAACATGGTCTGCATGCGGGTGCGTAAGCAGCACGCAAACGACATTTAACTGTTTTTCTGCGATTACCTTTTTCAATCGGGAAAATTCCGCCTCATCTGCACAGGCAGGGTCTATGATAACGGCTGTGTTATCCTTCGCCGACAACAAATAAGTGTTTACGGCGTAACTGTTAAATTTAAATTGTGAGATGTTCATTTTATATATTTTTGCATCACTAAAATACGAATTTACAAAGATAGCATTTTTAATTGATAATGGGAAATAGAAAAATTGTTATTTACTGAATTAAGCATATTTCCATACTCTATTTAACATAATATAAATTATAAGACAAATCGTAAAATGCTTATATTCAATTATTTACTTTGTGCCAGGTATAAAATTTTATGTACAACTATTAAATTCATTTTTCGCATCATTTTCAAATTTTCTACATCATTTTGAGTTTTTTTTGAAGCGTTTTTATCATGGCTTCCATTATATCTTTTGCCACAACTTCGGCATTGATTTCACGCCGTCGCTCAACAGCCTGCCAGATATACGCAGACATTGCCCGTTGCAAATCTTTGTCCTTTTCCAGCAACCGCATGTAAACAAACTTATCCGTGATGTTTACAGTCGCATAAACGCGTCCTTTTTTGCGTGTTCCGTGAAAATTTACGTGCTGTTTCAATTCGGAAAACGTACAATTATTTTTTCCTTTTGATTGAAAATGAGTAACAAAGGCTTCCCATTCCGCAGTTGTGGCGGGTTCGTCCCAGCCGTTCCGCTTACTTTCAGCGAAATACACTGTTTTTTTTTGAAAATCCAAGAACACAAAGCCTTTATTACTCATAAAATCAACAAATTAAAACGGCATATCGTCTGGGGTTGCTCCTGCGGGCAATTCCTGTGCGTTTTCGGACGGCACAAACCCGACTATCTCTACATCTGTCGCCAACACATTGGCATTGACAAACACCTGTTTAGACTTTTCAGACGTGAAAACATCCAAATCCAAACTCCCACAAACAACGACTTTCGCCCCTTTTTTCAAATATTGAAGTATCGCTTCGCTATTCACAAAGTAACTAACTCCATACCATTGCGTTAAGGTCTGTTTTTCTTCGCCTTTTCCTTTGGACGAATTGACCGCCACATTGAAGCGGACACAGTTCCGACCGCTTTCCAATTTGTTTAATTCGGCATCTTTGCCTAAATTTCCTGAAAGGATTATCTTTTGCATCTCTCTCTAAATTAAATATTTATATTTTTTTTATCAACTAATCCGTTTAATTCTTGCACCGCCTCTCTCCCACTCCTCGCCCGCAATACCCGAATACGTGTATCTGCCCGATTTGACAACGCTATTTCCATGTTTGTGCCTTTTGAGTAAATGTTTAATGGATTTGTTATGAAATACTGTGTATCAAATACTTCACCCGTTTCTTCGTCCACATCTTCCGTTGTCTCCTCAAAATCTTCAATCAATGTGTTATCTTTCACATTTAGAGACTTTTCACCATGCAATACGCCAAATTTCCGATATAAAACTTTCCCGTGTGCCTTCGGCAACATATCAATGATTGTTTCCACATCAAACGTTCTGTCCGATGTGTTGAACAATTGCGGTTTGAAGTGGTAGGAAATCGTTTCCATCACCCCTTTTAACATGGCATCACTCCCCCACTCTTTGCTATGCGATTTCACCCCGTTTGTCGTTGTATATAAGCAAGTTAAACCTATTAAGGTAGCCCCCTGCGGATTTAATTTGTCAATAAAATCATTAGTTATCAGTTTGTTGCCTTTTTTTATGGCAATCCGCTGGTTATCGTCAAACGCAGTCCTTTCCGCCTCTTTATCAACGGTCAATTTATTCCACAACCGCAAAACCTCATAATGCAGTAAATTACGGTTTTGCGTCCCTTTTTTGACGAAAACCAGCGAATGAATATGCGTATGATACCCGCTGTCGTTTTTCGTTGTTTCAACGCCGTATTCACCGCCGTAAACAAAGTTTTTCCACTCGTCAAAGTGTCGCATCTCATTGAAAGCCTGCATAATCTCTGAAAAATAGACTTTGTTGCCCCGCCAGCCGTTTACACTGTGCGGAACGGTCAATGTCAAGTGCATCAAATCGTACTCTATTTTATCCGTGTGTAACTTAAAGCCTTTGTTTAAATAATCGTTCAATTGTGCATGGGTGCAATACTTTATGTTCAATATGCTGTCGCTGATTTTGCACAGCGTTTTATTATTCTCAAACCATTTGAAATACTTACGCCGTATCTTCTTTTGCCTGCTCCAATTGCAAATGAAACACAATTTGTGATTGCAGGTAATTGAGGTGATTAAGCGAATGTGTTTGCCCGTTTCTCCGTACAGCGTGTAGTTGGCACATGTTTTCAGATTTTTCACCAATTTTGGAACTAATCCTCCCGCATCTTCCACCGATATTCCTTTTTTCAAATTCCTGTCTATTTCCTTTGCCAACATCACATTTTGCTTTTTTAGAAACGATAACCGTTTGCTTCTTTTTCTGTTTGCCTGTACCCGTTCCGCTTCCATATTACACACTCCATTTTTTACCCTATTTTATCCCCGAGCGTCTCTTATTATCAAGGAAGGGGGACATTACGTTATAAATCAATACGTTACTATAACTCATTTTTACTACTTTTTTTACACAAATTCCATCCGCTGTTGAACCGCCACGTTTGTTTTGTAATATATTGATTTACAGCTACTATAATACTCTATCGTTTCAGCCAAATCTTTACGCTTACTTACAAATCCATTGTGAAAACGGCTGTTTACACTTGGTTCAATCCGCCGTAATTCCAAGTTTACAAAATTCAAATACGCTGTAAACCAATTGTCTGACAAATAAACAAGTTGGTTTCGCTTCTGCAAGTGTTCACATAAGCAAACATCGTCCACCTGATGCGTGTAAACAGCATGTGCAAACTCCTGTTTGCGTGCGTTAATCAATTGATTTACAGAGTTGTAAATGAACCTTTTTAAATAATCAATGCAAAAATCCGTTGCATCTGCATACGTTGTAAACTCGTTGTTTACATTCGTATTGTCTCCGTGTACAATGATTGTACTTCTCTTTACGTCTAATTCAAACTTAATCATATACAAGTGTTTATGTTTTTATATGTCATAAAATGCCCTATTAATTAAACCAATGAGTTTTTCTGGAAAGACAGGTACGTTTGGTTGCTCCGTTGGAAGATTGGAAACGGCGGGGGAGCCACTTACCTCCCCCTCTCGGTCTTCCGCTTCCTTCTGACGTAAACACTTGTCATTCCCTAACGGGTCGCACTCCTGCGTTGCCCGTAGATTGTCCGATTGCGTACCTAAATATCGCAATCTGTTATAATATGCTCTGTTGAAATTATAAATTCCGTATCCCATACCTCTTACCTGTAATAGTTATTGACTGCGTTATAGACTGTTTGACGGCAGACACCGTATTTTTTTTGCAGAAAGGTGACAATATACGTCCTGTCTGTGTACCTTTCTATCATTTTGAAGTATTCCAAGCGTATTTTATTGTTACGCTTTTTGACTACGCCACTACGTTTTCGCAACCATTTTGCGTTGCGTGAGGCAACTGTTGTTACTCGTGTTTTAATATTTTTGACCATATATATTTAATTTATAGTATTTTCCGTATTTTCCACCTGTTTTTTTAATTCCTCAACCATCCAGTCTAAAAATGCAAGGCGATTATCAAAATCGTAAGGGTCGTTATTCCACCAAAATGCTGATTCTAACTCTTTTGGGATGAATTTAAGTGCGTTTTGATAATTAAACAAAGGAAAAAGTTTATCAAAAACACGAAAATAATAGTCATATTTTCTATCCATGTAAGAATAAAAACAGCCACAAAGTCCGATTTTATAAGTTTCAGTCAGATGCTTTTCTTTATTCATCACAAATTCATCTCGAATATCTTTTACTGCATCCAACTGCATTGATAAAGAGAATGTTGAGACTTTCAGTTCTCCTATACCTTCCAATCCTTTTTCTTTTTCCATTGCTCTATCTATTTAATTTATAACCTTTTCCGTGTTTTGCACGTACAACTATTAACCAAATGCAAAGATATAATAAAAATTCGATATAACAATCAATTTTTACAATAATTTTTTCAGAAAAATTACAATTAATTAGAAATCAAATAAATAATTTTGCAATATGAGTAACATAAGAGAGAACATTAAGGAAATTTGTAAGGAAAAAGGGCTAAAACAAGAAGTTATAGCCGAAAAAATGGGGATAACACAGAGTTCATTATCCCAG
>Ga0268262_10005126_pt1 | contig 13138 bp, 14 predicted proteins | sample TergutNc150P3_FD_190354 | JGI IMG/M metagenome (GOLD analysis project Ga0268262, IMG submission 190354) | Nasutitermes corniger P3 segment gut microbial community from laboratory colony in Florida, USA - Nc150 P3 (SPAdes) (version 2) | ecosystem: Host-associated > Arthropoda: Insects >... | reverse complement strand
TGCCTGTAACCGATGAAAATATTTTCATAATTGGCGCAATGGCAACAAAAGGTGGCAACAAAGGCTTGGATTTCTTGCAGGGCAAAGCTAGAGTTAGCGTTCCCAAAAAGAAACCTGCGGCTCCAGCTGCTGCCGCACCTGTTGCTGCATCTGCTCCGGTTGCACCCATTAGCGGCACGGTTAATTATGGCGTTACCGTTGGCGGAAAAACATTTAATGTGCAGGTTAGCGGGTAAAAGTTGAAGGGCATTCTTTTAGCTGGCGGAGCGGGTTCCAGGCTTTATCCTTTGAGTGCAGTGGCAAGCAAGCAACTGCAACCTGTGTACGATAAGCCAATTGTTTATTATCCTCTTTCCACGCTGATGCTCGGCGGAATAAAAGATATTTTGCTCATAAGCACACCTGTGGATTTGCCGCGCTTTGAAAACCTGCTTGGCAATGGAAATCAATGGGGCTTAAACATTCAATATGCCGCTCAACCTAAGCCAGAGGGCATAGCTCAGGCTTTTTTGATAGCAAAAGATTTTATTAAAGACCAGCCTTGCACATTGATTTTAGGCGATAATATTTTTTATGGTGCTTTTGATTTATATGGCATAATGGCAGATGCAAAAGATTTCACGGGTGCGCGCATATTGGGCTATGCGGTTAATGACCCTGAGCGTTATGGAGTTGTTGAGTTTGATGCAAAAGGCAAAGCTCTCTCTTTGGAAGAAAAGCCGTCAAATCCAAAAAGCAATTATGCAGTGCCCGGCTTGTATGTTTACGATAAAACCATTTTGGAAAAGGCAAAGGCTCTAAAACCCAGCGCAAGAGGCGAGCTTGAAATAACAGACATAAATAAAATGTATTTGGAAGAAGGTACTCTATTTGTGAAAAAAATAGGGCGCGGAGTGGCATGGCTAGATACAGGCACACACGCATCTCTTTTGGAAGCGAGCAATTTTGTTTATACCCTGGAATCAAGACAAGGTCTTAAAATAGCCTGCTTAGAAGAGATAGCTGTTGACCGAGGCTTTGTTCCTTGGGAAAAAATGAAAGTGCATTTAGAAAACAATATGCCCAAATGCCCATATAGAGATTATATTTTCAAAAGATTTAGCGAGAGAAATAACTGAGCAACCTATTCGCCGCTTTAAACGGACTTTCCCTGCCTTCCAAAACCGCTTGCTCTGCCAAGGGAAGTTCTTTTTGCACATCGGGGTGATTGTAAAAGTTAAACATTAAGCTATCGTGTATAGTGTTTTCCATCCAGTTTTTTTGCTGTTCCTTTCTGTTTTGCTCAAACCAGTTGTTTTGCTTAACGGTATTTTCAAATTCCGTTATCATTTGCCAAACTTCTGGGAGACCTTCTTTGGTAACAGAAGATGTGGCGAGCACTTTTGGCGACCAGCCGTTTAGTGTTGCGGGGAATAGGTGCAATGCGTTTTGGTATTCGCTGCGAGCCGCTAGGGCTTTTGTGATATTTTGTCCATCGCATTTTGTTATAGCCATGCCATCGCACATTTCCATTATGCCGCGCTTTATGCCTTGCAGTTCATCGCCTGCGCCCGCAAGCATCAAAAGCAAAAAGAAATCTGTCATTCCGTGCACAGCGGTTTCGCTTTGCCCAACTCCAACTGTTTCTATTAAGATTGTGGAATAGCCTGCTGTTTCGCAAAGTAGTATTGATTCACGAGTTTTTTGCGCCACCCCACCCAAAGAAGTACCGGATGGTGAAGGCCGTATAAAAGCCTCATCTTTTGCAGATAAGCAATTCATTCTGGTTTTGTCGCCTAAAATGCTGCCTTTTGTGCGCTGGCTTGTTGGGTCTATTGCTAGTACTGCTAATTTTTTTTTGTGCTCTTCTATTAGATAAACACCAAAGGTTTCTATGAATGAACTTTTGCCAGCACCTGGGCTTCCAGTTATGCCTATCCTCAAGGAATTCCCTGAATGAGGCAGGCATTTTTGAATTAGCTCCTGAGCTTTGTTCTGATGTTCGGGCAGGCTGCTTTCCACAAGGGTTATTCCCTTGGCAAGCACGGAGCGGTCGCCTTTTAGAATGCCTTTGAAAAGTTCATCTACGCTAGGCTCCCTGCGGCGGCGCTTTGCAAGCACAGCCTCTATATCGGGGTTCACAACAGATTTTTCTGCAACCCCTTGTGAAATAGATAGGGCGCTCAATTATTTTTTAGCCGGCTTTATGTCTAGCAATTCCATCTCAAAAATAAGCATTGAATTGCCAGGTATCACATTGTTGCCAAACTCGCCATAGCCCAAATCGCTTGGAATCCAGATTTTTACCTTTTCGCCTTTTTTCATCAAGCGGAGCATTTCCACCCAGCCTTTTATAAGCTGCCCTTCGCCCAGAGCTATGGATAGAGGCTGGTTGCGGTCTATGGAACTGTCAAATTTGGTGCCATCTAAAAGAGTACCGGTATAATGGACGGTTATGGTATCGCCATCTTTAGCGGCTTTGCCTTCACCTTCCTTTAAAATTATGTATTGCAAGCCGCTTTCGGTGGCTACAACGCCAACTTCGCTTTTGTTCTTTTCAAAAAATTCTTTTTGTTTAACGAGGTTTTCCTCAGCTTTTTGTTTTCTTTCTTCCATAGCCAAGGAATCTTTTGCTATGCGAGCTTTGCGCATTTCCATCACAAAGTCTTGCAAAGCGGCTGTAGCCTCGCTATCGTTCATAAGAGCGGGCTTAGTGGTATCTAATTGGTCTTTTATGCCTTGCAAAACCATGGAATAATCCAAATCTGCATCTATTTGTTTTATTGCCCTTCCCATGTCTGTGCCAACTGCATAGCCATGCCTGCCTCTAGGGGTTTCAAGAGCAGCTTTGTTTGAAACAGCTTTGTTATTCGCATTCAAATCGCAAGATACGAAAGAAAAGCCAAGGATAATTGCCAAGCCGGCAATTGCGGAGAGAGAGTAGGATTTTTTCATAAGGGTAATATAGAAATGCTGATTTTGCCCGTAGGGTTTATTACACTTACTATATTATAGCTATGAACAAATTCTTACTTTTCCTCGCTTTTGCCTCATTTGCGCTACTTGCCTGTTCAGAAGAGCCCGCACCAACCCATGCTGAACTTTGCGCAAAAACCCCTATAACCAAAGAATGCCTTGTGGGCAGATGGTTCCTTGAGAGGGTAATAAGAGAAGGCAGCGAGGCTAATGATCCGGATTGCAATCGCACTGACAATGTACGGAACTTAACTTTCAAAGCAAATGGGGAATTTACCTTTGAAATAGGCAATAATGAAACAAATGGACTTTGGAAACTAAGCGATAAAGGAACAGAAATAATGGAAATAGAATGCAGAATCGGAGCTTGTGCAGACGGGTTTGAGAAAGTTAATGCCAAGATAAGTCTTAAAAATTCAGAGTTGAGAGTAGCCGCCGATGGATTCACAAGTTTTTCACAATGCAAATTGGAAGGCAGCAGTATAAAACTCGTTGAGGTATTTGGTTGGCAAGGCGCTAAATAGCTCTCTCTTCCAATTCCAATTCCAAAGGCAAGGGGAATTTTGTTATCTCTTTGATCACGTGTTCTTCCACAATTTTTTCAAGGCTAAAATGTTCCTTTAGCCATTCCACTATTTCCAAAACCAAATATTCCGGTGCGCTTGCACCGCTGGATATTCCCACAGAATTTATGTTGCGAAACATATCTTTGCTCAAATCTTTCACGGAGTCTATCAAAATACTTCTAACCCCGTACTCTTCGCCTAATTCTTTTAAGCGATTTGAATTGCTCGAATTTCTAGACCCAACTATTAAAAGCATATCTATTTCTTTGCATATTGAGCGAACCGCGTTTTGCCTATTGGTGGTGGCATAGCACACATTTCCTGTTTTTGAACCTTGTATATCAGGGTACTTTTTCTTCAAGGCAAATATTATATCTGCGGTTTCTTCGGTAGAAAGGGTTGTTTGCGTTAAATAGGCAATATTTCCATTAATTGTTGGCAAATTCTGAACATCTTTCACCGAACTCACAAGGTACATTTTGCTTGGCGGCAATTGCCCAAGAGTTCCGTCAATTTCTGCATGTCCCGGATGGCCTATCAAAACAATGGAACAACCGGAGTTAGCATATTTAATTGCATTTTTATGTACGGCTCTCACAATAGGGCAGGTTGCATCTATAACTTTAAGGTGCAGGCTCTTTGCTTTTTTGTAAATATCTCTGCTCACTCCATGCGCAGAAAATATCACAACCGAACCGTGCGGCACTTTTGATAAATCTTCAACAAATACCACGCCTATTTCTCTAAGGCTCTCTACCACAAAGCGGTTATGCACAATCTCATGCCTAACATAAACCGGTTTTCCAAATTTCTCTATAGATTTTTCAACCATTAAAATGGCGCGTTCAACTCCGGCGCAAAAACCTCTTGGCTTTGCCAAAATACATTTCACTTGGAATCTCTTAAAAAATCCGAGGCTAGTTTGGCAAAGGAATAAAAATTTCCATTCCTCGAAAATTTCATCATTCTTTGGTTGGTTGGTATTAAATGGTCTTGCTCTTGTTCAAGCATAAGAATTTTTATGCTGCTCAAATTCAAAAATAAATAACTGTGCAATGAGCTAAGGGTTATTATGCCAGGGTATTGCCTGAGCAAGCTAAATACAGATTCCGAATGTAAAAGAACGTGATTGCTGCGCATATCCAGCTCTTCCATCACTTTTGAATACATATCGAGCTGTGCTGTTGTTGCTGCAATGGTTATTAAACGCCAACCGGGCTGAAAGGCTTTGCATATAGCAAAAACTTCGCTTTCTGTCCAAGGCTCTCCTTCAATTGGCGGCTCTAAATTCAACAATATAGTGTTTGATGTGGAGAGCTTTGAAAGCGAATTCAGTTTTTCGTTTTTTTGCGTGGCGTGAATGCTGTCTTCTTCGGCTTTTTTGGGGTCTATCAAAAATGTTTTATAGAGAAAATTGCGATTAGCATAAATATCATCGCTATATGAAGCATTTTTAAGAGTTATGTTTAAAAAAGGAAATTCCTGTTTTACGCCCATGCGGTAGGGAGCACCTGTTGCACGTGCCAAATAGAGAAAGGGAAGTGTTTGTTTTTCTTGCAAAAAAAGGCACAAATCCCACATTCTCTCCTGAATTTGTTTTTCAATTTCAAAGAAGTCTGCCGTACCGTAAAGCATGGCTTGGCTGTTGTAAAACAGAGATGCTCTTTCCAAATCTAAAGCCCTTAAAATGGGGCGGTTGTTCTCATCTGCTATCACTAAAAAATTGTCTGGCATTCGCTTTATGGAAAGAGACAGCGCCAAAGGCAAAAGAACAAAGAACTTATCTTGTTCTGAGGGCAAAAATATAACTATTCTTTCACAACTGGAAATATCTGCCTTATATTGAAATATTTCGGGTTCCCCACCACTTTTTTTCTCAAACCAACGCCTAACCTGCCGTTCCGAGAGGAAGCGCATAAAAAACCAGCGAATGCTTTTAGCAAAAACCGTAGAAGGCATCTTGCTTAATATAGAAAAATCTATATTTCTTTTATATGACTTCGCCACTTTTCGTTGCGCTCTGCACTATGTTCATAACTGTAATGCTGGTAAGCAACATAATAGCCCTTAAAATGATAAGCCTTGGACCTTTGATTGCCCCAGCCGCAGTTATCATTTTTCCCTTTACATATATTCTCTCCGATGTTTTTAACGAAGTATATGGCTATAGAGCAACGCGCAGAACTGCTTGGTATGCCTTTGGCGCCAATCTATTGATGGTGGCTCTTTTCAAGCTGGCAATTATCCTGCCTGGGGCACCTTTTTGGAGCGCTGAAGCCCAAAAAGCTTTTGAAGATGTTTTAGGTGGAACTTGGCGCATTTTAATTGCGAGCCTAGCGGCTTATATGGTTGGCGATTTTGTAAATGATATTATTTTCAAAACAATGAAGAGTATGCACGGCGAAAAAAAGTTTGGCTTGCGCTCCATATTTTCTTCCATGATAGGCGTTGCCATAGACAGCGTGGTGTTTATCACCGTGGCATTTTATGGAACTTCATTTTTTACTTTTGCCATAATTCCATCCCAATGGTCTATTAAAATTCTCTACGAAATTATCCTTTTGCCATTTACAATTTGGGCGGTGAAAAAAATAAAACAGATGGAGAGCAAAATTGCAAATCAAAAATCTGGCGAGCTTGGGATTTTAGATAAGTGGTTTATATAATTTCTTCGCCAATTAATGCGAATGCTTCTGCATCTTTAATTTTCACATTTATTCTATCGCCAATTTTGCAATTGCCGCGTATGGCAACTGGTTTGTAATTATTTGCTCTGCCAATGAGAGAATTTCTTTTTCCGAGTTCATCTATTAAAATGCTCTGCTCTGTGCCTACGTATTTCATGTTGTTTTGCAAGGCAACTTCGGTGAAGACTTTTGTCAGTTCTGCGCTTCGCCTGTATTTTTCAAGGCTTGGGATTTGGTTTGGCATTGCTGCGGCAAGCGTTCCCTTGCGTGGGACAAAGCGAGTTCTGTTGCAGCCTGTTGGCTTGCTCCATTTTATTAAATCCAAACTCTTTTGAAAATCTTCTTGTGTCTCCCCAGGAAAGCCAACTATTATATCTGTGGAAATTGCAAAGTTGCTGAATTCGGAATAAAAAAAATCCACCAATTTTTTGTAATCATCAACTGAATGTTTGCGTTTCATTGCTTGCAAAATTCCATCGCTTCCGCTTTGCACAGGCAAATGCAAAAATTTAAATACCCTTTCATCTCTGTAAACTTCCACGAGTTTTTCTGCATAGCTCAAAGTGTGCCTTGGGTTTCCCATTCCCATTCTTATGCGGTAATCCCCTTTTGTTTTTTTTAAAATTTGCATAACAAGTTCGGCTAAATCCTCTCCAATATCAAAGCCATAGCAGGCGGCATCCTGAGCTGTTAGCCAAATCTCTTTGCATCCGCTTTCCACCAGAGTTTTTGTTTCCTCCACAATCTGCTCCGGCGCATAGCTTTTCAACCTTCCTTTAACCATTCTTGTGGAACAGAATGAGCAAGCATCCATGCAGCCTTCGGCAATGCTGACAATTCCCACAATGGGATTTTTTCGGATTTTTGGAATTCCAAGTTTTGGAGAGTGTTCTTTTTGCAAATCAAAAACAATTTCACCAGCAATAATTCTTTTTATGATTTCTGGAATTCTCTCAAGTGCGTGAGTGCTCGCTATGGAAATTTTTTGGTCAATTTTTTTGAGCGATTCAATCAGTTCAGGTGTTGTGCAACCTGTTACCAGCATTGGAATGCCAGGGTGATTTTCTCTCGCTTTTCTCACCGCCTTCAATGCGGAACTATCGCCTTTAACGGTGCATAAATTCAAGATTATAACATTTTCAGAATCATAGCCGTTTTTTGAAAGTAAACCTGCAATCTGCTCGCTTTCGCTTAAATTCGCGCTGCAACCTTGGGATATTATCAGGGGCATTTTTCTTTTTTCATATATTCTTTAGTCAAAAGCGCAATGCCAATGGCACCCATTTCTCCTGGGTGAATAGGGCGAATTGGCGTTAAACCCGTGTGTTGCTCAAATGCACGCAGCACAGCATCGTTTTTGAATGTGCCACCTTGAACCACAACTTTTTTGCCCAGAGAATCTAAATTGCGCAAGCGAACCACTTTTGTGAAAACATTATCTATAATGGAGCGGCAAATTCCAGCTATTATATCTTCTGGTTTTTTGCCATCTCTTTGCTCCGTTATTATGGAACTGTTCATAAATACTGTGCAGCGGCTGCCGAGCTTTGAGGGATTTTTGGAGCGAAAAGCCATTTCCGCTATTTGCTCCATTTTTATTCCAAGGCTGCGAGCATAAGTTTCTATAAAAGAGCCGCAACCGCTTGAACAAGCCTCATTCAAAATTATGCCTGTCACAACGCCCCCAGCCACAGAAATCGCTTTCATATCTTGGCCGCCTATATCCAATATAAAGCTCACATCATCGCATATTTTTTTTGCAGCCTTTGCGTGCGCAACCGTTTCAACTGTGTGATAATCTGCATGGAGTGCGCGATAAAACAGCAACTCACCATATCCTGTTGTTCCAACACCCAAAATTTCAAGCGTTGCCCCTGCTTCTTTATAGCGTTCATTCAATTGAATTAGCGCGCTTTTAAGCACAACAAGGGGGTCGCCCTGATTGCCGGAATAAAAACTATCTATAACCTCTTCCTTTTCATTCAACAGCACAAACTTCGTCGTTGTGCTGCCGGCATCTATGCCCAGATATGCCCGCACAATTTCGCCCTTTTTTGGCTCTGGATAATTACCGCCAAATAAAGGATGTTTGTTCATAAACTCACTTTTTTCCTTTTCGCTCTTAAAAAAAGGCACAGTTTCATTATCGTTTTTGCTTTTTCCGCTTGCGGAAAAATTTTCAAGGGCACGCAAACTTTTCTCTTTGCTATAGCTGCATTTTTTGCCTTTGTATATTGCCCCAGCAGAAAGAGCCGCACCCCAGGCAACCAGAATTTCGGAGTGCTCTGGCACCAAAACCTGCGAACTCAAAATTCCAAGGCGTTGCTGAAACACCCCAACAAGAGATGGGTTGAAAGTCAAAGGGCCGCCTTCAAAAAGCACAGGAGGCTTAATTTCCATTCCCTGCGCAAGCCCGCCTATTGTCTGTTTTGCAATGGCGTGAAAACTGGAAAGCGCAATATCTTCTTTGGCAACCCCCTGATTCAAAAGAGGCTGTATATCCGTTTTTGCAAAAACCCCGCACCTGCCGGAAATTTCGTACACCTTTTCGCCTCTGGCTGCATAGCTTTCAAATTCCTCGGTTTTTATCTTCAAAAGTTCTGCAATCTGGTCTATAAAAGCCCCAGTTCCGCCAGCGCACACCCCATTCATTCGCATATCGCTTGCGAGCAGTTTGCCAGTTGTTTTGTCTTTTTCAAAAAATATAACCTTTGCATCTTGCCCACCGAGTTCTATAGCAACCCTTGTTTCGGGATACATTTCGCGCACCGCCAAAGCATTTGCAACAACTTCCTGAACAAAAAAAGACCCAGTTTTTTCCGCAAAAGGCTGCCCGCCAGAACCGCAAAAAGAAACCACAAAATTTTTCTCAAATAAATTATGGGCTTCTATCAAAAGCTCGCGTACAGTTTTTGCCTGCATGGCATTGTGCCTTTGGTAGCGACTGTGCAAAAGACGGCCAGTTTCCGGTTCCACAATAGCAATTTTAACGGTGGTTGAACCTACATCAACGCCAACCCACAAATCACCATTAAACATATTTTCTCCAACTGGCTTTTTTCTCTAAAAACACATCGTAGAGAACAGTGAGCAAAATGGCAAAAAACACCGCCGCCACTCCCCCAGCCAAAACAATCATTTTTCTCTTTGGCCTGGATTTTTCAATAGGTTTCATAGGTGGGTCTATAATATCCAAAACCGGCATATCACGAGCCTCATCAATTTTTGCAATTTCATATTGCTTTTGCAACTGTATCATAATTTCCTGATTCATAAGAACATCTCTTTGCAAGCGCGCATCTTCCAATTCATCTGCGGGGTCCACGCGAAGCCTGTTTCGCTGCCTAAACCTGCGAAGGCTCTCCTCTGCTTCTTTAAGATTATCCTTCACCTCCAAAAGCCTTTCTTCCGTGAATTTTCGATTTTCCGATGCTTTAAAGTGCATTCTGTTTTTCAAAATATCGCTCAACTGATTATATATAAACTTATTCACATCATAAGAAACTTGAGGGTCTTGAAATTCCGTGGCAAGCGTTATTACCCCGCTTTTTTTGTCTTGGGAAAAGGTTATATATTTGCCTGTTTTAAGAGCTGCGAGCATTGCGTATTCCAAACCTATTCGCCAGTTTTCTTTTGTGGTATCTGGCTTTATTTTCCAAAGAGTTTGCAAGTCAACCGGAGTTGAGGTATCTGGCAGGGCTTTGGAAACTTTCCATTTTTCTGCCAAAATGGGCAGGAGCATATTGTTGGATAAAATTATATCTTGCAAATAAGCAGAAGGGTCATCTCCTTTGGAGGCAGAAACTCCGGCAAGCATTGCCAGCGCACCCAACCCGCTGCTCTGCGAGCCGCCAGAAGTTTGGTAAATGATTTTTGCATCTGTTTGATAAAAAGGAGTTGACAAAAGCGCAACTGCAAAAGCAATTCCTGCAATAATCACAAACACAAAAATACCCAAAACTTTGTGCTTCAAAGTCCGCTTTATTATTGAGAGCATCAATGCCAGCAAGTCAATTTCTTCGCTTTCTGTTTGCATGAGTTAAAATATAGTAAAAAACCTATGTTTTAGCTTGAAAGCCTGAGCAGGTTTTCAAGCTATCTAATTTTGTTTGCTTATGGCAGCAAAACCCGATATACTGGGGTTTTGCGCATAATTCATTTGGCATAAAGTGAAAACATTCATTGCAAGTGAGTTTGTTTTTTTCTTTGCGCTTTCTTATATGTTCTACGGTTTCGGCAAGCAATACGCACACAATCCCCACAATTATGGCAGGGAAAAACATTTTGTTTGCTATTAAAATACTAACCGTTGCTGCACCAGCAAACAATAATTTTCCATAGACTCTCATTTTTGAACTCCATTTTATTGAGACTTTTGGGCATTTTGTCAAGGTTGCTCTACGCAGAACGAATAGCTCTAATCTGTTTAGTAGGGAGTTTTGTATAACGAGCTACAATAGCAGGTTCAAACCCATCGGCAAGCATTGCTTTTGCCGTTCTGGTAGAATTCTTTATCGCCCCTTGTTTACGACCAATACGAAGAGCGGTAACCGTTGCTTTAGCAGCTGCTTCTTCAACGGCACAATCTATGGCAAGCCGTCTCTCATCTACATATCTCATGCTATACCTAAATGCTTTAAGTTTCCTACCATTCAATCTAGAAATTTCTGCGATAGAAAATATCCTGTATCTTGTGTTAAGCCCGACTAAGGAACTCCGAAAAGGTAAGGCGGTGACTTCTGACCAATTTACTCCTTTTGAATTTTTCTCTCTTTTTCCCTTGGTGGTTGCAATTTTGCTAGGGCGTTTTGGCTACAAATTAAAGCTGATAACTTACACCACGCAGAGCGCGAACTTAATGGTTAGGGAGATAGGTATTTGCTTGTTTTTAGCGAGCGTTGGCATTGGAGCGGGCGAGCAATTTTTTGAAACGGCAATTTCCGAGAATGGCTTACTGTGGATACTTTGCGGATTTTTGATAACTTCGCTACCTTTGCTCACTGTTGGATTTTTTGCTAGAAAGTTTGGTTTTATACAAATTTCCTTTTAGATTTTCTGTGACTTTCAATGTTTTTTTCAACATCCTTTTTGTCCCAGATTTGAAGTTCCCAAGGGAAATAAAAATTATTTTTATTTTTAAAATAAATATGTATACCCTTATAGCCTTCCTTGTCCCTTGAATACCAGTTTTTTAATCCGTATTTTTCTTGCCAGCCGTCCAGCAGCTTTAAAATAGCTTCAATATAATTTGAATAGAGTATTATCCTAGCTCCAAAAATATCATTCATCCAGTTATTTACAGGAAATTGTTCTTCTTTGCTTTGAAATCGCATAATCTTGTCTTCAATGCTTTCACTTGTTTTTACGCGATAGTAATAATTCACATCATCCAAATTTGCGCTTATCAAATAATCGTTTATGCTCTCGTGCAAATTCAGGCGATAATTCAATATGTGTTGCTTGGGAACATTGGCTATAGTTTTGGAAAGATTTACTTTCTCCACCTTTCCTGTTTCAAAATAATCATTTGAAAATTCAAGATGAATTTTATTTATTTCGAATATTAAACGTTCTGTTTTTTCAATCATATTCTGAAAATGTAGAAAAGCGTAAGTAAATTTTCTATATTTACATCGCCCTCCCAAGGTAACCTTGTGAAAATCAAGGGCAGTCCCGCTACTGTTAAAGCCAGAAAACTTGCTTGGGTGCAAGGTATCATAAGATATTTTGCAACAATGTTCCGAGGTAGAACCATGACCCAAAGAACCACTTTGGCTGCGTTTAGGCGCTCCATTCCCGTGTTTGCACTATCAGTTGCTCTTTTTGCCTGCTCAGATGGAGGCTCAAATAACAACAATAACGAAAACATAGAAGGCAATTCGCTTTTGCTGAACTTCACAAGCGATTACACAACTGGCGAACTTCGCTGGATGCATCCCGATTCTGCAAATCTTTCAAACGGTGCCTTGTCTTTTAACCAAAATTCATATTTATCCGCTGCTGGAGGAAATATATTCGTTTTGGAAAATAATCCAGGTACTTTGTCTTGCATTTTACCGCAAAGCATTATTGGCAATGAAATAAAGCAAGAAAGGCTTAGTGCAGAATTCCCTTATGAAGCTACAGCCATAGGCAACAAAGGCTACATAGCCTTAAACGATGCAGATTACGTGCAGGTTTTTAACGTAAACACTTGCACTCCAAGCGAAAAAATAGACCTGCCAATTTCCGAAGCAAACGCCTCTACAATTAAAGCAAGCGGCGATACCCTGCTGCTCACTCTGCAAAGGCTAGAAAATTGGGTACCTACAAAGCCAGGGCTTTTGGTTTTAATAAAAACTAGCACAGGCAAATTAGATACCTTGCAATTAAAATTGAACAATCCAAATTCCAGCCTTTTGAACAGGGGGACTTTGATTGTTTCTTCAAGCAATTGGGGTGCAGGCGATGATGGCATTGAAATTGTGGACTTAGCAAATGGAACTTCTGAAATTTTGGCAGATAATGCAAAACTTGGAGGTGGGGTTAGCAGCATTGCTTTAGACGAAGCAAATCAAATTCTGTATGCGAGCGTTTATGCAGATTGGGGAGATTCCCCTGTTAAGCCTATAAATTTAATCACAAAATCTGTGGGAAATGCTTTGCCAGATATATCTGATGCCTCTGGTGGGCTTGTTTTTGACAAAGCTAGGAAAAAACTTTTTGTTGGAGACAGAAGTTCTGGCCTTAAAGTCTATAACCCAGCTATAAATAAAACCACTATCATAGGTAACCAGGATGAGGGTCTGCCGCCGTCTTCACTAGCCATTGTAAATTTCTAGATTTGAGGGTATGTTTTATCCTTTATACATTCAAATTCTTGCGGCAGTGCTGTTTTGCATTGGCATTGCCACTGTTATTTCCAAAAGGAATATATTTTTTGCCTTTATG
>Ga0268262_10005125_pt1 | contig 13141 bp, 9 predicted proteins | sample TergutNc150P3_FD_190354 | JGI IMG/M metagenome (GOLD analysis project Ga0268262, IMG submission 190354) | Nasutitermes corniger P3 segment gut microbial community from laboratory colony in Florida, USA - Nc150 P3 (SPAdes) (version 2) | ecosystem: Host-associated > Arthropoda: Insects > Digestive... | reverse complement strand
TTGCAGTTGCTTTATTCTGTTATCATCTTCTGGCGAAGCTGTGCAAGTAATTCCAAAATTTACTATCTCTAGCCCTCTGCCTTCTCTCCACTTTGCGCTAAGAGCCTCGTTGAGAATATCTGCGAGTTTATCTGTGTGGAAAGAAATTTCGTGATATTCCAAACCCGTGCCGAGCTTTCCAAGCGAGGGTCCCAAAACAGTGATTATCTCGGATTTGAGCTGGCTATCTATTTTATCTCTGGTATATTGCTCATCCACATTGCCGCATACATTGGCATAGAACAATGCGGGATTAACCATGCGGTAAGAATATTCTCCGTTTGCTCTCAAACTTATGGTGAGTTTTAAATTGATATTCGGGTCAACTACAAGATAAGGAATGGGGTTTGGAGTACCGTATTTATTTCCGAGTATTTCCTTTGTGTTAAAATAATATACACGCTGGTCTTTGCCCGGGCTGCCACCGTATTTAAAACGCTCCGCCATGCTTTTTATGGAACCCACAAGCCCTTGCCCCAAACCTCCGTGAAAAATGCTCGGTTCCGAAGATTTATCGTAGGTATAATGTCCTTCTTCTGCGCAAAATTCTGCAATGCGGCCGTTATCCACAACTATGGCAGCCTGCCCTTTATTCACCACAATACCTGAGCCATTGGATATAATATTATCTTCACCGCTGGAATTGCTGCTTCTTTTGCTTGTCTTTTTTTGACCCTTGGTAGCCAACACATTGGCATCCAAGCTTTCGCAAATAAAGAATTCCAGCCACTGGTCTGATAAAACACCACCAGCGGAACCAATTGCTGCTTTGAGTAATCCCATATAAAACTCCTGCTAATTAAGTATGAAATGAATATAGTAAATGCAACAGCGGCGTTTATTGTATTTTGTCTGCAATGGGATAATTCTTGTTTTGCAGCTTTGAATTCAGCATTTCGCCCAAAAGCCCAAGGGATATGAATTGTATGCCAGAGACAAAGGCAAAGCCAGCCAAAACGAGCAAGGGGCGAACTCTAAGCGCACCTGTGGAGACCCACTCAAAACCAAAATAACCAAAAACACCTATGGCGGCAAGGCAAAGAAGCAAACCAACCATTCCAAAAAAATGCAAGGGCTTAACCACAAACTTGCGCAAAAATATTAAAGTTAGCAAATCCAAAAAACCAGACACAAGCCTAGAAACTCCGTATTTGGAAACTCCATGCCGCCTTGCCCTGTGCTCAACTGTTTTTTCTGCGATTTTAAATCCATTCCAAGAAGCCATAAGGGGAATAAAACGGTGAAAATCGCCATATAATTGGACGCTCTTTGCAACTTCGGCTTTGTATACCTTTAATCCACAATTAAAATCGTGCAAGCGTTGTCCGCAAACAATGGAAACCGCTAAATTAAAAAACTTGCTCGGAATTGTTTTGTGCCAAGGGTCATGCCTTTTCTTTTTCCAGCCACTAACCAAATCTGAACCCTTTTCCAGCATTTTAAGCATTTCTGGTATCTCGGCTGGATTATCCTGCAAATCGCCATCCATAGTGGCAATATATTTGCCGCTTGCAAGCTGAAAGCCAAGCGAAAGAGCCGAGGCTTTTCCGCAGTTGTATTGAAAACGAACAGCCTTTAAAAAATCATATTCCTTTGATAAATTTTGCAAAACTTCCCAGGAATTATCCCTTGAGCCATCGTCTATTACAATAACCTCAATATTTTGCATAGCAGGCAAAACAGTTGCTTTAATTTCGGCAAGCAACTCTGTAAGGCTCTCTGCTTCGTCTTTCACCGGAATAATAATGCTTAAATCCATGCCTCTTTATTCTCTATTTTTCAGCATATTCAATTGCCGCTGCAAATGCTTGCCGCCCGAACTTTCCGGAGTTACCTTCAAACCCTTTTCCAAATACTCTACCGCTCTAGCAGTATCGCCAGACACAAGAAGCAATTCAGAAGCAACTGCATAATTGCGCCATTCGTTTGGGAATTGCTTTATGCCCATATCCAAATAATGAAGCCCACGCTCAAAAGCAATATTCTCTCGCGACATTGCAAGACGAATATATATTGAATTATAGTTGAACAAAAGCTGCTCTGTTTCGCTGTTTATAAAAGCAGTGCCATCGCCAAGACCTCTATACTTAAATACGCTATCTACAAGATAAGCGGTTCTCTCCACGTCTATGCTGTCTTTGCTCGGAGTTAGCTGCCCTTTTACCAAATCCCAAATCATTCCTTTTTGAACCATATATTTATCCAAGCCAACAGCGTTGGAAAGCCCCACGGTTGTTGAAACGTGTATGGGTTTGTCTGGATTGTTCATGGTTAAATCCACAACCAGTTTATATTGAGTCTGCATAATGCCGTGCTTGCGAGGCTCGCCCCATTCTTTCAAAGCCGTGTATGTTTGAAGCCATAATTTGCGCTTGAAAAGTTCTTCCGCAATTTTGTTTCCATTTCCAGAATCTAATTTTGCCTCTAAAATCTCTATTTGCCTTGTAAGTATTGGTATTCTCTGCTCTGCCATTTTAACCCAGTATTCTATTTTTTGCGAAGACTGTTCGTAGTTTTTTTCCGAAAGCACCATTTCTCTGTCTATGCTCGTTCTGTCGTAGCTCAGTTTTAAAATAGGTTCGTTGTCCAGCATTTGTTTTATATACCAGTCGGTATTGCCAAGGCTCAAATTAACCACTCTAACATCTCTTCTTATACCGGCAACCTCTTGGGCAAACCAGAGAGGGAATGTATCGTTATCGCCATTTGTGAAGAGTATGGCATTCGGCTCGCAACTCATAAGCAGGTTATAAGCATAGTCCCAGGGCACCCAAAGATTTCCCCTATTATGCTCCTTGTAATTGGCAAAAAGCGGAATAGCTCCACAAAGCAGGGCTATGGCTATGCTGCTCGGCATCAATAAATTCAACCTTTTTTGCTGAATGTTAAAAAGCAAAAATCCTATGCCAAGCCCGTAAATCAAAGACATAAACACAAATGCCGGAGTGTAAAAATAATCCCTGTTTCTAACCTCTAAATGCACAGGGTCTGGCAGTGATGGCTTTTGCACACCCGCGCTTTGAAACATCGCTTGTATTTTTTCCCAATTTTGCCAAGCCGAGCTTTGCCTTGCAGAGCTATTTTGCTCGCCTTTGGCATAATCACTGTTCATTTTGCGCCAGGCGTTTAAAAGCTCGTTTGGGTTTGGAACATTGATTTTAGCCGCCATCCCGCGACTGGAAAGTTCGTCCACGTAATATTGCATTTCCTTTACCCACACATCGTGGTCGCGGCGTTCAGGTTTTGTGCCGTCTGCAAAATTCAAGTACCACAAAAGACCAAAGGAGCAAAATCCATATAGCAAAGCCAAATATATGCCAATATTCTTATTTACCCTGAAAGCTATAACAATTATCCATAGTAGCAAGCCGTTGATTATCAAAAACACAAAAGCCTGAAATGCTTTGTTTTCGCCTATGCTCATCATTAAAGTGGGAAATTCAACTGAACCGCGAACAACGGGGGCATTTACTTCCGGGTCTATTGAATAAACGCCGCCACGGTAATAGTTCACTTCTCCGGGTTTAAACGGCGTGTATTGCGCTATTTGATAACCCCCGTAGCCCATGTGCGGAAACACCAAAAACTGATTCTCTGGTTGGGAACGTCTATAAAAAGACCTGGAAATCATGCTTTCGGAGCCATATTGCTTGCGCTCCAAATAATCGTAAAAAGCACTCCAGCTCTCATTATCCCTGTATGGAATTAAATTTTTTATTTGCAAATTGCCATCGTTGTCTCTAATGCTTATTTCCGGATCATTTTCGTCTATTGTAGGATTTAGCGAAGAGCGAATTGGAATATATAGATGAGCGCTAAAGCCTATCAGAGCGATGGCGGTTAAAGCAAGGGAAAGGGATATATCTTTGTGCAAAGGACTTTTTTTCGCGGCAAACCAAGCCACTAAAAGAACTGCCAAAAGAATCAAAGACCAAGTGAGGAAATTGGAAATTGCATATACAACGGAGCAAAGCACGGTTCCAGATACCCAGAGCGGCCAGCGCCCAACAAGGTCTTTGAGCGGATGCCCACCCGCGAGCAAAACCAAAACAAATACAGCCGGAACAACAAGCATTGCAAATAGATGAAAGCCAACTCCCAAAAAAGCAAGGTAACATATAAGCAGCAAATACTGGAATCCGCGCTTTTCGTCTTTGCAATCCAAATAGTGCAAACCTAAATAGGAAATTAAGAGCATCACAAACATTATGAGGTTATATACCTCGGCTTCCACCGCGTTAAACCAAAAAGTATCGGAGAACATTAAAAGCAAACCCGCACTCAAAGAAGCTACCGCAAAAACAAGCCTTGAAGCATTTTTGGTTAGCTTTGCTAACAAATCCCAAACAAAAAGCGCAGTTACATAAACTGCCGCCGCCGAAGCAAAAGCCGATATATAATTTGCTCTTTTGGCTATTTCTTCCACCATTGGCAAGCATATCATTATTGCTCGCACAAATAAAATGAAAAACGGTCTTCCGGGCGGGTGCGGTATGCCCAAAGTGTAAGCGCTGGCTATAAATTCGCCGCAATCCCAAAAGCTAGCAGTGGGAGCCACTGTTATAAAATAGGTTATTAAAGCAATTACGGCTGCAAAGCCGGCTATTAAATGTTTGGCTAGTTTGTCGGTCATCAAAATCCTCCGAAGGCTTGAATATAGAAAAATTCACTAAAACTGCATAAGCATGCAAGTGATATCATCTGTTTGATTTGAATGACCGCGCCAATTTTCAAGGGTTTGCGGTAGCAATTTTTCTATTGAATTTTTGTTTATCGGGCTTTTCGTAAAAAATTCCACAAGCCTTTCAAGTCCAAAAATTTGTTTTTCAGGATTGAAAGTTTCTGTTATGCCATCAGTATATAAAATTACCGAATCTCCTTTTTCAACAGCAAGCTCTGAGTTCTTTATGTAGGGGTCTATATCGGGATCCATCATAAGGGCAAGCCCTCCGGAGCGGATACATTCAATTGTTTCGTTTTTCGCATGAAAATGCAAAATATGCTCATGCCCGCAACTCACGTAGTGCAACTTGCCTTGCTTGGAATCCCATTCAAAAAACAACAATGTAACAAAAAACATTCCAGTGGTTATTTTATTGGATAAATATTTATTCAAATCAACTATGAGTTTTTTCAAATCATTTTCTCTTTTATATTGATTTTGCAAATATGTTTGCATAATAGCAACTATAATGCCGGCAGAAACTCCCTTTCCGCTCACATCAGCTATAGTCAACGCAAACTTATCGCCTTTTTCAAAAAAATCGTAATAGTCGCCACCTATCTCCTTTGCTGGAGACATAAAAAACGAAACCTCTATTCCAGCTACACTAGGAACTCTGTTCAAAAACAGGGAACTCTGAAGCAAATTTCCAGAACTCAGTTCCGTTGACATTCTCAAATTTTCGTGTCTCTGTGTTGCTATTCGGCTGGTATTTAAAATTATAGCGGCAAAATTGGCAAAATTTCTAGCCATATTAAAATCTGTTTCCGTAAGGTAATCAAGCCCAATTTTGTTTTCCAAAACAAGAACCCCAAGAAGCTCTGTTTCTTGTAAAAGCGGAACAAGTATTATTGAATGAACCTCTTGAGACAAATCCCCCAGTATAGCCTCCATATTGTCTGTAGAATGGCTTAAAAGATTGCCAGAATTATTATGCCCACATTTCCAAATTAAGGACTTTTCATCTTTTATAAGATACCTATAAGCCATTTCAAGCAACAAATCGGCCCTTGTGAATAATTTTTCGCTGCCTATGCCGAGAGGAAAGTAAAGCCCTGAAATAGCTACGCAAGAAAAATATTTTTTATTGCCATCCCATTCATAAATAGCAGCGCCTTTGGCAGACAAAAAACGGCACAAGCTATCCAAATAAGATTTCGCCGCATCTTTCTTATCGGAAAAATCTTTAACTGAATTGGAAATTTCATTCATCATGCTTCTAAATCTACCTTGCTCAACAAGAAGATTTTCTATAGTTTTTTCCGAACTAAAAAGTTCGCTGCGCCTATTCTCCAAGCATACATAAAAAATAAAGGAAATAAAAACAAATTTAAAAATATAAGTTTCAAATAAAAGACATGGTACTACAGATAGTATTAGCAAATATCTAGATACTTTTGGTATATAAGCAAAAAAGTAATATTCTTTGCCAATGTTAAACACAACATAAATAGAAAATAATTGAGTAAATAAATTCAAAAGCTCGTAAATATAAACCGTTCGCAAAAAATCATGCACAACAATCTGCAAAAACATATTCTCCAACATTAAAATCAAAAGCCTTCTTTGGCTTTTTTTACTTATTGCATAAGACAAATCCCTTTGAATTAAAAACAGCAAAAAGAAAGGGTCCACTATTCTGAATATATAGCTAAAAAACTCGTAAGAATGTGAATTCCCATACAGAAAAAACGAATTAAGAGAGAAAAAAGCAAAAAAAACAAGAAACTCCAGCAAAGGCCTTTGTACCTTAAATGAAGATTCTCTCCATTTAACAAAGGATATAACAGCGGGCAAAGCCGTCAAAAACGGCAGAATCAAATAAATTGCCCAAGATATCATTCCGAGCCATCATCATCAGTGTATTCTTCCGCTTCTGCTGCGCTTTTTAGCTTTGCCGAAGCCGCCACCGGCAAATCGGTTAAATAATTTCGCATTATGCGCGGAGTTACAAATATAATCAAATCTCTTTTGCTTACTTCTTTTCTGGTATGCTTGAATAAATATCCTAAAATAGGAATATCTTTCAAAAATGGGATTCCTGTTTCTTCCTCAAAATCCTCGTTTTTCGTTAAACCGCCTATCACAACCGTTTCTCCATCGGAAACCACAACTTTTGTTTGAGCTTCTTGCTTTTTTATCACAATTTGTCCTTGGTCAAAGGCATAGTCGTTGTTTTCTGGATGAAGCTCAAGCAAAATTCTGTTATCACCGGTAATGTGCGGCGTTACCGTTAATTTTATGCCGCTTTCCACCATTTGAATGGCAGAATTGCCGCTTTGGTCCAAAACTCTCATTGAAATTTGGTTACCCATAAAAATTTGAGCCTCTGTGTGGTCAAGGGTTGAAATTTGCGGGCTTGCCAGAATTTCAGAGCGGGAATCGCTCAAAAGATTTGCAATTGTAGCCTGCATATTCCCGTCAAAGGCATTCACAGTCAACTTAGTTGTTTGGATAACGCCCGTGTTGACCTCTGCGCTAGCGGCATCCAGACCAGCCTTCCTGGGTTCATTTGAAAAATTCGCTTGAATTCTTGAGGCAGGGCCGCCAATGGTTACATTAGACCAGTCAACGCCCAAATCGTTTGCCAAATGGCTATCCACCACAACCAATTTCGCAGTGATGACTATCTGCGAAGTTTCAACATCCAATTCATTCAGAGTATTTTGCATTTGCCCCAAACGCCTTTCTGTATCATAAACTATTATGGCATTATTGCGGTCAACCACGGAAATACGGCCGCGCGAAGATTTTATTGCTTCCAAAACCTGCGACATTTCACTTGCCGAAGCGTGCTTTATTTTAAAACTACGCCTTATAAGCGGGGCAACCATATCGCTCTGCTCGCGTTTTTCTGATTCCCTTATTATTTTATTTTGATAAGAGGTCATTCTCTGAACGCTTATGTAATTGCCTTCAACCAGCCAAATCAAATCGTGCATATTGCATATAATGTCCATCATTTCGGTCCAGGTTTTTTTAGTAACCGACATTGAAAGCCTTCCAACAACATCGGGAGCAAGCAATACATCTGTGCCAGCAAGCCCGGATATGGAATGGAAAACAGATTGGAAATCTGCATCCACAAAAGACATATCATACCTTTTGCCGCTGTTTTTGACAGCAGCAAATGATACGGAAAAAACTAGCAGCAAAAAAACTGCCATAATATTTTTTTTCATTGAACACCCCCGTGTTTATCGGGCAAAGACATTGTATAACGACGGCTCACGCCATATTCTTGTAATAAAAACATTACGCTATTCTCCGAGATTTTAAGTATTTTACCATTTTTAACAGTATCACCTTCATAAAGAGTATATGAATGGCCCATTATTCTGTTGTCGGAAAGAAGAGCCATAGGTTTTTTATTTTCGTAAATAATGCCAGCCAGCGTTAAATTATCAATATTAATGCCATCTCCGCTTGAGCTTTTAACTTCCACAAATGGGTCTCTAAAACCAAAAGAACTATAGCTTATTCTGTCGCTGTCTTTCCATCCGTATTTCATGGCAATGCTATCCACGCCGCCAGGCGATTCTTTTTTTAAGCGGCGAAGTTTATCTCTTTGAGAAGTTGTAAGCTCTGCTTCTTGAATAACATCTCTCTGATACACATAACCCTCTTTGTTATAATAGCGAACCTTATAAAAAGGAGGATGCTTCGCCAAAACCTTTAAACGGTCGCCAAATTCAAGCGCCTCCAAAGGCTTGCCTTCAGAAGGTCCTGGGAAAAGAGAAGTGATATCTTCGGTTACCACATAAGAAGCATCTGACCTTTTTACTTGTATAGCTTGCATAAGAGTAACTGCATCCTGTTTTCTGTCCAAACGACTGGCAAAATCAGCCGGATCAGAAGCGAGTGCTTCGTAACTGGGCAAAAAATAATTTGATTTCTTCACTTCGGTGGGGAGGACTAACCAGCCTTCCAGCTTGCCAGGAGTTGTTTCGTGCTGCAAAAGTACCTTATTCTTCATAACCATAACGGCAGGTTTTTTGCCTTTGTTCAAATACACAGTCAATTTACCAGCCGACCAAGCCAAGCCTTTTGCAAAACTACTGTTTTCGAGCTTGAACACCGTGGAATGCTCAGGTGAATCTTTAATGGATAATCCAACGGTAGAATCAGTTAGTTCCGGCATAAAATTTTTAGGCAGTTCGGAATCCAACACTATTAAAAGTTCTTCCCACTCAGAATTTTTTTGCACGTAAATACTTGAAATGCGAGGCGGCAAAATGGAAAACCCTTCAAATGACCCGGATTCTTCTGCGTAAGAGTTGAGAGTTGAGAGTTGAAAATTGAGAATTATGAAAATGACCGGCAGCCACTTGGTAGGTTTCAAATTTGTATTTGTGTTTCTCATATCACTTCTTCCTTGAGGTAAATGTAGTTAAATCAAAATTAACACCAATCGTTATTGGTTCCCAACCATGTTCTTCTGCTTTTTTTACCTCTTGGTCTATGGAGCCAAAACGATTTAATTTAAGATTATCTATGGTTGTGGGGTAATTAAAGTTGGCAATTTCTGCAAACAAATAACCAAGCATGTGATATCCGGCATTGATGCTGAACGAATATTTATTTTCCACAAAATATTCTTTTTCCTCTGCCCCATTTGGCTTAAACAACTGGATGCTTACACCCGAAGCCCTAACCACTGAATACATATCTTGCAGGCGAAATGGAACTTTTTCTTCTTCGGGAAACATTTCCTTCAATCTTTCAAATTCAATTTCTGCTTTTTGCAAATCTGCCTCAAGCATTGGAATTCGGGACCTTTGCGAGTTTATTTTGTCTAGCTCGATTTGAGCCTTTTTTTGATCGGCTATGAGTTTTTGCTGCTCCGCTTGAAATTCAGTCCATATAGAATCATAGAACATATAGATGGAACTTATACAAGCAATAATAACAAGCACAACGTATATGTTCTTTTTATCTTTAATGTCGTATTTTGAAGTTGCCATAATAAAGCTCCTTAGGGTATCCCTGTTTCCAAACCTAAATTCGGATTAAATTTTACTTTAAGCGAAAAACTGTAAGCATCTTCACTATTAATTTTAACAGCGTTTATGTTTGTCAAAGAAACCTCGGTTACGCCTTGCGTTTGTTCTAGTTTTAACATATAAAGCGCAACTTCTGGAAAAGTCCAAGTTGTACAGTTTATGTTCATCACATCCTCTTCCTGAATTATTCCGCTTATCCAAGTGCTAGGCGGAAGCGAGGTGGAAAAGTCTTCAAACAGAAGAACCCAGCGCTTTCGGCTAACCTGTATTGAACGCAGAGCTTCGCTCTTTTCTTTTATAACCTTTTGCTTTTGTTCCAATTCGGCTATTTTATCGAGCAACGGACGTTCCTTTTCTATTGCCTGCATTGTTTGCTGAACGGCGTTTTTCAATTCGTTTGTGGTTTCAGTTACGTGATAGTATAAAAGAGACAATACCAAAGCCACTAAAACAAGAGCAAAAGTTGACCATATAACTCGCGCATCCAAAAGCCACGATAAATTCAGTTTGCTTTGCCTGTACTCGCTAGGCAAAAGATTTATTTCCATCAATTGATATTCGTTTTGAAAGTCTGCCATTAAAATCTCCTTAGGGCAAGACCCAGTGCAACCGTATATATACTAGCTTCTCTATCCCAATTTATTCCAAAGAAACGTTTTTTGTCTATCTGCACGGAATTGAACGGATTTAACCGCACAACATCCAGCGAAAGCCTGTTTGCAAGAAAAGGAATTAAATTAACTATGTTTGAGCCACCACCCGCAACTATCATTTTAGAAGGTACTCTATAATTGTCAGAAGAACTGAAATAGCGAAGCGCTGTATCCACTTTCATTGCTATTTCTTCAAAAATATATTCCATTGTGTCTTTTATTTTAGACATATCCAACCCTGATTGCCTGGTATCGGCTCCTATTAGCAGTTCTCCGCATTGCTCCGCCGAAATGCCAAGCGAGCTGGACAATTGTTCCTGCAATTCTTGAACTGAACCACCGGTTATTGAACGGGCGGCACTAAAACGTTCATTTCGCAAGAAAGCCGCATAAGACTTTTTATAGCCTAAATTTAAAAGCAAAACCGCATCGTCATCTTCCTCAGGTGGTGGCTCAGACAAAGAGCGTGTTTTAGACGCAAAATACATATTGGATAAAACAAAAGCATCAACATCTATGGCAAAGAGCCTCAGGTTCAAGGCCTGAAACATATTTACCCACGGAGACAAGCTGTCTTTTTTGGCAGCTACTATCATTGCCTCTATGCCTTCCTCTCTATTGCCTAAAACGAAATAGTCCAAAACATTGCCGGCATCATCAAAAGGGCTTCTGCCCATAGCAGCTTGGAGTATAAGCTCGTTTTCTGGAACCTTGGGGACAGGCTTCACCAAAATTCTGTCGCACAAAATGCCCGACGTCCAATTTACGGAAACCACAAAATCTCCTTCTATGCCTCCAGGCATGGCTCTAGAGAGCAAAGCACGGATTTTGTCTATTAGAACAGAAACATTGCGTATTTCATTATCCACCACGATACCTTCTGGAAGAGTATCGTGTTCAAGAGCTAACAAAGTTCTCTTTGAACCTTGCCTATGCCCAACAACAGCCACCCTTATCAAACGGTGCCCAATATCTAAACCTACGGTTTTGCTATCGCCACGTATTCTTGAAATTATTTTATTTAACTGCACAGCGTAAATATAGAAAATTACAAGCCGCCTGTACAGGGTCTTTGGGAAATAAACGCAAAATTCTCCCAACCTTCACCCTCAAGCTCTATTTCATTGTAATTTAAGCTATTTTAAGCCACTTAAGCAAGCTATTTAAGCTATTTATATCTGCATAGCCAGAGCATTTTGCCGTTGTTTTTCAAAAACATACTGTATTATTTGTTCCTGAATCAAAGGAAGCTCGCTGTCAAAAGCCACGCTATGCACTGTTTTTAACGGGTCCTTGTTAAATTGACCAGCCACTCTCACCACTTTTACCGGCAAATCGCTTATTACACCATGCCCTGGTAGCTCAAAATTCAACAATAACCGAGAATCTCTAGGAAGTTTAGCTGGAAGAGTCATGCCAAAGCCTCCACCGGACATATCTATTATTTTGCCAGAGAAAATATCGCCTATGCCATTGTTTAGTATTTGAGTAACCTCAACAGGAATGCTAACATCTATGCGTACCCAGTTTCTTTGCTGGGCACGTTTTAGCTTGTTTGTATGGGCTAAAACAAGCTCCCCATCTGCATCTTTTAGAACTTGCACCCTAAAAGTATATTCCGCATCGCCTGCCCTTATTACATTTACAAGTATCCATGTTTTTGCCGGAACCTTGGGACCAGAAAGACTGGTTATTGACCAATATCGCTCTTCCATATCTTTAATCAAACATGTTCCTTTATGTGTGGCCGGCCCGCTTTCGGGAATTTGCACAATACATTTTTCACCCACTTCAAACTGCCTTGTCGATGTAAAAGCCATATCTTTGGAGAGTGGCGAAAAACCTAGCGTTTTTCTCAATTCTTTTATGCTTGCAAGTTTTGAGTTAGGTATAGATATAATGTCTTTGTTCTCATAATAGGCTTCAAGCGATTTTTCAAATATATGCGGAGATTTCATTATTGAGCTTGGATCCTGCAGGCCAGACTCTTCCACAATTTTTTTCAATAGGTCTGTGGTTGCTTGGTTTAGTTTCAAAAATTCTGCTCGGGCATCAAATTTTCTCCAAGCCAAAGCCAGCAACTCTTGCTTTACTTTGCCTGAACGATAAACTTCAAAAAACACCACCGCTATAACAAACAGCAAAATAACGGAAACAAATATGCAGATTGCCTCTACGGAAAAATTCTTGTCTATTGCATTTCTAATGGATTCGGCAAACTTATCATAAGCGTTGATGGTATCGGGCAAATGCTCCCTAGGCCTATCTCTCAAAGAGAGCTGAACCAAAAAGAGTTTTTGCAAATCTAAGTACATTAGGTTTATAATATAGTAAATAACATTTACTCACGAGCAGGTGTCCGCCAGCGGGTTTTACCGCCGGCTCAAGAGGCTGCCTTCCCAGGCAGCTGTTTTTCGCCAGCCACGGCGGGACGGCAGGCAGAAACAGGATAGCCCGCGAAATGAGGGCAATGGGCTTGAAGTGCCTTTTTTCTATATTCACCGCATGACCCCCCTGATGAAACAATACTACGATGTAAAAGCAGCTCACCCGGGTTGCGTGTTGTTTTTTAGAATGGGGGATTTCTACGAACTCTTTGAAAACGATGCGGTGGTTGCTTCAAAGATTCTCGGAATAACGCTCACGAGCCGCAACAATGGCGGGGCAAAAGAGCAGGCTCTTTGCGGATTTCCCTACCACGCCGCAGAGCGATATGTTCCAAA
>Ga0268262_10005124_pt1 | contig 13141 bp, 18 predicted proteins | sample TergutNc150P3_FD_190354 | JGI IMG/M metagenome (GOLD analysis project Ga0268262, IMG submission 190354) | Nasutitermes corniger P3 segment gut microbial community from laboratory colony in Florida, USA - Nc150 P3 (SPAdes) (version 2) | ecosystem: Host-associated > Arthropoda: Insects >... | reverse complement strand
GGATCAAGGTCTGCGTTGACGATCTTGACGATACAAACTGGTGGCGGTTGTCAACCCCGTATGCCGCCAACGCGAGCACTTTTTGCGGTGTCACCAGCTATGGTCATGCCGGCACCAGCGGTGCCACCAAAACGTCGGGCGGGTTCGCCCCCGTTATCTGTGTCGCAGCGAAGCGGCGGCACAATTAATCTGGTCTCCCGCCCCCTTGTGGGGCGGGGAAGGAGTTAAGAACTGTGAAAAGATTCCGTGTTCAATTCGAGATCGATGTTCCCGAAGATACCTCAAAGGAACAGGCGGAAGAATGGGTGCGGTATTGCGTCGGCGATACCGGGTCGATTGAAGGGGATAACCCTTTAATCGAAAGGAGTTTTGACCCAATTTTTAACACATTCGAGTTGGTACAAAAATGACAGAGATTATTTTGAGTTTTACGTTATTAGTCATTTTTATACTTCTCTTGATCAGGTTGTACGGGAGGCGTTTTCCGAAAGGCGTTGGCTTTCCTTTAACCCGGCGTCGCCGGAAGAAAAAACCACTTTAGGGAGGTAATTCAATGCAAAAAATTGAATTACAAACAATTCAGAACGGTGCAATTTTAGAACTGTTTGACGAGGAATTTAAGAAAGTCCTTGCCAACATCGAGGACGAAAACACCGCGCCGAATCAAGAGCGGTCTTTAACGATAAAGATCGCTATCAAGCCGGATAAAACAAGACGGACGGGTGAGATCAAAGTGCAAGTGTCTTCATCGCTTGCGAAAATCAAACCCTCTGAATCGTTCTTGTTTTTCGATAAAGACGACAAGGGTAATTTCTCCGCTTATGCGGACGATCCCGGACCCGAACTTCCGGGAATTGCCGAAACAAACGGCAAGATTAAACAATTCAAGCAGCCTGAAAAAGCGGTTGGGGAGTAACAAACTATGGATATAGAAGCAATCAAAAAGATTGAACAGCTTGTTAAAGACGGAACGGTTATTGAAGTTGTCGGTGATTATCCGAAATATACAGCGTCAACATTAAAACCTATTATTTATAACCCGAAGCCCGAAACCGTAATTGTTCACAATCTGCGGGGGTTCTGCGGTTTTATCAATAACGATATTGATAAGGCGATTAAGGGCAAACCCCATTTAATCGTGGTCAATGATCACAAGTCGGTCGATCTCATTTCCGAAGCGGACGAAGCGGAACGAAAACGGACGGTTTTGGTTTCCGCCGAAATAAGCGAGGAATTAAAAGAATTCCCGTTTGGAAGATTCCTCTCCCAAGAAGAATTTGCGATTACCTTCCGCTCTCTCTTTAAGCAGAGGAAAGACGACGATTTTGAATACGTCCTTTCCTATGCGTCAAAATTGACAGGCGGGACGCAGATCGAATTGGAAGACGACGGCGTTACGCAAAAAGTCGGCGTTGCAAGAGGGGTGTCTGGGGCGTTGAAAGACAAGGTTGCGTTAAAGCCTATCGTCAAACTTTCGCCGTACCGCACATTCCGGGAAGTCGAACAGCCGGAAAGCGAATTCTTGCTCCGTATCCGCCTTACGGGGGAAATCCCCCAGATAGCCCTCTTTGAAGCGGACGGCGGGGCGTGGGTCAACAGGGCGACGGAAAACATCGTCAAGTACATCGAAAGCAGCGTATCGGGTATTCCGGTGATCGCTTAAAAGGAGATTTATGTTTTTGGGGTTTTTCGTACTTTTCTATTATTACGTCGGTCAATACTGGCATGATATTGAAAAGTTTTTATCAGGCGTTGAAAAGGCTAGATATAGTCAAAAACAATGGGCGGCAAGGCTAATTCCTACCGCCTTAAAGTTGGAATGGAGGTGTTACCGGGGCTTTATCAAGCCCCGTGGTAAACCTTGATTCCTCCCAGTTAAACCATTTGCCGGGGCGTGAGGTATCGCCCCGGTTCTGGGGGTGTGGTGTAACGGCAGCACATTCATTGAAAGCGCAATCGAAAGCCGGTGAGTAGGTTGTGTGAGTACATTGGATTAGGTCGAAGGAGACCGAGGAGTGGGTTCGATTCCCGCCACCCCTGATATTCCGAACATTCGGAAAATATTAGAACGGAGGATATTTATGAGCGAACAGCCTGTTATTCAGGCAATGCTAGAGCGTTGCCCTAAAGCGGTCAGGACAGATACGATGTCTTATGAGGACTGGCTTGATCTGCGGCGGAATAGCATAGGGGGGTCCGACGCAGGATCTCTTATGCTGTTAAATGGTGAGTGGGGAACACCTTATACGATTTATGGGCAGAAAAAAGGGTGGGAAGAATCAAAGGAAATGAGCGTCGCTGCGAAGCGGGGCAAACTCTTGGAACCTGTTATGCGGGACTGGTTCGCGCAGTATTACCCAGACCTTGAAATCGTCAAGGTTCCGTATATGTTCTATTCAAAGGAATACCCCTTTATGTCCGCCAACGTGGACGGGCTTGTCTATGCCAAAAATCCGGTAACTATCCGGGGCAAGACGGTTCAGGGTATCGGCGGGCTTGAAATAAAGTCCTCGAAGTACGGCTATAACTTCGGCGAAGACGAAATTCCCGATTCTTATTACGCCCAAGTACAGCACTACATGACCGTAATGGAATTGGACTGGGTAATTCTTTACGCCTGTTTCCTTGACACTGAAGAAACGCAAGTGTACGTCATTTTGCGGGATAAGGATTTTATACCGAAGCTGATCGCCGTCGAAAAGAATTTTTGGGAAAACAACGTCATGGCGGACGTTATTCCCGCTTCGGTCGGATTCCCTTGCGAAGACGACATGATAACCGGAATGTACGAAGGGTCGGCGGTTACTATTACGCTTTCCGAAGACGAATTGAAACTTTGCAAAAAAATAACCGATCTAGGCGAACAGTTAAAAACCCTCAAAGGGGAACAGGAAGCCGCAAAGACCGACCTTAAAACAAAACTTGTCAAGAAGGCAAAACCGAGCAAAGCCGAAAGAAAATTATCGGCGCTTGGCGGGCGTTACAAAATTTCATGGTCGTTCTTTGAAAGCCGCCACGTTGACAGCGAAGCCCTGAAAAAAGACGGCTTGTATGACAAGTATTGCAAAGTAACCGAAACGGACAGATTGACCGTCTCCCTTGACAAGAAGGGGGCTTAATTATGGCGTTATTAAAAAGAATTGAGATACGCAATCTGCGGAAAATAAAACAGGCTGATATTGATTTTCACGGACCCGGACTGCAAATAATACAGGGCGCTAACAAGGCGGGTAAAAGCACAATCGCCCAGAGCATAGCCCTCACTTTCGAGGGTCCGAAGTCGTATACGCCCGGCATGATAACGGACGGCGAAAGCCATGCGGAGATAATCGCCTATACCGACGACGGGCTGCAAATAAAAACTTCCATTAAAGATACCGTCAAACAATCCATATCACAGTATAACGAAGATTTACAGCGTTATGCCGCAGTTTCCGGCGGTGTCCGTGAATTTCTTAACTCCCTGCGGTCGGGGCTTGAAATGCCGTGGGCGTTACGTTCAAAAACCGACGCTCAAATAATCGAGACACTGAAAGACCGCGCCGGAGTTTCCGCAAAAATCGCCCAGATAGACAACGAGATTAAAAACAAGGAACTTACCAGAACGGAAACGGGCAGGGATAAAAAGAAACTTGGCGAATTGGGGAACGAACCCGAACAAAAAGAACACCCGCCGAAGATCGACGAATTGAAAACGGAGCGTGAAACGGCGACCAAATACCTGAAAATACAGCGTGAAGTATTTGACAAGGCGGCGGAGTACCTTCGAGGCAAATGCTCTTTCAATTCCATTGAAGACATCGAGGGCGTTAAAGCCGAAGTAGATAATTCGGTCAAATGCGCCAAAAAGAAACTTGCCGACGCGGGCAAGGCGTATACGCAGGACGAAGTAGACGAAATGGACAGGAAGTTTGTCGAATGGAATACCGAAGAAGAAGCGGCGAAAACTTGGGACGCATACGTCGAAAAGAAACAGAGCATTGAGCGCCTAACGGAACAGTACAACAAACTTACCGAAGAAATTGAGGCGTTGCGTGAATCACGGAAAAAAACGCTTTCCGAAATCACCCTAATCGAAGGCTTGACCATCGGCGAAGACAATATGCTCTATCATAAGGGGATTCTCCGGGGCATTACGGATTCCAACGACAAGGATAATTGGAGTACGGCGGAAAGCATACAAGTATTCTTCTCTATCGGCGCGGCGTTCTCCGGCAAATTGAAGGTACTGGTCGTTGACAATGCGGAATCCCTTGACGGCAAGACGACCGCCGCAATATCGAAATGGGCGGAAAAATCCTCTTTTCTGGTCATTCTCCTTAAAGTCGCCGATATGCCGGAGAATTTGGAAGACGGCATTATCTACCTGAAAGAGGGGGAGGTCGTTACAAAATGAAAGCCAAATTTATTGGAGATAATTACGACGTATTAACCGATTACGGCTATACATACTCGATGACCGAGGGCGGTTGGATAAGCGCGGATTTTGCGACCGTCGTATCTCAAAACAGGTGTCCCTACCAAGGGCAAATTATGCAATTCACGCCCGACAGAGAGGAATTGCACGAAAAAAATATAACCAAACTTATAAACGCCGGGCTTGCGGAATGTAAGGATAAACCCTTGACCGGGGTAGAACTTATAGCAAAAGAGCGGAAACGCCAAATAGACGTAGAGGGTTTTTCGGCGGAGCATGACGATGAACTTATTAACGACGAATTGTCAAACGCTGCGGCTTGTTACGCATTATCCCCTGAATATCTGGCAATGAATGTTGACGACGGCGGATCGCTCTTGCATACCGTTTTTCCGTTCAACATGGAATGGTACAAACAGACAATGGGGGATCGCAAGAGAGACCTTGTTAAAGCCGGGGCGTTGGTCGCAGCCGAACTTGACCGCCTTAACCGCATGGAGGCGAAACTATGACAGTTGCTTGGATCGATACAGAAACAACGGGGCTTGATCCTATAGATTCCGGGGCGTTTGAAATCTCAATCCTTGTCTATCAAGACGTAATGGACGGCGACAAAAAAGTACACAAAATGGTAGAGGAAAAAGTTTTTAGGCTTAATCCGTTAGACGACGAAGTGCTTTACCATGAAAGCGCCGCCGAAGTGAACGGCATAACAGAGGAAGAAATACGGTCATACCCCCCTGCGGCGAAAGTTATACCAGAATTGGTAAACTTTCTTAAAAAATACCTACCCGAAGACGAAAGACTTATTTTCGCGGGATATAATTGCAAGTTTGACTACAGTCATATTTCGGCTCTCTTGTTCCGCCATGGCGGTCATGTCATGGAAGACTATTTTAACGGCAGATTGATCGACGTGTACGATCTGGTTAAAAAAGCGGCGAAGTATCTCCCGAAAACAAAAAACCAGAAACTTGAAACCATGACAAAAGCCCTTGGCATAGAGCATACGGCGCACGGGGCGTTATCGGACATAAAAGCCACAAGGCGGCTTTATGAAGTTATTTATCTTATCACACACAAAGGAGAAAATAAATGAAAACAGACGGAAGCGACGCAAAAGACAAGACAAAAGAAGCAACGCCCGAAGAACAGGCGCGGAAGACGTTACAACACCAGATCGAAAAAATGGCGGGGCAGTTTGAGAACGCCCTACCCAACAAGATCGGCGTTGAAAGAATGATGAGAATTGTAATGACTGCGATTCTTAATAACCCCAAACTTGCCCAGTGCGAGCCGAATTCGTTTTTTGGTTCGCTGCTTCAGGCGTTACAGTTGGGGCTAGAGGTAAATACACCGCTCGGTCAAGCGTGGTTAATTCCCCGGTGGGACGGCAAGGCGAAAAAACTCAAATGCCAATTTCAAATGGGTTATCAGGGGCTTGTCGATCTTTGTTACCGTTACGGCACATACCGCAGGATAACCGCCGAAGTGGTCTACGAAGGCGACATATTTGACTATAAAAACGGTACTACCCACTATATCGAACACATACAGAAATTCAAAACGGAAACGCCGAAGTATGTGTGGGCGCTTTATGAGACGGAAAACGGCGGGCAGAACTTCGTCGTGTGGACTTGGGACAAGGTTATGAAACACGCCGAGGCGTTTTCAGAATCCTACGACAGCGACAAGGACGAATGGAAGTACAGCGCATGGTCGTCAAACCAAGAATCAAAAGAATCCATGGCGAAAAAAACAATGCTTGAAAGGGTGTTAAAATACGCCCCTAAGTCCGTTGAACTGAAACAGGCGCTTATTGCCGACGATAACGCAATTATCGCCCGCGCCGTTACCGAAGGCGGAGAGACTAAATTTCAATTCGACATTGAGGAAAAAATAATACCCGCCATCGAGGACGACCGGGACAATCCCAACCTTGTTAAAGAGAAGCCCCCGGCGACCGCCGGAAACGGGAAGCCGGAAAAAGAGACCGTACCCGCCGCAGGGAAAGAGACGGAGAAGCCGAACACGCAACAACAGACAGCTTCCGCCGCCCCCGCCGGAAATACGCTCCCGAAGAATAACGGTGCCGGCACTGGCAACAAGGGCGGGCTGTTTTCCGCCGACGAGGAAGCGGCGTTGGCGGAACAGTTGAGGAACGAAAACGCCGCTATACCGCAGTTTGAGGACTGATAAATGGACGCAGTTAGATTTCCGGCGCATGGGGCGTTGTACAAAAACGATTATATAGTCTTGCGGGCGACCAACAAAAAAGATCACGAATCTATTTTGGCGTTTTTCAAGACGAAAGAAAAAAGGGAAGAAAACAACAACAAAGAATTTTTTATTCAGTCTTTCCTTACATTGCCCCAACAGCACCGGACGCATAAACAGCTTAATTCCGTTTTTGCGTTGGTAACTGCGATCTTTGAATCAATGGAAGGGCGGACCCCCTTGGAAGACGAAAAAAAGAATTTATACTACGACCTGTTAGACATCTACGCCGATAAAATTCCCAACCGCTTTAACAAGGAACTCCGCCCGGTTCACATATCCGAAGCGAACTCGATACAGGGGTCAAGGTTTATTGACGGCTTGTTGCAGCACCTTGCGACGGAATGTGAACTGGATTACGGGACTATGGCGACTGTCCAGAGCGTATTAGAAGACTGGGAAGACTGGAAGGGAAGGCAGGAATACGACCCGTCGGATTATCGGGACGTTAATTGTCAAGAAATGTTGACCCACGACGAATGGATTAAAACGCACCCCTATTCAGAGGCAAGCGGTCGGTCGGGAAAGATAGTCCGGGCGCATATCGTGAGCCGGGGGTCGGACGCTGCGGACATTGAAAAATCGTGGAATTGGCTTGCGTTGCTCTGGGACGAACACGAAAAACAGCACCGTATAGGGTGGGATAATTTTTTACAGATTTACCCGCATTTAAGGGGGCGCGTAGACCGCGCCCGGACTTTGGCGGGCAAATTGGAACTCGATTTTAAGACGGAACAGCTTGCTATCGAGTACAAGCCGGATAATTTCGCCGAAAAGGCACTGGAGGAAGTATGAATATTACAGCGGACGTAATTGTGGAATTGTATGCCAAATACCAATTATTAAATTATTGGTTGAACTTTGGAATAACATTTATGGTTATTTTCGGTATTATGAGTATCTTTGCGTTATTTGCAATAAGCGACAACGACAATGTGGGTTTATTAGGGAAAGTAATAGCTTTAATAATATTGTTGACGTTTATTTCGGGTATCGTTATTTTCGCAAGATCAAGATACCTCATAGAAGTCGTGTTAAAGCCGGAAATCGCAAAATACGTTGTCCCGGTCGGAATGGACATCGCCGACAAGGTTAGTAAGGAAGTGTCGGAAATGTGGGGCATATTAAAAGGGGTGCTTACAAAATGAGCGAAGAATTAAAAGATATATTAAAGCCCCCATTCAAAGTTACTGCGTATCTTTATGGAGGAAACGACATAGAGGTTTCCGTGCGACTTTCAGAGCATAAGAGGGACTTAAAATATAAATTAAAATATTGGATCGCCGACGCTTTGAACGAAAAGGCAGAGCGCGAATTTGCCGAACCGCTAAAGTGGGGAAAAACAGGACTTCATTTTGTTTGCCCAAAATGCGATAACCATACTCCGTTTTCATTTTCTTTTTGCCCCCATTGTGGTCAAAAACTATTAAAGCCGGAGGAAAAATGAAAAAATCATCAATTACATTTGAAGAATTAAATTTACTCTTGGAAAGAAAATATTATTTCACAAAGGAAAGGTTTTATAACTATTTTAATATGTTATGCGTCGAAGAAATTAAAAACTTGGAAAAATGCTGGCTTATTTGGGAGAAGTTTCCGCATTTTAGCGTAGATGACATTGAAAGCATCTCCTTTATCGTTGAGAAATTGCTTATATATCCGTATATTGAACACTCTTTTGATTCGGCTTCGTACCGAATCTACAATGAAAGCAAGCCAAACAGAAGGCGAATATATTACAAAAACCGTAAAGAGATAAAAAACTTTGAAATTGATTTTAATAATACCGATCAGGTTATTTTATACGCCGATTTTTTGAAACGTAATATCGAAAAAATAATAACCGCCGTAGATTTTATTGAAGAAATATACAAGGACGGAAAAACCAGATATGTATATGACGGCGATGTTTTTTCCTTAAATGAAAAATGGAATAAAGACAGGGACGGGAAACTTTTTGCGTGTACGAAAGACGGATACAGGCAATTACTCTACACAAGGGGAAAGGGCTATCTGCGGAAAGGAAAGCCCGATTATGACGATTCCCATTATAACCATCATATTATAACGGGGTGCGACAGGTTTAAGTACATAGGGAATATCTACGCCGATTCCTCTTTTTTAGTTGAACAGGGGGCGGAAACCGAAGAAGGAGAAAATAATAATGCCGGCGATTGAGATAAGCTGTCCGTCCTGCGGAAAGGAAAGCATTGTCGAAACAAAACTCCGTGAGCCGTCAAAGGGCGGTGTGGCGGAAATGCTTATGTCAATAATGGGAAACATAGGCGTAAAAAGTTACGCCTTTACCGGAGAGGGTCGTTGCGGCAAGTGTGGTAAAAGCATTGATGTTTCAATAACCATTGGAAGCGGTGTAAGAGAGGCTTGAAATGATCAGGGAGGGGAAAGTGTTTGAAGTAATTATGGCGTTAATTTTAACCATAGCCGCCGAAACTGGGATACCGCCCCGTTTTGCGCTTGCCATTGCGTTAGAGGAAAACAGAACGCTTAATCCAATGGCGGTAAGCCGGGTTAATGAGAACGGGACTTATGATCTGGGCGTTATGCAATTAAATTCAGAGTTTTACGGAAACATAAAGTGGCGAGACCCGGAAACGAATATCCGCGCCGGTTGCCTACACATTAAAGAATTAATGAGTAAGCCGGAGTTAAATACTTACTGGTCGGTCGCCGTTGCGTATAACTGCGGTTATGCAAGGTACTTAAATAACAAAACGCCGCCCCGAAGCTCCCTTGAATACGCCGATAGGGTCATAGCGCGGTGGTATACGTTAGAAAATGTTAGATATATCAATCCTGTAATAAGGGGGAAAAGATGAATATTACTCCGATAGAATGGTGCGATATGTCGTGGAATCCGGTAACTGGTTGTCTACACGATTGTCATTATTGTTACGCAAGAAAACAGGTAAAACGCTTCAAAGGGTATGACAATGAACTTTGCCCAGACATGGCGATAACAGCGGTAGCGGTAAAACACAATACAAAGATTATATTTGAACTTAAAGAGAAATTACAACGAACTACAAAAAAAGGAAAACTTGTAACGGCAACATTCCCGTTTGGTTTTGACCCTACCTTCCATAAATATAGATTGAATGACCCGGCGGAGATTAAAACGCCAAAGAATATATTTGTTTGTTCTATGGCAGATTTATTCGGTGATTTTATTCCCGACGAATGGATACAAAAAGTCTTAAATGCTTGCAAAGAAGCCCCACAACATCGGTATTTATTTTTAACAAAAAATCCCGCACGGTATTTGGAGTTTCAGGACGTTTTACCAAAAGATGATAACTTTTGGTACGGTACAACAATAACAACTCAAAATGACGATTATCTTCAAAGTTATAACCACAATACATTTTTAAGCATAGAACCCTTACAAGAAGCATTTTATCGAAACGTAGAATTTATCGTTGTCGGTTGGGTGATTATAGGCGCAGAAACGGGTAATCGAAAGAACAAAATTATTCCCAAAAAAGGTTGGATTGAAAACATTGTCGAAAGGTGCGACGTGCAAGGAATCCCCGTATTTATGAAAGACAGTTTGGCGGATATATGGGGCGAACCGCTAATAAGACAGTTTCCATGGGATAAGGAGCGGCGTAATGGTTAATAAAAGAAAAACTATCAGTTTTACGGTAGATGAAGCAGATTACGAAAAAATAAAGGCTTATGCCAAGTCAAAGGGACACGGCGGGCAATTCCCCACTTCCACTTTCGCGCACTACGCCGTATTTCAAATGATGAAAAAATACCCTCTTAATAAGGCGGAAAAGGAGGAGACCGGGAAAAAGAACGGAAACGACTAATAGAGCGCGTAGGCTGTACAGCCCGACGGCGTAAAAGGCAATTAAAAAGGAGTTTAAGGACAGAAAATGACAGTTATAAATATAAAAGGCTACGACGTGATTATAGACGACGATATAGCCCCTCTTATTCAAGCCCGGATTTGGCATATCGCCGACCGCAAGAGAGGTATTTATTTTGCCACGTCCGTAAAATTCCCCGACGGCAAATGGTACGATATTAAACTTCACAGGTTTATTATGAGCGCCCCGCCGGATTCCGTCGTTGACCACATTAACGGGAATTGGCTTGATTGCCGCCGTCAAAACCTTCGGATATGCACAAACGCCGAAAACAGCCGGAACGTACCAATGAGAAAATCGAACACCACCGGATACAAGGGCGTGAGTTATATGCCGACCAAGGGAAAATATCGGGCGGGCATAAGGATTAACGGCAAATACAAACATCTGGGGTATTTTGACACAGCCGAAGAAGCGTCCAGTGCCTACCAAAAAGCGGCAAGGGAATTGTTTGGAGAATTTTACAGAGCGGAGGCGATAGCGGTATGACACTTGCACGGGTATTCCCAAGACGAACCAACGCAACGCCGACGGACAGCCTTGCCTTTATAGGGGAGCCGGATTTATTTGCGGCGACTGCGGGCATAGAGCGTGTTCACATATCGGTATCTTTCACTTGGGATATTCCTGCGGCGGAAAGGCTTGAAAAGGCATGGAGACAGATCGCGCCGACGGAGATCGGCGGACCCGCCATGGGGCAGCCGGGCGGAGACTTTGAGCCGGGCAAGTACCTGAAAGAAGGTTATGTGATTACATCAAGGGGTTGCCCGAATCGCTGTTGGTTTTGCGGCGTGTGGAAGCGTGAAGGGGATACCGTCCGTGAATTGCCCGTAACGCAGGGTTGGAACGTGTTAGACGATAATCTTCTTGCCTGTTCGGACGCGCATATACGGGAAGTGTTTTATATGCTTCAAAAACAAAAAGAGCAAGTGTTATTTACCGGGGGGTTGGAAGCGGCGAAGTTAAAACAATGGCACGTTGAGGAGTTAGCCGAAATAAACCCGAAGCGGTTATTTTTTGCCTATGATACGCCGGAAGACAAAGACCCGTTATTTGAAGCCGGAAGGTTGTTGAAAGAATACGACTTTAGGATATGCGACACAATGAGGGCTTATGTCCTTGTCGGCTATCACGGCGACACGTTTGAAAAGGCGGAGACAAGATTAAGGGAATGTATAATGGCGGGCTTTATGCCTATGGCGATGTTATACAGGGACTGGGAAGGCAGGAAAGATCATAATTGGGGTCGATTTCAAAGAGAATGGGCGCGACCGGCGATTATAAATAAAAAAGTAAAGGAGTATTACCATGGCAAATAACGAAAATCTTACGGCGGAGAGCATTTTTACCCTGATTGATAATCAATCGGTGTCAAAAGAGGGCGGAATTAAACTCATTGAAAATTACGGAATACGGAAACAAAGGGAGTTTATGAATTCATTGCAAGAGGAATATCCGACTTCCAAAAAAATAATGGAAGCCATTGAAAGAATTAACAACCAGTTAGACGAAATGCTTAAAAGCATAATAGGAGTAGAAAATTGACGCTTGGAAGTCTTTTTGACGGTATCGCAGGTTTCCCTTACGCCGCCGCTATTAACGGCATAACTCCGTTGTGGGCAAGCGAAATTGAGACCGCCCCTATAAGCATATCAAAAAGACACTTCCCGGACATGAAACATCTGGGAGACATAAAAAATATTAACGGCGCGGAGATTGACCCCGTTGACGTAATAACCTTCGGCAGCCCTTGTCAAGATTTAAGCGTCGCCGGGAAACGCGCCGGATTGGAAGGCAAGAGGTCGGGCTTATTCATGGAAGCTATGAGAATAATAAAAGAAATGAGAGGAAAAACAAATGGAAAACACCCAAGCAGAATTATTTGGGAAAACGTCGATGGAGCCTTTAGCTCAAACAGAGGCGAAGACTTTAGGATCGTCCTTGAAGAAATCGCCAACATTGCAGGGGGGGGGGCAATTTCAATTCCTCGACCTCCGTCAAAAGACGGAAACGCTGTTTGGGAATCTTCTGGAGCCGTTGTGGGAGATGGTTGGTCGTTGGCTTGGAGAATCTTGGACGCTCAATACTGGGGAGTGCCCCAACGTCGTAAAAGAATCTTCCTTGTCGGAGATTTTAGAGGAGAATGTGCCGGAGAAATACTATTTAAGCCCGAAGGCTTGCCGAGGAATCCTGCGGAGAGCGAAAAGCAGGGGGAAGGAATTGCCGGAAGTGCTAAAGACGGCGTTAAAGCGGCAGGCTTTAATGGTTGGCGAAGCATAACCGGAAACATTGAGTACGAAGAAGACCGCGCCCCTTGTCTACAGACAAAAATGCCGCCCGATGTGGTTGTCGGCGTTGACGGGTATAACCAGAACTTAACGGGGAAAAAAGCAAATACTTTAAGAGGTGGCAGAGTAGATAAAGATAATATTCCATTAGTTATTGAAGATGGGACGGTGCAAACTTTGTCATCTCGAATGGGTACAGGTGGCGGTAATGTGCCGCTTTTAATGACAGAAAACAAAGAACCAACTATCGCCCTAGATTGTAGAAA
>Ga0268262_10005122_pt1 | contig 13144 bp, 11 predicted proteins | sample TergutNc150P3_FD_190354 | JGI IMG/M metagenome (GOLD analysis project Ga0268262, IMG submission 190354) | Nasutitermes corniger P3 segment gut microbial community from laboratory colony in Florida, USA - Nc150 P3 (SPAdes) (version 2) | ecosystem: Host-associated > Arthropoda: Insects >... | reverse complement strand
TTTGACCTGAGGAGAAGGTCTTCATCGCGGTGAAAAGCCGTTCCGTTTTCGTCCCTGGTCACAGCGGCGGGTCCGTCCTCGATTCACACGAGCTTCCCTTGACCTGAACGACCACTCCATTTGATGCTTCCCTGGCCTCACCCCCAATCTTTTGTTCGCCCCCCCACAGGGCGGCGACAACCCCGGGGCCCAGGCGGCCACAACGCCTCGGCCTGGAACCGGCGCGAGCCTTCCGGTCCGCCCGGCGGCCTTGCCGGGCGGCTGGACCAGGGGCATCGGCAGGCGGTCGAGGAGGTAGTGGAACGACCGCCAAATGAAAAAACCCGAACCACCTTTATGCACTTTGGTGATCCGGGATGCCCGTCTGTCCTCAAAGATCGCGCCATTCCCCATTCCACGGGGGAATCGCAATATGTCCGCCAGGCGGGTTTTCTGGCTTCCAGATCGTCCTACTCGCGATGCCTTCCCGGTTTAACCCAGTGGCGGCCTTCGGCCTGAATCGCTTTCGTCCCTGGTCACAGCGGCGGGCCCGTCTCCGACTTGCACGGAAGTTCCCTCAACCTGACTTAACCAAGATAACCCATTTCGGGAAACAGCGCAAGTTTTTATTTTCACCCGCCGCGTTCAAAAAAGTTTTCCAAATAAAGCCATTTTGCCGGCGATTTGGTATAAAATAAGTTTTATTGAGAGCGGAGCATGATCTATTTTGACAACGCCAGCACTTCCCACCCCAAGGCGCCCGGCGTGCCGGGCGCGGTGCGGGATATATTGGAACGCGGCTCTTTCAATATCAACCGGGGAAGCTACTCCGGCGCCTATGAGATTTCCGCCCTGGTCTTCGAGGCGCGGGAAAAAATAGCGGCCTTGTTCGATTGTCCCGATGCCAGGCGGGTGGTCTTTACCGGCGGCCTTACCCATTCGCTGAATATGGCCCTCAAGGGCCTCTTGCGTCCCGGGGATCAGGCGGTCACCACCCAAATGGAGCATAACGCGGTCATCCGCCCTCTGGCCCAACTGGAGGCCCAGGGCGTTCGGGTGGATTTCGCCCGCTCTGGGCCGGACGGTCGGCTTGACCTGGCCGACCTGGAATCAAAAATAACCGGGCGGACCAGACTGGTCGTCATGTCGCAGGCCTCCAACGTCTGCGGGGTCATAATGCCGGTCCGCGAAGTGGGCGCCATCTGCCGCGGGCGGGGCGCGCTCTTAGTGGTGGACAGCGCGCAGAGCGCCGGGGTTCTTCCGGTTTCCATGTCCAGGGACAACATAGACGTTCTGGCTTTTTCGGGACACAAGGGCCTCTTGGCCCCCCAAGGCGTGGGCGGCCTGGTCTTGTCCCAGGAAATCGCGGACGAGATGGTTCCCTTGCTGGCGGGGGGCACGGGCAGCCACTCCCATAGGGCGGAAATGCCCGCCGAGCTGCCCGACCGGCTGGAAGCGGGCACTTTAAACATCCCCGGCATCGCGGCGCTCTCCGTGGCCTTGGATTATATTGCCAAAACCGGCCTAGACAAGATTTACGCGCGGGAAATGGCGCTCTTGAACCGGCTGGCGGACGGGCTCCGAGCCATTCCGGGGGTGCGCGTCGCGGGGCCGGAAAATTCGGCCGACAAGTGCGCCGTGGCCGCCCTTGATTTCCCGGCCTTGGACAACGCCCTGGTAGCAGCCCGGCTGGACGAGGAATACGGCATCATGACGCGCTGCGGCCTGCATTGCGCGCCGTCCGCGCATAAAACCCTGGGCACTTTTCCGCGGGGCCTGGTGCGCTCTTCGCTGGGGCACAAAAACACCGAGGCGGAAGTTGACGAATTCTTGAGAGCCTTGAGGCAAATAACCGGCGGCAGTTAAATTTTAAATAATTTTGTCAGTTGGCGGCCTGGCTCAGGTTTTTTAACTACCGGCTCGTCCGGGCCTCCGTCATTCCGGCGCAAGCCGGAATCCATCTTTACCACTTAAAAGACCGAACGCCGGCAACGGCAACCAGTTGGGCATTTTCTAAGCCACCTAGGAGGCGGTGAACGCCAAGTTGACGGCTAAGTTATATCCCACATTTTTCTAAGCCGCATAGGCCTTAGAAACAGCGCAGCCAATCCCGGAAGACCGGGCGGTTGTTCACCGCCGCATAGGCGGTGAACGATGTCAATGTCGGCATCCACCGCATATCTTTTTTCTAAGCCGCCTATGCGGCGGTGAACTAAACCCCTCTCTTTTGCCTGCCTCGCTGAAATTTCTAAGCCGCCTATGCGGCGGTGAACCGCTGACTAAGTTCCAGGGCGATCAAGACGTTTTTCTAAGCCGCCTATGCGGCGGTGAACCCGGCCGACAGCTTCAGCATTCTTTTGCGCTATTTCTAAGCCGCCTATGCGGCGGTGAACCAATACTTCGGGTAAAAAAGCGGGTACGCATTTTTCTAAGCCGCCTATGCGGCGGTGAACCACCAGGGCCGCCCTGAAAAGCCGGGGCTTCATTTCTAAGCCGCCTATGCGGCGGTGAACTGGTACGTCAACAGCGATGTCATGACCGCCCTTTTCTAAGCCGCCTATGCGGCGGTGAACGCCAGATCGAAATGGCTTTGCGCTATGTCGATATTTCTAAGCCGCCTATGCGGCGGTGAACCAGAGCCCACAACCGGCCGCCCCGGCGGCTTGTTTCTAAGCCGCCTATGCGGCGGTGAACTGGAAGGGCGGCGGCGCGGCCGACTTCCCGATTTTCTAAGCCGCCTATGCGGCGGTGAACTTGGCGCGGCCCCTAGCGGCCGGCGTCAAATTTTTCTAAGCCGCCTATGCGGCGGTGAACCGTGTTGATAACCCCGCCGGGACGAATCGGAATTTCTAAGCCGCCTATGCGGCGGTGAACATCTCTTCCTCGCTCTTGCCCTGCCGGCGCATTTTCTAAGCCGCCTATGCGGCGGTGAACTCTGAAAAAATTTTTACCAGGTATTCCCAAACTTTCTAAGCCGCCTATGCGGCGGTGAACTCATCCGTTTCATTGAGGGGCGGCCGGTCTTTTTTCTAAGCCGCCTATGCGGCGGTGAACGAGGAACGCAACCGGGTTCTGCGGGCCGGTATTTTCTAAGCCGCCTATGCGGCGGTGAACTTGACCAAATACCGGCCCGGCGTTCTCCGTCATTTCTAAGCCGCCTATGCGGCGGTGAACCTCGACAACCGCCACGCCGGCCATGCCGGCCATTTCTAAGCCGCCTATGCGGCGGTGAACAGTTCCAGGATATAGCTGGTGGTCTCGGAAAATTTCTAAGCCGCCTATGCGGCGGTGAACGAGGCCCGGACCCATCCATCATTATAAGCCTTTTTCTAAGCCGCCTATGCGGCGGTGAACCTTTCCAACGCCATAATCTCAAACGCCGATCTTTTCTAAGCCGCCTATGCGGCGGTGAACATAAGATGTGCGGTCCTGCGGCTGTTGCATTATTTCTAAGCCGCCTATGCGGCGGTGAACTGAACGAGCCTATAAACTACTCCGATTTTCAATTTCTAAGCCGCCTATGCGGCGGTGAACATGGCCTCTTTTATGCCGGGCACTGGCGGGTCTTTTCTAAGCCGCCTATGCGGCGGTGAACGCCTTGGCTTCGGCCTGGTCCGCCGTGGGTTCTTTCTAAGCCGCCTATGCGGCGGTGAACAAACGACCGCGACCTGTATTTCAGATTCGCCCATTTCTAAGCCGCCTATGCGGCGGTGAACGAAGCAGCGCATATAACCATTCCCAAGTTCCATTTCTAAGCCGCCTATGCGGCGGTGAACCCGCTCTCCCCACATGATAGCGGCATCCTCAATTTCTAAGCCGCCTATGCGGCGGTGAACCTTGGCAAGCCGGGCGGCCCGCTTGAGGCTTTTTTCTAAGCCGCCTATGCGGCGGTGAACAGGGGACGGCGCATTGTCTGATACGATGGTCTTTTCTAAGCCGCCTATGCGGCGGTGAACGGCGGGGCGGCACTCGGTTTGTGGCACAGACCTTTCTAAGCCGCCTATGCGGCGGTGAACTCATAACGGAGCGGCCCCCGGAATTTGCCCGATTTCTAAGCCGCCTATGCGGCGGTGAACACGTGGTTTATAGACGCCCTGCCGTGGTCAAATTTCTAAGCCGCCTATGCGGCGGTGAACTCGGGCCGCCCTTGCTTCCGTCCGTTGCCTTCTTTCTAAGCCGCCTATGCGGCGGTGAACGACCTCTCCCTCTATGCGGGCGAACTTCGGAATTTCTAAGCCGCCTATGCGGCGGTGAACAAAAAAAGGCGAGTGGGTGAAGGTTAGCGGCTTTTCTAAGCCGCCTATGCGGCGGTGAACGTCCCCGGCGCGGGCACTTAGTCAGCCGATTTTTTCTAAGCCGCCTATGCGGCGGTGAACGCCGCCGCTGATACGGTTGTATCAGGGTAAACTTTCTAAGCCGCCTATGCGGCGGTGAACACCGCTTTAACCTGTCAAATAAAACGGCGGTTTTTCTAAGCCGCCTATGCGGCGGTGAACGGCGTCGCCGGTTATATGCGGCTTGTCCATGCTTTCTAAGCCGCCTATGCGGCGGTGAACTAAAAATCAACAGGCGGTTAATACCGCCTGTTTTTCTAAGCCGCCTATGCGGCGGTGAACATGGGGGGGGTGTCCTTAATGTCTCGCCATCGTTTCTAAGCCGCCTATGCGGCGGTGAACATTGCAGATAAAATAGCCGGGCAGAGCTTCATTTTCTAAGCCGCCTATGCGGCGGTGAACCACGATTAAATCATATTGCTCTTGGGGTTCATATTTCTAAGCCGCCTATGCGGCGGTGAACCGCCGGCCGTGCCGCACAAAAGGCCCTCCCCATTTCTAAGCCGCCTATGCGGCGGTGAACAATCTTTTCCTGGGCGGCCTGGGGGTCCATAATTTCTAAGCCGCCTATGCGGCGGTGAACCTCACCCTCCGCGTCGATGTGATGGCGAAGCTTTTCTAAGCCGCCTATGCGGCGGTGAACGCGTATCGCCCCGGTTCCGAATTGGGGCACTCTTTCTAAGCCGCCTATGCGGCGGTGAACACATATTGACAAGATTTCCAGGGGGCCGGGCGTTTCTAAGCCGCCTATGCGGCGGTGAACTTCTAGCTTATGATTGTCTTGCGCGATTATCATTTCTAAGCCGCCTATGCGGCGGTGAACGTGATTTTCCGGCCCGGCGCGAAGGCGTTAATTTTCTAAGCCGCCTATGCGGCGGTGAACGTTTCCCCGCTTCTGGCGGCCCGCACGGACGTTTTCTAAGCCGCCTATGCGGCGGTGAACATCTTTGCCTACCTTGTGCAAGTCCCGAAAATTTTCTAAGCCGCCTATGCGGCGGTGAACTGGGAGGGGACCAGGGCCGGGGGGGCCGTGGTTTTCTAAGCCGCCTATGCGGCGGTGAACGCTTGAGCAAATCGAAATAAGCTTTTGGCGACAAGCTTGGTTGCCGATTCAGGGGTTTTTTCCAGTTTTCAGACCTCCTTTGTAAGGTGCTAAATTTATTTCATAATAAATTTAGTCCTAAAAAAGGGTCAAAACCAGGGTATGGTGGCTTCCTGGCTCAGGCCATAGGCGTTGAAGAACCCGGGACAAGGCCGGGATGATACCGGGCCATGCTTGATGAACAGGCGGAAACTCTGGCCCGTACTGCCGCTCCGCATTCTTATGTATGGCAACCGGGACCATTGCCGGACTGAATCCGGCATTCGGCTGACCGCCTCGGCCAAACTTAAATTGTGGCGCCGGGCCAAGCGCCTCCGCCTGGCTTCAAGCCCGTTTTTGACCTGAACCCGGCTGACCAGCCGGAAAGAACATCCCTCCGGTATCGGCTTGATCTCGCTTAAAACCAAGTAGTCCCGCCAAGCGGCCAACCGGGCGCTTTCAAGCAACTCGCTCAAGGCGGTTTCAGAACCATGCAGACGCAGGAGATCGCCCAAGTCGGGCCTCTTTTCATCCACGCCCGGGAAACTCAAGCCTATATCAGAGCGCTTTGAAGCCACTAAGGCCAAATGGATTTTCGTAAACACCTTTTCCAGAACGTGTTCCGGCGCCACTTCCGGCATAGGCCGGATTCGCAGATCAATATAGTGACTCATGGCCTAGTCATTCTCCTTTTCGCCGAAGACGCCGCCCCGAATGAGGACGGCCATAACAAAATGCTGGTTGTCCAAGGCCGGAGCCTTATCATTCAAAATCCAATCATCCAGAAGAGTATAGAAGTCGATCTTATCCACTGGCCGCCGGTAAGCCCGGCCCAAAGTGGTGACCGAACCATAGGGCTCCACGGCTATGGGGCCGTATTCAGCCGCTTCAGGATACCACGTGTCTATCGTGCGGAGGGCGTTGCCCAATTTTTGGGAATGAATGCCGGCCGCGCCGTTGATCTCGTACAAGGTCTTGCTTTTTTTGCCTTGGCCGCCTTTATCAAGAATCAACTCCTGCGAGGGGAAGACTTCTTGCCCGCGGCCCAGGCGAATGAAGGCCGCAACCCGCAACAGAAGGAAATTTGGACCTGACAGGCCCTCTTCAATGGCCAGGGCCAATTCCGCCAACGGACCTTGAGAGTTTTGAGGCGCGTCAAAAGAATGCAAAGTAAAATCCAGGGCGTTGAACTTCCACTCTTTGACCACCCGCCCCTCGGCCAGCCGTTGAACCGCGATTTCCACCTCCTCGGCCCCCAGGCGGTTGCGCCACAGAAAACGGCCATTGGCCAGATTGAAGGCATAACGGCGGGCCAGCTCCTTGAAGCCATTGGCCTTAATGTAGCCCTCCACGATTTGAAGCAGCTTCAGGCGGTAGGCTTCCTGGTTGCAGGCCGAAGGCCGGCCCGTTCCGGCCTGCACCCGCAGAGTGAAAGACACTTGGAGCGTGTCGCCATCGGCCGGCAGACACGCCACATCCACAGTTTGCAGATTCGGGTTCTGGATTTTGGCGTCCAATTTGGCCGGGTCTTTCTCATCCCCTTTTTTCAAGCGGTTAGAAATGGTCCCGCGTACGGATTTTTCACGCACCTTAACGGCCGGCCAAGCTTCGGCGGTGGATCTTTTTTCCCAAAGCCCGGCTTGGAAAAGGCCGTCGGAAAGGTCCAGCTTGCGTTCAAAGGCCAATACGGAAGCGGTCTTCAGGGTTTCATCTTTTTCTTTACCCATGGTCAAATCTCCTGTGAGGGCGGTTTATAATCGTTTCGGGCCAGGTAAAGACCTCCCGGTTCATCGTAATGCCCATACCAAAGCAGGTCTTCCAGGCTTCTCAGTCGGTGGACGCCAAGCCATTCCCCAAATGAATACAGGCTTTCCACAAATCGGAAAGGTGTTGTCCGGTCCCTGGACTGTTTGACCTGGCCGCCTTCATATAGATCGGTCAGGGCGGCGTAGCCTATGGGAATGGGCACGATCCAACCTTTCTTCCGCCTGATATTTTTCCAGGCAATTTGGGGTTCGCCTTCCTCGGTCTTGGTCCGTTCGGCCCGCCAATTCAACCTGTTCAAATCCAGCCAAGCGTCCAGAAGGGTATGCTCTTGCCCGGCCTGGGCCAGTTCGTCACGCCTTGGAGACAAAAGATCGGGGCGGCCGACCAAGGCGAAGCCTGGAATCAGTTTGGCTTTATGCCTTATTTCACTTAATTGCCGGCTTTGTTCCTCAGGGGCGGCCAAAAGCTCAATAAAGGGAGCCAACCCGCTCCGGGACGGCAAAATACTCCCCCCGGCCACCCTTAGATTGCCCAACACATTTTTGATAAAGCCGGCCAGAAATTTGCCGCGCTCCTTGGATTGCTGGTCGTCGTCAAGGCCCACGGCAAAAATCAGGCTGATCTCCAAATGCGCCCGCCCCTCTTCCATAATGGGGTCTGTTTCCCCGTCTTTATTCACTGGATTGCGGGTCAGGCGAAAGGCTCGGGTATAACCGCCCTGAGTGACCAAAGGGGCAAAATAGTGGCTTATGACTCCTACCCGATGAAACGTCAAACGACAATCGGCAAAGGTTTTGCGTTCCAAAGCCCACATCAAGCCCAAAAAAGCGGTGAGGGAAGGGAAGCCCCAAGTCAGGGGCGAGGAAATGGCGTTGGCATTTTGCACCCGCAAATGCGGGATAACCAATAAACCGTTGAAATCATGCCTGTTGGTCAAGGTCGGCCTCCTTCCGGGCCAGGGCGTCGGCCCAAAAGGCTTGTTCCACCTCACCTACTGGTAAAGCTTTGGCTAATCTTGAATTGAGCCAATTGGCGAAGCGCTGGATGATGGTCAACCAAGGGTCGGCCGTCTCCTCTTTTTCGTATTCACCCTCGAGAACCCTGAACTCCGGTTCCAGCCAGTCCTTTTCCTCCTGGGTCAGGCGGCAGTCAGTCGCTTGGGTCCAGCCTGGGGGCAGGCTTTTGAGTTCGGCGGCATACTGTATGAATTCATCGATTATTTCAAGTAGATATTCGTCGCGCTTGGTCCTGGTCTTTAGGTTGGACTTAGGGCTGGACTTAAGGAAATTTTTTAGAGCCAAGGTATATCTGAGTACATTTGGGCGTCGGCCAAAGGCGCTGAAAATGGAATCACCTCGTGGCGGCCGCACCGGTCGGCTTACCCATACCGGGGGCAGGGAAGGGAAAAGGTAGTTAATTCCCCGCCGTTCAGCACTCAACTGACCCGCATTTTGTGGCTTGGAACCACCAATTTTTTGGGTGGCCAAATTGGGGTATTCCCTGGCCTCGGCCTCAGCCCAAGCCTTGTCCTTTTTGTTTTTTCGGGTTTTTTGAGCGTCTTCGCTGTAAAGATCATCCTTTACCTTCAAAAAAACAACGTGGGCGAGAGAACTTGGGAAAAGAGGCGCCAGCAGGTGAAAATCATCATCATCTGTTGGGTTGTCGCCGGTCAGCCAATACACCTGTTTGGCCAGATTGTGGCTGGCCATGCTCTCCGGCTGTTGTTTGAGGCTGAGGAAGGCCGCGGCTAAGGCCGTGGCTTTTTCCGGGTCCGGGTCCAAGGCGGCCAGAACATCCGGGTCGCCCGCTTCCAGCCATTCCAATAAGGTGCGGCCTTCATAGACTTGACGCAGGAAATCATAAACATCAAGGGCACCAGCGTTGCCAACGACATCAATCGGGAATTGCTCTGGAAGTGCTTGGCTGCTGAGAAATTCAGTCGGGGTCATGGTTTCAGGGGGGCGGAACAGGTTTCGGTCTCCCCCATCCATACTCAAGCGTTCCGGGGCCGTGTGCATGGCTTTCAAGCTATGGGTGACAATCTGTATCTGGGCCGCCCGCTTGGCCGCATCCTCCAACCAGATGGCGGGCTCAAACTTACGGCGGGTATCTTCCTGTTGCCCCGGCGAGGCTTTCGCCAATTTTTTTTCCAGCCGGACTCTTAAAAATTCATTAATAAGAGTTTTTACGCCCTCTTGGCGCCGGTTCGCCGACATATACCCCTCCTTAAAAAAGACTTGATCATTGTAATTTTTTGGGCTAATCATATATTAGCCGAGGATATTTGATGGGCGTGAATAAATTATATTAGATTGGACCAAAAGTCAAGATGTTTTCAAAATTGGCTCTGCCGGATAGGTAGCTCAGAAAAATCTGATATAGTTTTATAAAACTGCCGCATAGGCAGCTTGGCGGGCCTTAGTAGGCTTATTTCTTGACGTTAAAGCCCAGCACCGGATGAAAAAACCAGCCTTGGTCGGACTCGGGCAAGGAGACCGTGCCATAGAGACGAGCGCAGCTTTCCAGGTTTTCAATCTCCAAGGCTTCGGCCAAGTCTTTCAAACAGCTCAGATAGTCGGTCTCCCCCCATGGGCTGAAGCCAGCGCCGCACGGCAGTTCAACGTCATTAAAGCGATGGCCTTCCTTGACTTCACAGGCGTTGGCCCCCGCCTTAAACAGCTTGATCAGCTCAAAAGTGTCCTCGTCCTCATCCGGCCGCAGATAAAGGTCAACCTGGGGCTGGTCCTCCCGCCGAAAAGGTTGTTTTCTGGGCAACAAGCCGGTGAGTAGGGCCTGAGGGTGGCGCCAGCAGGAATAGGCCCTCACAAAAGAAGGAGGGTGGCCCCTGGCGCCGGATGGCGTGTAAGAAGGTAACAGGTTTTCTCGCAGTCGGGCGTGTTCCAGATCGGCCAGAAATCGGCCGGGGTCAAACTCGGGCTCGGCTTGAGGCCGCAAACGGGGCCGGGAGTCTATCTTTAAATATTCCTCCTCGCGAAGGGCAACGGTCAGAGAATGATGGCGAAGTTTGGAAGTCTCGGTTTCAAAGCCCGGCCGCAAAAAGGCCGGCTTGCTGTCCGGTTGGTCGTGGCCTTTGAAGTTGCGGTCGAAAATGATGATGTTGGGTTCACGGCATATTTTTTCCGGCCGGTGCCGCCATACGCGCCCCACCAACTGAATGATGGAGCGCATGGACGAAGGTTCGATGGCGGCCCAATCATAGTCGTGGTCGCGCCCAAGCTCGGCGATGGGTGAGGCCAAAATGATAAAGATATGGTTGGGTAGCCCTTCGGTTGCGGGATTGTTTAAAACACTCAGAATATCCGGCTGGTCCCAAGGCCGTCGGGTTTGGGACCGTTTAAGGGTCCGGTCCAGGCGTTGTTCAATCGCGGCCCTCAAAAGCAAAGGGAAGCGGGAATGATAGACGCAGAGATGAATATGGAAGCCATCGGGCGTGTTTTGGCGGAAAAGGGCCTGGGCGATTTGGTATAAAGGATCGATATTGGCCAACCGCACCAAGCCGAAGCTGACTTTTTTTTCAGTATCAAGAAGAATGGTTTCACCGTGCCGCTCATGCAGAACCAGCGCCGCTTCCAAAATTCTTTCACCCCAGAGGGAGGCCTTTTCTGATCCTGGTTTAAAGCTGGGCCAAGCCCATATTTCGGCCACTCTACGGGCCGGAACTTCTGACAGGGAATCAAATCGTTTTTTGGTGAAATCATGATGGAAAGCTGAAAATTCTTCCATGGTTGAACACTCTTGGGATCGGGCGCGAAATTCATCCAGCCAGGCGCAGGGGACCGGCGGGTTTTCCAAGGGCCTTTCCCCCCGGTTGCGCTGGAAATGGAGGCGGCCTTGACGGTAAGCCATGAACATTCCCTGGGCCAGGGCCGGGGGGATGGTGGCCGAAGATATCAGAACCCGAGCCCCCAGAAGGCCGGCGAAGAAAACCAGCCTGGTTACGGCCGGCAGATCTTCAAGGTCATAGTCGTCCAATTCATCCAGGACCAGGTCCCCGCTCAGAAGCCGGAGCATGGGCAGTATCTGGCGGCCTCCGCGCAAGGACTCCGCGGCCGGGACGAGGTGGTCTATGGTGCAGCATAAAAGCGGCGCTTCCAAGAGGTTTCGGGCTTTGTTTTTTTGGTTGTCCGGAATGAGTTGTTGGAGAAGCTGGAAGCAGGCCCCTTCCCCTTCATATTCGACTATGGCGTCTTCAGCCATAAGGGTGTGTTCATCAGCGGAGATCGACCCGTAATCAGGCTCCTGGCTGGCATCATAAAGTTTCTGGGTGGCCGCGCCCCCGGCCAGTATGGCCACGCTTCCCGGGCCTAAATCCAGCCTGTCCCGGTATTCCGCCCCCGTCTGCCCGGTCAGAACGCGCAGGCCCAAGGCGAAGGCGCAGCGCAGCCCGGGGGCCGGCCCGGCCAGGGCGGACATGAATTTCAGGTTGGCCAGGGTTTTGCCGCAACCCGTGGAAGCCAGATTGACTATGAAGGCGCCGTTCCTGGCGCTGGCGGGCCGCAGTTGCCCGGCCAATTCGACGGCTTGGTTCTGCCACTGAAAACGAGGGTCACCGCTCCGGGCTTGGAGTTTCTTGATTCTGGGCAAAGCCGGGAGGGCCTCGGCCAAGCGCGGCAGGGAGCGAGCCACCCGGTCGCCCTGCTTTTCCACCCCTAAAAGGTGTTCATCCAGTTTTTGCTTGCGTTCCCCGTTTTTATCGGTGTTGGCATAAAGGCGGCCATCGGGGTGACCGGCCAGCCTTTGCCGAGGGGCGTCCAGGCTGGAATAATAGTGATCTCCGAGCATCAGGCTCAGACGGGCCAGGTGCATGATGAAAGGATCATCCAAGGGCGGGGCTGAGGTTCGGGGTTCCAAAAGCTGCCGGAACTCCTCCGCCAAGGCGGCGGCCTTTTTTCTCCAAGCCGGCAGAACCGTTGGCCAGCCATGAGGGAAAGTCCAATATGGTTTCGGGTTGGCCTTTTTTCCAGAGTGGGGGGCTTCCTCGTTCCGGTTGGAGGGCGGGGAATAATGTTGATTCCAAGAGGGGTCGAGGTCGGCCCAAAAATTTTTCAGTTGGCTTTCCTGGGCCAAATAATTTTTATCCGAGGGATACGGCAGGCGGTGATGGCTCAGAATAAGCCAGGCCACAGCTTTGGCCCCGGGCGGCAGTGATTCGAGGGCGGGAGGTTTGGAAGAATCGTCCAAGCCGTCTCGATATAATCCGGTCGTCCATGAGTCGGCTTCAGGGCCGTCCAGGGTGGCCAGGCGTTTAAGCCAGCCGGCATCTTCAGTCGCCTCGCCCACAAAGGCCTGGAACAGGCGCAAAGAGACCCATTCATGTCGATAAAGATTCTTTATTTTAACGGACGAAGATTTCAGGATGTCTTGGAAGGCCTTGGAGGCCTTGCCCAGATCATGCCATAGGGCGGCCAAGCCGGACAAAAGGCGGATAAGCCGCAGATTATGCCAGGTATTTTCGCTTTTTTTCCTCAGAATATCGGTTGCGGTGGTGTTAGTGGGTACGGCTCCTCGGTTGTTGAACTGGGAACGGTCGCCCACCACCCATAAGAGTTCGCTGTGGTTGCGGCCATGTATCCAATGACAGGCCACGGCCGTGTTTTTACGGGCGGTCCGGCGTAAAAGCCGGTGCAAGGTCTCCAGGCCGGCTTGGGTTATGCTGGTTTGCCAGACTTGGCTTCCGCGCCTTTCGGCGAATTGGTCCAGGATGCGCCGGGTTTCCGGTAGAGCGCCTTTACAGCACTGGGATATGAGAAGCACGTTCATGGACGGCCTTCAAGGGAAGAGTCGCCAAACAAGGCGGCGACAGCCTTAAGGCTTTCGATCATGAAGTCCAGGGCTTCAGTTTGAGTCAAATTTTCAACACAGGCGGAGCGAAAGTCTTCTTCACTGTCACCCTTCATAGCGGAAATAAAGGCTTGCGGCAGGATGGCGGAATCTTTGACCAGGTCGGCCACATCAAAAATAA
>Ga0268262_10005121_pt1 | contig 13147 bp, 14 predicted proteins | sample TergutNc150P3_FD_190354 | JGI IMG/M metagenome (GOLD analysis project Ga0268262, IMG submission 190354) | Nasutitermes corniger P3 segment gut microbial community from laboratory colony in Florida, USA - Nc150 P3 (SPAdes) (version 2) | ecosystem: Host-associated > Arthropoda: Insects >... | reverse complement strand
AATACGCTATTCGCACAGAACCTTTTTTTGTTTCTTCCAGCGTGAAAAGTTTTTGAAAAAAGTTGGCTAATCCGTTAAAAGGGGCATATTCGGTTATGGCAATTGTGGCAGTTGTATCAGTTGTGTCTGTGCTGTCAATATCGTCTGCTGGTTCGGTCATAGCGAGAAGCATTAAGCTATCGACAACTATATTATTGACTTTATCGCTATGCACGGGTTTTGCAAAAAGAGTCTCTGGCAACAAAGCCTTGAATATGTAAAAAGTTCCTATGGAGAAAAGGATTGTAAATAGTGCGGTAGAGAAATAATTTTGTTTCTGTTCTGGGCCTTCCATTGCAAGGAATATAGTAAAACGCCTACAATCACACATAAACGTATGAGGTTTGCATTTGGAAACTACGCCTTAGTCCTGTAAGCAGCGGACACTACGCAAGTAGCTCTTAAGGTAGTGGTCGCTGTATTGGGCGTAATCGCCGCCGTAATCCATAAGCCGACCGTAGGCGTATTTGCTATTTTCCTCGCTGGAACTCCACCAGATACCGTTGTTGCCGACATTGAAACAGTCATCGGAATCGCCAAAGCCACCAGGCAAAGCTGAAAAGCCGAACTTATCCTCACCGTTGCCAGATTTTCCTTCATAGCGATTCCAACCGCTAGTAGCTTTCAAAAATTTACCTGCTGTTTCACTATCGTAAGGACTGCTCTTACTGCTTGTGCCATCTGCGTAGCGATACAAAACATCCCATTCCTCATTTGTAGGCAAATGCCAACCGTTTGGACAAGCCTTCATAGCTGTTTCCCAATTATATAATCTCCCATATTTGTCGCAATTGGCGGGTTCATTGTTACAACACTTGTTTCTACCTACGTTGTAATCCAAATTCTCCGCCAGCCAAACCTGCTCGCCGATTTTTGTGGTTTTGTATATTTTGCCGTTTCGTGTATCGGTGAATGTATTTTTTTGCGATTCATTTTTCTTTTCGCAAGCAATGCAGAGCAATGTGCAAACAAGGGCGAGGGCAAGTTTAGGCGTAATCATTCTATCCCAAAAAATACAAATTTCTCGCAAACAACATAACCGCAATTTTCTATATTATTAAGGTTTAGGGAATATTCTTTACCTACATTTCTTCGCCCTAATGCAAAAATCAAAATTAGGAGATTATATTATGGGCAAAAAAGAAGCCATAAAGCAGAGCAAGGATTATAGCACACTTATTTCGCAAATAGGCGATTTGTTGCAACAAGGTCGCAAACAAGCCGCCTATGCTGTAAACAACATTTTGGTACAAACTTATTGGCAAATTGGAAAATATATCGTTGAATATGAACAAGGCGGTTCTAAAAAATCAGAATACGGTTCAAAATTGTTGGATCGCTTATCAAAAGATTTAACGCTTGCTTACGGCAAAGGGTTTAGCCGTTCTAATTTGATATACATTAGAAAACTATACCTTTCCTATCAAATTGGTGAAACAGTGTCTCACCAATCCAAGAAACCTATTTTATCCACAAAATTGAGCTGGAGCCATTATTTTGAAATTTTAAAAGCTGACAATGAATTGGAAATTAGTTTTTATACTCGTCAATGCGAAAAAGAAAACTGGAGCGTACGGGAATTGAAACGGCAAATGAAAAGTATGCTTTTTCATCGTTTGGCATTGAGCAAGAATAAGGCTGGGGTATTAGCGATTGCCAAAAAGGGCACAGAGCATCAAAAACCAGAAGATATTATAAAAGAACATTTTGTATTTGAGTTTTTAGGAATTTCGCAGCAAGAGCGGTATTTAGAAGGAGAATTAGAAGAACGGCTTATTAGAAACTTGGAGGCATTTCTTCTTGAACTTGGAAAAGGCTTTGCTTTTGTTAAACGTCAATATCGTGTTCCAGTAGGCAATCGTAATTTTTCAGTAGATTTGGTATTTTATAACATCTTGCTAAAATGTTATGTGTTGATTGATTTGAAGCGTGGCGAAGTTGAACATAGTGATATTGGACAAATGAATTTTTATCTTAACTACTTTCGCAAAGAAGTAAATGTTGAAACTGACAATGAGCCAATCGGCATAGTATTGGGTGCATATAAAGATAAAATTATGGTTGAGTATGCAATAGATAATATTACTAATAAGTTATTTGTAAGTAAATATCAACTTTATTTACCTAATAAGGAAGAATTAGAAAAGGAATTAACTCGTTTGATAGGAAGCGGACAAGGAAGGACATAATGCGAACCTCGTGCGTTGCTTTTCTTTCGCTATTTTTTGAACTTTTGGTTTTATAGACACACCATCATAAACGCCTTGAATTGCCAGCATAATAAACCTCTTGGTTAATATAGTAAATTATCCACTGGCTAGACCTTGCGGTGGTGGGCAGTACCTACTCCCTGTTCTTGCTGTGTTTTAAAATTTTGGCATCAATGTAAAAAACAATTTCCTCAATGGTGTTGCTGCAATGGTCGCCTATTCTCTCTAATTTGCGCAAAATCAACATAGTGTCCAAAGCACAATCGCTGTCTGAAGATTCTTCTTTAACATATTTCGCTAAAAATTTCTTGCCTTCCACAAAAAGTTTATCCACCTCATCGTCTTTTTGCAGAATTTTGCCAGATAATTTGGTGTTTTCCGATTCCAAAGCCGCAAAACTATCTGAAAGCATTGAAATTACTGTGTCGAACATAGATTCAATTTTCAAATCTTCCTTTAATTTCGTATTGATTGAATGATACTCTTCTTTTGTAACATGCATAGCAATGCCTTCGGCAAAGTCTGCGATGCGTTCCAATGCACTGCTTATTTTCATAAGCGATAGCACAAGGCGCAAATCCACTGCAACTGGGGCAAATAGAGCTATGTAGTTTTCGCAATCGCTGTCTATTTTAAGCTCAAATGTATTCACTCGTTTTTCACGGCTTATAACCTCTCTGGCAATTTCTATATCGTTGTTGAGGTATGCCTCTTTGCATTTTTGCAGTTGAGAGAGAACAAGACGCCACATGTGGCTCATTTCTTCTTTAAGCTCTTTTAACTCCGTTTCGCTGTGCTTAACATTTTCCATAATAAACCCCTTTTTTAACCAAATCTCCCTGTTATATAGTTTTGAGTCTGTTTTTTTTGCGGATTTATGAACATCCTCTTTGTCTCGTCAAATTCAATAAGTTCGCCAAGCATAAAAAAGCCTGTTTTATCGCTCACCCTTGCCGCTTGCTGCATATTGTGCGTAACTATGACAATGGTATAATCCGCTTTAAGATTGTAAATAAGTTCTTCTATCTTTGAAGTGGAAATAGGGTCTAGGGCAGATGCCGGCTCGTCCATAAGTATAACCGAGGGTTTAACCGCCAAAGCCCTGGCAATGCAAAGGCGTTGCTGCTGCCCGCCGGATAATTCATAGGCGGATTTGTTAAGTTTATCCTTAACCTCGTCCCACAAGGCGGAATCTTTGAGCGATTGCTCCACTCGTGCGCTAATTTCGGCTTTGTTGCCCATTCTATTCACTTTAAGCCCATAAGCCACATTTTCAAAAATGGATTTGGGAAACGGGTTCGGTTTTTGAAAAACCATTCCTATATCTTTGCGAAGAACATCTACATCAACGCTTTTGTCGTATATATTTTTGCCGTTCACAAGGCAGCTGCCTTCTAGCCTTGTGCCTGCTATAAGGTCGTTCATGCGGTTGAGCAAACGCAAAAATGTGGATTTTCCGCAACCCGAAGGGCCAATAAAAGCAGTTACGCTATTCGCCTCTATTTCTATGGAAATATCTTTAAGGGCGTGGAAATCGCCATAGTAGAAATTGATGTTCTTTGCTTCTATCATTAAGGTTAATCTAATTTTTGAAGGTTACAAACAATGCGAGTTTTGGTTAAGATTTGGTTAAGATTTTGGAGACCCATTTAGATTTTCTAAATTCTTTTCCAAATGTCCATTTTATCTCTATTTTCCAGATTTATAACTCCAAAATACAAAGAGGAGGCAGCTGGTTATATGGATAAAAATCCAGAATACATCTGGGTGAGCGATAGAAGCTCATTTAAGGCAATGCTTGCCATTTTGCAACAGGCATCTTCTTGCATTATGGACACCGAAGCCGATTCCATGCACCACTACCAAGAAAAACTGAGCCTGATACAGATAAGCGTTGGCAAATATCACTGGTTGCTAGACCCTCTTAGCAAACTCAACATAAAACCGCTTTGGAAATGCAAAGCCCTTAAAAACATAACCTTCCACGCCTGCGACTACGACTTGCGCCTATTAGCCAGATTTCACGACTTTCACCCCGAAAGCATTTACGACACTTCCATCGCAGCAAAGCTCTTGGGCGAAAAGCAAACCGGACTTGCAGCACTGGTTGAAAAATATTTTGGAATAAAACTGAACAAATCAAACCAAAAAGCAGATTGGACACGCCGCCCTCTTTCTCCCGAAATGTGCCACTATGCGATGCTAGACACTGTTTATTTAGAGTCCATAAAAGAACTTCAATGCAAAAAACTTGAGAAACTGGGGCGCATGGAATGGCTGCGCGAATCTTGCCGCACCATGCTGATAAATTCGAAGAAGAATAAAAACGAAATTGCAGAAAACGAGGTAAAAGAGACTTGGCGCATAAAAGGTTCAAGCTCCTTTAAGCCTTTTGAGTTGCAACTGCTCAGAGCAATTTGGAATTGGCGCAATAAAATCGCTCAAAAAAGAGATGTTGCTCCTTACAGAGTTTTGAATCCATACCTAATGCTAGACATTGTTAAAGCCATAGCAAAAAACAGAGGAAAAATAAACGAGCATAATTTACCCAGGTTGCCGAGAAACATAAAAGGCGCTTTGCTTCAATCCTTTGTAAAAGAATTGAACGAGGCTGCATCTGCCCCTTCCGAAGAATTCCCAGGGCAAATACCTCGCAAGGCGGCTCCTCGTACCAACATAAACGAAGATTTGCGTGAAAAACTGCGTGAATTGAGGAACGAAAAAGCTGCGCAGCTTAAAATAGACTCTGGACTTTTGGCAAAGCAAAGCCAGCTCAATGTGCTTGCAGATTCCCTATGCGGCACTACTTGGGAAGAAAAATTTGAAGCGGCTGAATTTATGAAGTGGCAAAAAGAAATTTGGAAGTCTTTGACACCCAAAGCCATTCTGCCAAAAACCCCAGCCGAATTCAGGAGCTTGGCAAAAGAAAAACTCTCTGCTATGAGCGAAGAAAGTCGAGCGGCGGAAACAGAGAAATTGCTCGACGAGCTTGCCAAACATCCGGTGCTGGCAAATGGTTATATAGCCGCATTTTATCCGGCAATGCTTGAGCCTCAAATAGTTCCTTTTTTAAAAAAACTTGCAGATGAGGGCAGGTTGCTTTTGCCAAGAGTGCAAGATAAACAGAAAATGGAATTTGTCTCCATACAAAATTTAGAGAGCGAACTGCACAAAGGTGCTTTTGGAATAATGGAACCAAAGCCAGACTTGCCCGCTTTTGAAAATCCGCCCGCAGCTTTCCTTGTCCCGGGCATTGTGTTTGGAAAAGACGGCAGCCGAATAGGCCACGGCTCCGGTTATTACGACCGCTATTTATCCTCGTTCAAGGGAATTCCACGCCTAGGCATTGCATATTCCGCTCAAATGAGAAACGCTCTGCCTCAAAACGCAATGGATATGAGAATGGACGAAGTGTTGTGGGTGAGGGGGATGGTATGATTTTTCTTGTGATTTTTTTCATATTCACAATTAGTTGCAAGGAAACCGAAGCACATGAGCAAACGCAGATAGTTGCAAAAGAAATTAGAGATAAACATTATGAAGAAAGGAAAGAAGAAGAAAGACAATTCATAAAAGCTATACAAAACGAACACGAAGATACGATAGAAAAGAGAATAGAAGAAACCGAAAAACAGAGAGAGCATATTCCTCACAAAAAAGACTCCACACACAGAAAAGACGAGGATCACCACCAAATCCCCAAATGAGCAAAACCGCCACGCTCCTCATTCTCTTCTGCACCGCCCTCTTTGCCCAGCAAAAAGGCACATACACCGATATGCGAAACGACAAAAAATATAAAACCGTGAAAATCGGCAACCAAATTTGGATGGCGGAGAATTTGAATTACGAGATGAAAGGCAGCAAATGTTACGATAACGAGCCTGCCAACTGCAAAATATACGGAAGGCTTTATGACTGGGATATGGCTATGAAAGCTTTAACCGCACTATTACTATATTTATATAATGGATAACGATAATGATGCAAACAATTCAAATATAGGGCGGCGCGATTTCATTAAATTGGTGGGCGCGGGTGCTGCACTTGCCGCTTTGAGTGGTTGTGGTTCAAAAGATGCTTCTTCTAAACAGGGGAGTGAGCCTACGGGTGAAATGACCTATAGAGTTGACCCAAAAAATGGGAACCGCGTTTCTCTTTTGGGCTATGGTTGCATGAGGTTTCCGCGTATGCCTAAATCGCAGGATTTATCCACAGAAAACAATCTTGACCAAGAAGCTATCAACAGATCCATAGATTATGCCATTGAGCACGGAGTGAATTATTTTGACACCTCTCCGCTTTACTGCAAAGGTTTTTCCGAAAAAGCTACCGGCATTGCACTTAGCCGCCACCCACGCGATAAATATTTTATAGCTACCAAAATGTCTAACCGCAACCAGCACAGCGGTCGCGAAGCATCGCTTGCTATGTATAAACGCTCCTTTGAAGATTTAAAAACCGATTATATAGATTATTACCTAGTTCACAATGTTGGCACTTTTGAAGCGTTAAAAGAACGCTATATAGATAACGGCATTATGGACTTTTTGCTAGAAGAACGTAAGTCTGGGCGAATACGCAGCCTCGGTTGGTCTTTTCACGGCGATGGCGAATTTTTTGATTATATGGCGCTTAAATACCCTTGGGATTTTGTGATGATTCAGCTCAATTATTTTGACTGGGACATAATTGACTGGGACAAGAACGCTGGTGCAAGACGCACCAATGTGAGCGCAAAGCACCAGTACGATTTGCTCACAGAAAACAACATTCCAATTGTGATAATGGAACCTCTTTTGGGCGGTCGCTTGGCAAAACCGCATTACAAAGCACGTGCCGCTATGACCCAATTAAATCCAGATGCAAGTGCGGCTTCTTGGGCATTTCGCTTTGCGGGAAGTTTCCCCAATGTGATTACGGTGTTAAGTGGCATGACCTTTGTGGAACACTTGCAAGACAATTTGCGCACTTATTCTCCGCTTGTGCCATTGAACGAAAGCGAAAGGAATATGCTGTTAAAAGTTTCGCAAGTTATGCTTGAATACAGAAACATAAATTGCACGCAGTGCCAGTATTGCATGCCCTGCCCTTATGGTCTTGATATTCCCGAAATAATCGCACACTACAACCGCTGCCTAAACGAAGGCAATTTCCCAGACGACAAGCAGAGCGAAGATTACAAAAGAGCGCGCCGTGCCTTCCTCGTTGGGCTAGACCGCAAAATTGATTCTGTGCGCCAGGCGAGTAGATGCACGGGTTGCAGAAAATGCGTTCCCAACTGCCCGCAAAGTATACAAATTCCGCAAGAGATGCAGCGTATAGATAGATTTATAGAAAACTTGAAAACGGATATTATTTAGGGGCAATTTATGATACAACTATTTTGCTTTATCTCAATAACATTGCTTTTCTTGGATTTTACGGGAAGTGTGCATGCCTATTTGGGCTGGGTTGCAAAGATGCAATTTGTTCCGGCAATTTTTGCCTCTCATATTGTTATTGCGCTTGCCATAATATTTTTAACCCTGCTCTTTGGTCGCTTTTATTGCGCTATGTTCTGCCCGCTTGGAATTTTTCAAGACATGGTTTCTTTTAAAACCAAATTTTCTTACAGCAAACCGCGCAAGGGGTTTGTGATTTTGCGTTACGCTTTGCTCGCAGGTTTTATAGCAACCGCATTTGCTGGCGGCGGTCTTATCTCTATGCTTGAACCTTATGCTGCTTTTGGAAGAATTGTCTCGCAAATTTTTGGACCCATTTACAAATTCGGAAACAACATATTAGCTTATTTTTCTGAACGTGCAGGTAGTTATGCCTTTTATTCTGTGGATGTATGGGTGAAAAGTGTGGCATCTTTGGTTCTTGCCATTTTAACTCTTGCAGGGGTGTCTATTTTCGCATACAAAAGCGGGCGCGGATATTGCAACACAATTTGCCCCGTTGGTACATTTCTCGGCTTGCTATCCAAATATTCCTTTGTAAAACTCCGCATAGACCTCTCCAAATGCAAGCATTGCGATTTATGTTCTAAAAAATGCAAATCATCTTGCATAGATACAGAAGAGGGAAAAATAGATTACACCCGTTGCATAGCTTGTTTGGACTGCGTAAAAACTTGCCCTGCAAAAGCCATTTCATACTCCAAGCCTTCAAAAAAAATTATGCAAAAAGAAGAGGAAATTTTAAGCGAAAGCGGTGCCCAGCGGCGCAATATATTTGTAGGTTCTGCCATTGCGGCATTGAGCTGTGCCACCAAATTGCAAGCCAGCCACGGAGATGGAGGCTTAACCGAGTTAAAAGACAAAAAAATTCCAAACCGCAAAAAGCCGATAGTTCCGGCGGGTGCAGGCAGCTACAAACATTTCCACGACCATTGCTTAGGTTGCCAGTTGTGCGCTTCTGTTTGCCCAAACGATGTGTTATCCAACAAGGCTCATGGAACCACAAAACCAAATATGTCTTATGAGCGCGGTTATTGCAGGCCGGAATGTGTTAAATGCACCGAAGTTTGCCCAACCGGAGCATTAAAGCCTATCACCAGAGCCGAAAAATCTTCCATACAGATAGGCTGTGCTGTGTGGAACAAAGAACTTTGCATTGTAAATACCGATAAAGTTGCTTGCGATTTATGTTCGCGCAAATGCCCAAATGCGGCGATAGCTATGATACCCCCAAGCGCAGATGCCCTTCCAGACGCTCCCAAAATCCCAATGATAGACACAAACCGCTGCATAGGTTGCGGTGCCTGCGAGCATTTATGCCCCGCCCGCCCATATAGTGCGATAGTTGTGGAAGGCGTTGAGGTTCATAGAACGATTTAACTAAAATAACACACTACGTGTTTTTCTAAAATCCAGTCTAGGTTTTCTAGAATTTGGGGTAGCAATAATATATCGCTTTTTTCCAAACGCTCGGTTAGGTTTTTGGGCGTGAAATTCTCCTCGATTTTTTTGGCTTCGGGTACGTAGCTCAAATGCCAAGGCTCTTGTTGCACCCTGCCTATGCCCGGCAAAAAAACTCGCCTAAATCCAAAAGAATTACCGCTTTCAATTTGAAAGTCCAGCCATTTGTGAAATTTTCCAAATACCCCAAAAGATTCTTCCAAACTCAGCTCTGCCTCGTAGCCTTCTGGAACAGCCGCCGCATCTATAACATCAATATCTGTACCCCACTCGTGCCTGCTGGTGCCGGGTAAGGCACTCCAAAGCAAAATCGCTTTCATGCATTCCAAATCGGAAAGTTCGTCTCTGTTTAGAGGTTTTCCATTTTCGTCTAAAATTTTTCTTTTTCCCAAAGCCTTTTCATTCCAAATCAAAAGCTGCCTGTCAAAGCTACGCCAGCCGCTTTCAATTTTAGGCTCAAAGCCCTGCTTTTTTGCTTCTGCGCAAAAATTTTCAAAAGCGTTCAATGTTTCGGGTTTTAGCACTGCTACCTGGAAATTGGAACAGGCGAGAGTTTAGGGGCAGTTTTGCCTTCTGCCACACGCATTGTTTCTTTTATGGCTGTACGGAGTGCAAAATTTTCTCCGGCGTTTTCCCATTTTCCGGTTTTGTTGTTCAGCCATAAAACTGTCTCGCCGTTTTGGCTTGTGAAAATTGAAGCAACCGTGCCGTAGCGAAAAAATTTGCCCGCGATTATTTTGCCATCTAAATTCAAATTCCCATTCCAAGTTTCGGCGGTGTAGCCAAGCCGAACCCTATCAAGCATAACTTCCCAAACCCTACCAAAAGCCGCCTCGGAACTTATGAGGGATTTTTTGAGCTGCGAAGAAATTTCGCGCAAGGCATCTGCTGCTTCGCTGTTTTTATATGGAAAACCGCTTTCCACAAATAAAGCCAAGGTATCTATTGTTTTTGCCAAATCTTCGCTGTATTTTGCCTTGCGTGTTTCAAAATAGCGAGTTGCACCGAGTGCTTTTTGCCTTGCCCCTTTGAGTTTTTCTATTTCCGCTTTAAGCGAATCTATTTGCCCAAGCAATTCTTTCTCTTGATTTTCCAAAGCCGCGGTTTTTTGCCTTGCATTTGCAACAAAATCTGTGTGCCGTTTTGCCTCTGCCTGCGTTAAATTCTTTTCCCTTTCCGTTTCTGCATTCACAGTTTTTATGTTGCGGCGAATTTCTGCAATGCTGTTATCTTGCGCAAACAGCATTGTGTTTGCGAGGGCAAGGGTGAGGAAAAGGATGTAGCGCATGGGGGTAATATACAAAATCAAATGGCAGGGTGAGTAAAAAATTTCTGTGCCTGTCCAAAAGTTTTGCCAAGCAAACAGGCATTGTTAGGAAATTTTTAATGTCCGCAGGACAGCCCGAAGGGCGAACCCTGCCCACATCTACATTCCATACTACTACTGAACAAAAGTTCAACTTTTTGTAAAAAAATGTACAAAAATGCAAACAACTGTTTGCAAATAAGTATGCCTGCCACTTGATAAAGCATTTATTTATGGACTTTTTTAAAAAATGCAGGCAAAATTCACTTTTTAGGATTTTTTTTCCGTTTTTTTACGTCTAAGTAAGTAGAACAAAAAACGGAGGTTCAAATGACCGAGATCAAAACAAATCGCAACCACAAAGACAGCGTTTTCACGCTGCTGTTCAGTGAGCCACCTGCTGCGCTGGAACTCTACAATGCAGTAACGGGGCAAAACTACCCACCAGACACGAAAATAGAGATAGTGACGCTTTCAAATGCTCTATTCAAAGGGCAACTGAACGACGTAGCTTTCGTAGTGGATGATAGGCTTGTAGTCCTCATAGAGCACCAATCAACCGTGAATAACAACATACCACTTAGGATGCTCATGTATTTGGGAAGGGAATATGAGCGGATAACTAAAGGCAAAGATTTGTACAGGGAAAAGCTAATAAAAATCCCTGCACCGGAATTCATAGTTCTATATAACGGCAAAGACGAGTTTCCCGATTTCAAGGAACTTAGGCTTTCCGATTCTTTTAAAACCAAAGGCAGGGGCAATCTTGAGCTTGTAGCAAACGTTTACAACATCAACAAGGGTCGCAATGCTGAGATAGCGGGTAAAAGTCCTGTTTTGAGTGGTTACAACGAGTTTATAGCAGAGGTGAATAAGAATCGCCAAACTATGGAACTAACAGAAGCCGTAGAAGTTGCAATAAAGAGCTGCGTTGAGCGTAACATTTTAGTATATTTCTTAAAGAAGCACGCTTCGGAGGTTTTGAATATGCTTTTTACAGAATGGAACTTGGACGATGCTATTGAGGTTGCAAGGGAAGAGGAGCGCGAGGAAATTCTGGATCTCATAGAGAAAGGCTATACCTTAGCCGATATTGAGAATCACCTTCGCAAGCAAACCCGCTCTGCAACTGCGTAGCGTTTCCTTTACCTGCGGTTCTGTGCTACCCCATTTGGGAAAATTTTTTTAGGGTAAAGCGGGTTTGGCTTACGCCAAAGGGTTGGCGGATTTTTTGCAGCGTAATAATTTCGTTATATCCTATTCTTTATATTTGATTCTATAACTTTGCACGATACATCTTTTGATTCTAAAAACTCTTTAAATTCTTTCTTTTCTGTTTTGCAATTTGGTCCTAAAATAACTTCATTTATAGGATGTTTATACCAAATTTTGTCCATTTTTAGTTCCATATATTTTCTTATTACACCAGACATAACTTTAAATTCAGGTGAACTGTCTAAATTCAAATTTTCCGCAGGTTTTACCAGTGAATTATAAAAATTATCTAATGATCTGTCTATACCTAATTTGCCTTCAAAGAGTTTTTTATCTAATTGAAATTGACTTCTGCAAAAAAGCATTCTTGTTTCTGCTTCATCTATGTAATTTTCTATTTTTAACTTGGGTTTGAAGCAAGATATTGCAGATATGTATGTTAGTTCTCTCAACCGATTTTTATTTTCTTCTGAAGAAACGTCTATGAGAGCCTCAAAAAAATCTTTTTCTTTTTGATTGTCTTTATAAATTACTTTTAGAAAATAGAAATAACCGAAAAATGGATTAAGCCGTTCAGTGCTATTTAAGTATTTTTTGAAAACATTGGTATCTATTCCCAAGCATACACCCTTGTCATTATCTGCATATTTATTGAAATGCAAGGCACTGTCTCTTTTATGGGTACAAGATAGGGCATAAAATTCTTCTTGCTTAGAATTATCGGGTTTTTTGATACTTTCATATATTTCTTCTTTTTCCAAAATATTGTCAATTATATCTTTAGCTCCAGTCATTTCTTTAAGGTCATTGCTAGAATCTAAAGAAAAAAGCCAAAAAGATTTTGATGTTATTATTGAATAAAAGGCTTCTAAGCTACAATAATGGTAAATAATAGTATCTTTTTTCATTTGGAACCTCCTATTTTTATATTCCATATCAATTTTCCCATTTTCCAACCTTTCTTTTGACGAATTTCTTTAAGACTTTTTCTAGCTTCAACGTCATATGGGTCAATTTTCAATGCAGCTTTCAAATCCTTAATTGCCTGATTATAGTTGCCTTTTAAGTAATACGCATTGCTACGAAGTTTCAGTATCTTATCCTTACCCACATCAATTCCTATTTTGAGAGCTTCGGTATAGTCTATAATGGCTTGGTCAAAATCACCTTTGTCAGCATACGCCCTGCCACGGTGCTCCAAAATACTGTTTCTATAAAGGTCATAAAGTAGTCGGTTTAGGTCTGATTCTATTTTTATATCTATTATTATTTTGAGAGCTTCGTTACAGTCTGCGATGGCACGGTCAAAATCGCCTTTTTTACAATACGCATTGCTGCGAAGTTCCAGTATCTCAGTATTATCAGGACTTCTTCTGAGTAATTCAGTATAATCTGCGATGGCTTGGTCAAAATCGCCTTTGTGGTCGTCATACACTCTGCCACGCAAATATAGGACATCGTAGTCTTCGGGC
>Ga0268262_10005120_pt1 | contig 13148 bp, 15 predicted proteins | sample TergutNc150P3_FD_190354 | JGI IMG/M metagenome (GOLD analysis project Ga0268262, IMG submission 190354) | Nasutitermes corniger P3 segment gut microbial community from laboratory colony in Florida, USA - Nc150 P3 (SPAdes) (version 2) | ecosystem: Host-associated > Arthropoda: Insects >... | reverse complement strand
GGGTTGGACCTACAGAACCGAAGGTAGACCCCCGTCTTCGTGTCCAGCAAGCCAAAGGCTTGCGCACGAAGGCGTCCAATAAATAATTGGAGCAAAGAGAATGCCCGGCACTGCCCACGCCCACCCGTAGGCCGATTTTCGTTTAGGCAAACAAGATTGAAGTTTTTAAAAGTTCGCTTTATTATGGTTTTAAATATCTATGGTAGAAATTTTTCCTGAGCTTTTAAGGAAGAGTATCCATATGCTTATCGCGCTGGTTCCTTCCCTTGCCGCCATTGACCGTTCAAACACGGCCCTGCTTTTGATGGCTGGCGTCCTTTTTTATTCCTGCGCGGAGAGTCTTCGCTTTTTGGGTTTTTCCCTGCCGCTTGTTTCTTCTGTTACAAGGGTGGTCTCGCGAAGAAGGGAACAGGGACGCTTTGCCATTGCCCCCGTAACCCTGGGCCTTGGAGCGCTTCTGGCCATCAGTATTTTTCCTCCCCCCGCGGCCTCCGCGGCAATTTACGCCCTTGCCTTTGGGGACAGCGTCTCGACGCTTACCGGCAAATTCCTGGGGAGGCTCCGCCCGGCTTTTTTGTTCGGCAAGAGCATTGAAGGCTCTCTTGCCTGCTTCGCCGCGTCCACCCTGGTCGGCTACCTCGTCTTTTCCAACCCAAAAACCGCGCTCGCGGTCGGATTAGCGTCTGTGATGGTTGACGCGCTCCCCATCCGCGAATTTGACAACATTTTACTGCCCCTGGTCGCGGGCTTTGCGGCATTGATGTTTTAAAAAATTTAAATACTTACCGATATATAAGGTAAGGCGGTAAGCAAAATGGCAAATGACAGCAAGATAAAGATTTATTTGATTGATGACGATGAAATTCATCTTACAACCGCTGAATTGTTTCTACAAGATGAATATGAAGTCCATAAAGCAAAGTCCGGGCAGGAAGCGTTAGACTACATAACCAACAACAAATTTGTGCCTCATATAATATTATTGGATTTAGTGATGCCAAACATGACCGGCTGGGATGTCTTTAAGAGATTAAGACAAATAGATTCCTTAAAGAATGTTCCAATCGCGTTTGTAACATCAATTGCGGAAGACGAGGAAAGGAAAAAAGCCTTTAAAATGGGAATTGCGGATTATATTTTGAAACCATTTAACATGACAGAACTGAAAAGCAAAGTAAAAGATATAAGAAAGCGATTTAAGATTTAGGAAGGAACTAAAAAGTGGATGGCGAAAATTATATTGAATGGTCCGATTCTTATTCGCTTGGAATAAAAATGATTGATGACCAGCACAAGGGGCTTCTGGATATTGTCAATGATTTATACAGCCATTCTACCGGTAACGAAACAGAAGAGATGTTTTATTTTAAGGATGTCATTCACCAGGCCGTAGATTACATAAAGAATCATTTTCAGGTGGAAGAAAAATTGCTGCTTGCGACTAAATACCCAGCCTACGCAGAGCATAAAAAGGCTCATGATCAATTTACGCTGATGGTGGTTACAAGCGCGAAGGACTTTGAGGCGGGTAAACGCCTTGTTCTTGAGAAATTTGCTCATTTTTTAAGAGACTGGATTTTATCCCATATAGCCCTGATGGATCAGGACTATGCCACATATCTAAGAAAAATCGCCACGCGTAAAGCGGATGGAAAGCTGTCCATCGGTATGGTGGATATAGGGTAGGCCCAACTCTATTGCTAGTTTCTCATCAGCGACAGGGGATTAACCGTAACTCCGTTCTTGTAGACCGTAAAGTGAACGTGCGGGCCGGTGCTTAAGCCAGTGGAACCTACGTCGCCTATGCGCCCGCCTGTTTCCACATAAGCGCCTTCTTTCACCCGAACAACGCTCATGTGCGCGTAAAAGGTGCGGTATCCCGAATGATGGCTTATCACGACAAAGTTGCCCCAGGATTCGTCATTGCCTACCTGGGTTACCCTTCCGGCCATGGCGGCTTTTATGGGCGAGCCCATCGGCGCGGCTATGTCAACTCCGGTGTGGAACATCCTTACGCCTGCAAAGGGGGCTATCCGGTAGCCGTAAGGCGAACTGATGCGGCCCGAAGTCGGCCATATAAAAAGGTCCCCGTTGATTTCCTGCCGGTATGTCCAGTCCAGTTTGGCCCCGGGAATAAACAGGCTGGTGTTGACAGAGACAGTATCAGAAAAAAGCTCATTTGCCGTTTTGATGTGCGCGACAGTGGTGTTGTATTTTTCAGCAATGGTTTCAAGGGTCTCCCCTGATTTTACCGAATAATATATGCCGTCCTGATTGGGAATCCTTATCACCTGGCCTATTTGCATCAGGCGGGTATTTTTGATGTCATTTACAGAGATAATGGAATCTTCGTTAAGGCCGGTTCTAATGGCGATTCTGCCGATTATGTCGCCTTTTTCCATGGTGTAAGAGCTGAAAGTCAAGACATGGGGGCGGGAAAACTCTTCTGGTTCCGGGATTCCTTCCAGCTCTAAATCGACCGCTCCCTCATCAAAAGCCTGTATGACAAGCTCTTCCGCCCTGATTGCGCCGCCTACACCGTTCTCGGCTTCGGCTTTTTTGGGCCGTACAATAAACAGGACAAGGGAAATGACCAATGCTCCCCACAAAAGAATATTTATCTTTATCAGCCTTTCTTGCATTGTAGCCATTAATCCTTATATATCGGCAATTATATCCCGCTTTAGAGGCGTTTTCCAGAAAAAATACCCCTTTTAATTTAAACCAGCAAATCGACAAGTCCCGCCAGTAGTTCACGACCCTCGTTTTTAAGGGGAAAGCCAGAGACTTCCACAGTGGAAAAAACCTTCCGGCTTTTAGAGATGTATTCCAGGGCCTTTTCGCGCCCTTCGTCTAAAACCCCGGCCTTTTCCAGCCCGGAAATAAACTCATCAACTTCGGGAGCTGCTGCCCCGGAATTCCTTGCCGCGGCAAAACAGCGGGCGGCAAAATCCATTTTTTCGGGGTATCGGTGAAGGTAAAGCAGGACAGGAAGGCTCTTTTTACCTTCGACAATGTCATCCCCGCGTTTTTTGCCGGGGATTCCTGTGCTTAGATTTTTAACGTCGTCGAGAATCTGGAAGCCTACGCCCAATTGTTCCGCCGCTTCGCCGAGAGCCTCTGCAAGAAGGGCGGTTTGTTTTAGGGCATTGGCTCCGGCGGTATCCCCGGCGGCCTCTGTCCCCGCGTATAAGCCAAGAATAGCCGAAAGCCTTGCCAGACAGCCTGTTTTAAGCCGGCACATACGGTCGTATTCGTCAAGGTTGGGCAGAGAATTAAAATCGCGGTGCCAGGCTATGTCCATGGCCTGCCCCAGATGAAGCGCCCTCATGTGTCTGGCCCATATCTCCCAGATTTGATCTTTGATTTGCGGATTCCCCTTCCAGGCGGAAAGGCAGGCCAGGGGCAAAAAGTACATGAACGCCCCTGTGTTTATTGCCGTGTCTTCGCCATAAATAATGTGAACCGCCGGCTTTCCCCTTCGTTCGTCGGAACTGTCTTCGATGTCATCGTGGATAAGGCTGGCGTTATGTGGAAATTCCACAAGGGGCGTAAGGGACAGAGCCGCCTCGCCGCCGCTTTCTCCGGCGACACATTCGGCAGAAAGTACCATAAGCAGGGGCCGCCAGCGTTTCCCGCCGCGTTTTACCAAGTCCCAGCCTGGCCCTGTCAGAGACGCCGCCAGTTCAGGGGAAACAAATCCGCCATTGCCTGTAGGGGCGAACGGGGCAAAAACCTTTTCCAGCCAAACTGAATCAGGCTTTTCAGGAAGCCACTGGTCAAGTACGCCTTCTATTTTTTCAAGCCGCTGGGTATACTTCGTATCCATGAATTTCTTCTATTATCATTATAGTGTAGCTGATCTATACGGAGTAAGGGTCTAATGGCCGAATATAGCAAGCCGGATCACTGGTCGATAAAAGCCCAAAAAGAAGGATACCCGGCCCGTTCTGTTTATAAGCTAAAAGAGATGGATGAGAAATTTGGTCTTGTAAAAAGCGCCCGTTCTGCCTTCCGCGTGCTGGACCTTGGAGCCGCGCCTGGCAGTTGGAGTCTTTACATACTGCGAAAGCTTCCGCTCAAGGCAGACGCGCTTGAGGCAAGCGGCGCAAAACCGCCAAAGCCATTGCTGGTTTCAATCGACCTTGCCCCTCTTTCCCGCCAGTACGACGAGGGTCTATTTGACAGGCCGGACTTTCTTTTCCTACAGGGAGATTTTACGTTAGGCGAAATAAGGGAGACCGTTGTTTCCCACGGCCCGTATAATCTGGTTGTCAGCGACGCGGCTCCCTTTACCACAGGGAACCGCTCGGTGGATACGCTCCGCTCCCTGGATCTGGCGGAGACAGCCCTGCGTTACGCCGAGACAACTCTGGCCAAAGGGGGCAACCTGGCGATAAAGGTTTTCCAGGGCGGAGACACAGGAAAGCTCTTAAAAGCCATACGCGGCCTTTTTGAAACCGGAAAGAGCTTTAAGCCGCAGGCGTGCAGGGCGGAGTCCTTTGAGACATATTATCTGGGGCTGGGGAAGAAGTGAGAGGGCGGATTTTGCAGGGCGCATGGATTGAAACAGCAAAAAGAGGTTAGTTAGACGCTTTGGGCTAAAAATTTCCTTGTAATTCTGGCTTTACCGTGATAAATTATAATTTAAGGAGTTTTTATGAAAAAAGCAATTTTATTTGTTATGGCAGTTCTTCTTTTTGCCTCTTCTCTTGCGATGTTTTCTTGCGGAGGAGGCGGGTCCGATTTGGGAGGCAACAAGTTTGTTGGGACGTGGGTAACCTCGCAGTTCTACGCTTCCAATAAAATAGTTCCAGCGACTTTAAGCTTCACTGGTTCGGACTGGAATTTGTCTGCTCCCAACTTAGGCATAAATGAAAGAGGCAATTATGTTTTTAACGTTAGTTCAGAGAATGCTGTCGATCTTTATAGGAACGGTTCAAAAGTTGGAACGGCTGTTATTTCAAATGGCGCTATGACTGTAACTTTTAGTCTTTATGGCGGTAGCTCCAAATTCACAAAACGATAGCATATCTAAAATTTGTGATTGTTTTTAAGCCGCCTGAAAAGGCGGCTTTTTTTGTATGGGTAGAAGACCGTTTTCTTGAGGATGTTATTATGGAAGAAGACAGCAGGAAGAAATAGAAGAGGTAAAATCGCGGTACAGTTCTGATGCCTTATTGGAAAATCAACCTTACCTCTTTTTCTTCCACCTGATATAAACCAGGCGGCCCATGCCGTGTTCCTGGGGGCGTTCCTCCGTTTCAAACTGGGAAAGGGCCTTGAAAAGATCGCCCAGCTTTTTATAGCCGTAGTTGCGGGGATCAAACTCACTGGAACGGTTGTTGACCTTCTGGCCCACGCCGCCAAGGTAAGCCCAGCCTGATTCGTCGGCTATGTCATCGACCGCGTCGCGGAGCAGTTTTAGAAGTTTCCTGTCAACCTTGAATTCCTTCCTTGGTTTTGCGTGGCGTTTGCCTTCTTCCTCTTCGGATTCTTCCTGGTTGTCCAGCAGAATTTCGGTAAAGATGAATTTGTCGCAGACCTTTACAAAGGCCTTTGGGGTTTTTTCAGCGCCAAAGCCGTAAACAGTGCAACCGCTTTCCCGTATCCTGGCGGCGAGGCGTGTAAAATCCGAATCGCTTGAAACGATGCAGAAGCCGTCGAGCTTTTCGCTGTAAAGCAGATCCATCGCGTCGATGATCATAGCGCTGTCGGTGGCGTTTTTTCCGGTGGTGTACGAAAACTGCTGGATTGGCTGGATCGCGTTCGCAAGGAGCCGCTCCTTCCAGGAACGCAGATGGACGCTGGTCCAGTCTCCGTAAATCCGCTTGATGCTGGCTACTCCGTATTTGGCGACTTCGTCCAGAAGACCTTCGATGATGGCGGGCTGTGTGTTGTCCGCGTCGATAAGAACCGCGAGTTTTGCCTGGCTGTTTTCGGCCTGGCTTGAAAAAGGCAGTAATGGCATTTGTTACTCTCCAAAAATTGATTGTTTGATGCGCCGCAAAAGGCTGATCTTTCCGAGCGGGATTTTTAAGACCCTTGCGGCGTTTTCTGAATTCCCGCTGGCCTTGAGAACCAGGACGCTCTCTCCTTCTTTTTTCTCAAGCGCCTGCGGTATTCCCACTGTACGGTTTGGCTCTCCGTCCCGGCCTGGCCAGGTTATTTCCAGCAGCGAACCTGTTTCGATAGCCTGCTTTGCTATCGCTGTCTTGCCTGTGTAATCCAACCCGCGGGCTTCCAGCTTTTCATAGCGCACCGATGTCGATTCAAGCTGGGTTTCGTTCAGCACAAGGCCCCGCTCTATTCTTGCGATAAGTTCATCCCGCTCCTGTTTGGTTATCTTCATCTTGCTCAAAAATTCGCGGAATTTTTCCTTGAGGGCCGCGCCTTCTTCGGTAGTTTTCGTTACCGGGGTTTCTTTATCCTTGCCAGAAAAAGAATTAGCCAAACCGTATTCCGCGGCTTCCGATGGATAAAGATGCGGAAAGGAGTTTCTGAATGATCCGCCGCGTCTTGACCCTGCGCTTCCGGCTTCCTCAGGCGGCTGGGCGACAATATCAATGCCGGCCTTACGCAGAGCCCTGACGACTGTTGAACGCTCTTCAGTGGAAAGCAGGTAAACTCCCGGCGCAAGGGTTTTCCCAATGAGGTGAGAGACGGGCCCTGCTTTCGCCAGGTAGCGGTTGTCCTCCGTCAGCGTAAGGACAATGCCCTGGTGAAGGGAAACCCCGGTGTAGCGTTTTTCCCACTCTTTAAGGGTCCAGTCAAGATTCGGATCAAGGCGGTTTTCTGAAAGCCGGTTCAAAAGTTCCATCATGGCTTTCGCGTCTATTTCCTGATCAAAACCCCTGACCGCCGATTTGCTGGTTAATTCAAAACTGATTAAAGTACCGGTGGATTCATTTACCGCGCATTCCTTAATCGAACAGAAAGCGCTTAACGCCAGGGCGTCCGCAAAGGAAATTTCCGGGTAAAGTATAAATGAAAATGCCGTGTCCATGACAATTACAGGTTTTCCGGCAGAATGTTCTTTGGGTTCTCCTGCAGGGAGAATCCAAAAGGTTTCTTCCTTTCCGGATATTTTTTTCGCTTCCAAAAGACCTGTCTTCTCCATCACCGCAAGAAATGAAGGCCATTGATTCGCCAGCCCTCCAGTTCGTTCTTCCAAAAGATCCCAGAGCCGCTTGAGGGTTAATTCGGGATAAAGCCTGTCAGGATCAAGCAGGCTTCTGAAGCGGTGTATTGATGAGGCAATTGAGCGCAGGCGGCTCCATGAAAATGAAAAGATGTCCCAGTCGGAATGGCTGTTATGCGTACTTTTTTCGGACTCCTTAAAGCAGATGAACAAACCGGCGGCCCAATATTCCTGCCTTTCAGAGTCAGAAAGTTCAGAGTATTCGGTAATTTTTTCCCTGTTGGGAACCAGGAGGCGATCCGCGCGCTGGAACAGGCCCATCTGAATCAGGTTGTTTACCGCCAGTTCAAAATCAAGCTCGGGAAAGGTTTTCTTTGCGCCGTCCAGAACCTTTTTTCGCAATTCGGGGATTATATTCCCTTGGGACCTAGTTCCTGAGGACTTAGTTCCTCCGGCCTCTGTCGCGGTTTCAGCTTTAAACAGCTCTTCTTCCTCAATGATAAAGGTGAAAAGCGCCGCCATAATTCTGGGATCGGAAATGTAAAATGACCGGCAGTTTTCAGGAGGCGTCGCTTCCGTTCCTGCGTTATCTTCCTTCGGGTAGCTACGAAACAAGGGACTGGTGTCCGCAATTAAAGGGGCCAGCACCTCGTCCAGAACCGGATTAAGCGCAAGGCGCATATTTTTCTCATCCCTAAAACGGTAAAGAATAAGCCGTTCTTCAAGGTTGATGATAACAGCGTGAAGTTCGGCCTCGGTCATTTCCCCGGCAAAGAAATTTTCCAGGCCGCTTGTTTCCGGCTCGTTGAGAAGGGCTGTCGCGGCTATCACCTTGTGATCCTGTTCGCCGATAAAGGCGGCGATGGTTTTCCGATTTTCCTTTTTGGACAGAAAGGCAAACAGATCTTCCAAAAGCTTGTGCTTGCTGAACGGCGTTTTAATGTTGCCGAATACGCTTCTTAAAAGCTCAAAGAAGTTGCCTTCAGGCAGGGCCATTATGGCGGATTTCCAATGATCCACAGGCCTGAATGCTTTTGAAGAGTTCGCTTTCATACAACCGCCTCCATTTCATCCGCTGTCCAGTGTTGAATTGAATACTTGTACCCCTGTTCCGCTAAAAACTGCTGGCGGTTAGCGGCGAATTCCTCCTCCACTGTGTAGCGGGAAACCAGTGTGTAAAACCACGAGTTCCTGTCCTTGGGGCGAAGGATGCGGCCAAGGCGCTGGGCTTCTTCCTGACGCGACCCAAAGGAGCCTGACACCTGTATCGCCATTGAAGCGTCCGGCAGATCGATTGCGAAATTGGCCACCTTGCTTACGACAATGACCCTTACTTCCCCTTTCTTGAACGCGCCATAGATACGTTCCCTTTCGGTGTTGGGCGCTTTGCCGGTTATTAGGGGCGCTTTTAGGAGCCGGGCAAGATTTTCCAGCTGGCTGATGTACTGGCCTATCACAAGAATCTGATCGTCCCGATGGTTTTCAATCAGTTGAATGACCGCTTCGTTCTTTAGGGGGTTCTCGCTTGCGATGCGGTACTTCTCGCGGCGGGTGGCTACGGCATACGGTATTTTTAAATTCTCTGGCATATCAATGCGAATTTCCGTGCAGAAAGCTCCGGCGATCCAGCCCTTGTTCTCCAGATCCTTCCACGGCACATCGTAGCGCTTTGGCCCCACAAGGCTGAACACCGCGTCCTCCTCGCCGTCTTCCCTGACCAGCGTGGCGGTAAGCCCAAGCCGCCTTACAGCCTGCAGTTCCGCCGTTACGCGAAACACCGGCGCTGGCAAAAGGTGAACCTCATCGTAGATGATCAGTCCCCATGGCCGTTCCCTGAAAAGCTTAAAATGCGGAAAGTCCGAATCCCTGTCGGGACGCCAGGTGATGATCTGATAAGTAGCCACGGTAACCGGGGCGACAGATTTAGAGCTCCCCGTGTACTCGGCAATTTCCCCGCTTTTCAGATCGGTCTTGTCCAACAGCTCTTCCATCCATTGATGAACCGCCGCCACGTTGGTCGTCAGTATCAGCGTGTTGGTTTTCAGGAGGGCCATGATAATCATGCCGACAATGGTCTTGCCCGAGCCGCAGGGCAGCACCACGACCCCGTAGCCGGTGCCTGGCCCGCCGTCGCCCAGCACCGCCCTGGCGGCTTCCAGCTGGTAATCCCTTTTGGCAAAGGGCAGGGAAGAGGCGCTGGTTTCTCTAAGGTTTAATTCCAGAGCCTCCCCGCTTACAAATGGAGCTTCGTCCTTTACAGGCCAGCCCAGGCGGATCAGTTCCCGTTTGACGCTCCCCCTGTCAACGAGTTTTAGGGTGAATCCCGAAGCGGTTTTTTCCAGGTACTTTTCCAGGGATTTAGCCGCGCCTATTTCAGCCAGCACAGCTTTGTCCTGGGTGGTTAAAAAGAGCAGATCCGTCTTTCCCTCAACCGCGGCAACGACGCGAATTTTTCCGTATCTGGACATTGTGTCCGCGAAACTCTCTGTAATGCCTGAGGGGATGCTGTAGCGCGTGTACTCGTTCAAAACCCGCGTCACATTTGCCGGTGTATACCCGGCGCTGGCGGCGTTCCAGAGCGAAAGGGGCGTTATGTGGTAGGTGTGGATATGTTCCGGCGACTTTTCAAGCTCGGCAAAAGGCAAAATAGCCGCCCTGGCGTCCTCGGCGCGCGCGGAATGAACGTCCAAAAGCAGGGTCTTATCGCTCTGTATAATCAGGGGGTTGAGCGGGTCAATTGCCATAACCTTTCTAGTATAGTAAAAAGGAGGGGGAATTTCAATTTATACTTTAAGGTTCTTATGAGGAAAAAAGGTCTATCGCCTGTATCGGTCGAACGGTTCTGTAGTCATCGTACGTGGCATAGCTGTAAATTATTGACATACATGAAAATGACCGATAATTTTATAGGATGAGCCGGAAACTTCGCGGTAAAGACTACATAGGATGTTTAATTCAAATACTCCAAGTCGTAACAGGCATTATTGCAATAGTTGTTTTTGTCCGGCAATGTACGGGAGGGTAAAAATGATGTTATTGGTTGCCGGAATTGTGTTGGTCGTTTCTGGTATTGTAGGCATGATCTTTCAAATCCAGAACATTAGAGAAAAATTAAAGTAAACACATGCAAACGCCGCTCCAGGTTTTTCGCATATTTTAACTACATGACCGCGTGGTAGTGCTACGGCGCGTTCACCATCCGGTTCCCAATATTTCTCCCAAGCCCCCAAAGATCGTATCCAAAACTGGATTCCCGCCGGTTGCCATACCCTCTTTCCATGATTTAGCGGCGCTGCCATTGGAGAAAGCAACTGACATAAACATAGCTACAGTTGCCGGTTTTTCAGGCTTTTCTTTTGCCTGGGTTTCGGAATCGAAAATATTAACCGAAACCATGTAAAGAGTGTCGTTGCCGGAATATTTTTTGGTTTTTGAAGAGTTATCAAGCGTCCACATAGGTATGCTTACCCGCCCGTTTGAAATACGGCAAAGCTTGCTTTTATCTTTCCCATTAAAGCTTTTACAGCCTACATACACGAGATTGGAGTTAGAAATATTCACCCCTGTAAGCAGAGCGTACTTCCCGTTGTACTGCGACGGAATGTCCGTCAGGGTGAATCCACCGCCGCCTCCGCCGCACCCAACAACCGTCATTCCCAATACCAGCGCCATTGCCAGCATTGCAATCAAAAACTTTTTGTTTGCCATTTTTTTCTCCATGTGAATATGGTAAGGCCGTTCCTAAAAACGGTCTTACCGCTTCCTGGGCTTTTTTTTGGGATCCGGCCCGTACTTATTCTGGCCGGCTGTTCCCTCCTGAACCCAAAATACTATCAAAATGATGAGTCCGGCAAGGGGAATGAATCCAAGCAGGAGCAGCAGAGCGGAGCGGTCTGTATCGTGGAGCCGCCGCGCGCTTACCGCAAGGGAGGGAACAAAAAGCGCCAGGGAAATAAGCCAGCCGATAACGGGAATCCAGCCCACTACGCAGCCCACTACAAAACTGGCTAAAAAGAAGATCCAGAATTCCTGACGCCGGGCGCGGCCGCTAAACACGGCGTATTTTTTTATACAGCCAATGCACTGTTCCTTTATGACCTCAAAATTGATGTCCTTCGTCGCGTCAGCGCTCATAAAAACCTCCTACATTCTTGCGTGACTCAATTTTTTACCACGAACCACATTAACCAACACGAACAAAGATAATAGTAATAGTTCGTGGTGGTTCGTTTGGTTAGTGGTTGAATTCTTAATTTCCGTTATGACTTATTGCCTTACGGAGCCTTAAAGCCTGCCGGCAACGGCTGCCCGCAGCACGGGCAGACTGCGCCGCCCTGCGTTTAAATGTAGCCTGTGCCCCCACAGGTCGGGCAAACCGTCTGGCCGCCTACCTTCTTCCAGTTGTTGCTACCAGCAGCCCGTGTGTAGGTTCCCGCGCCGTTAGCTTGGTACGCAACAGCTAAATCACCGGGGAATCCGCCTGTGCTCAATATTTTAGTATTACTTCCCCCAAAAGTAACGCTGGTAAGTTTAGGGCATTCACTAAAGGCCCCTGTGGTGATTTGAGTCATGCTTGCGGGGATGGTAACGCTGGTAAGCTCCTTGTTACCGCTGAGGGAGTTAGTGCTTGGGCCGATGCTGGTCACGCCCTCAGGAATAATAAGGCTGGTAATGTTGGTTCTTAGAATAGCGACCTGAGTCACGGCCCTGCCGTTGTAGGTATCAGGAATGACCACCTGCCCGCTTATGTCTCCATTTAACGCTTCGGCCCGATAAGTTTGGCCAGTTGCGACAAATTTCAGTTTGTTCAGCGTCGGCGCTTGCGCGAAGACCGCGCTTGTCCCAATGATTGCGAGCAATACAAGGCTCATCAATACTTTCTTTTTCATCTTTTTCTACTAAATAAAAACTCTTTTTATCCGGCTACGCCGGGTTTTTCCAAATTTACCCTTATAAAAAAGCGGTATTCACGGTTTTCCACATTTCCTATTTCATAAACGAATAAATCACATAAAAACCAACTAATAAAGAATAAAACTATATATTATTTGGTTTGTCAAGCATATAAAGGCTCTTATACTTAGCCAATAGATAGGGAAATTGGATATAAAAGTGGCAAATATAAAGGAACTTTTAGCTCAAAATTTGAAAAAACACAGGAAGCGGCTTGGAATTACCCAGCCTGAATTGGCGGAAAGTGCTGGTTTGTCTACCAATTATCTTGGCATGATAGAAGTTGCCAAAAATTTCCCGACTGCTGATGTGCTGGAACGGTTGGCTAAAGCATTGGGTATAAAATCTAATGAGTTATTTTCTGTATCGGATTCCCCCGAAATTGCTATGGAACAACTGCAAATGGCTATTTTAGGTAAGTTAGATCAAAAACTGGTTAATATTGATCAAGTTATTGAATGTGCTGTGAAAAAGGCCATTGAAGAAAACTGCGGTAATAAGCGGTAATATTGGCCACGCATAATAAACGCGCAGTTATTACCGCCGACCTTCGGTCGGCTTGAAAAATACAAATTATGCTAACATAATGGGTAATATGCGAGTATTGCTACACCCAATACCGGGAAAATACCTTCAGCGTCTGAACGAACCGGACAAGGGATATGTAAAAGCCGCGCTTGCAGGGCTGGAAGAAGAACCGCCCAAAGGAAACATAAAACCAATAGTAGGACAACCCGGCACATTCCGGCTGACAATCGGAAGTTATCGGGCAATTTTCTGTTACAGAGAGGATCATATTTTTATTACACACATTGACCCGCGAGGACAAGTGTACAAAAAGAAGAACAAGGGGAATAAGCGATGACAACAGCCGTATTAAGAAAAGAACTGCATACCATAATCGACACAATGCCGGACCGTTCTTTGCAGGCAGTAAAGCCGTTGCTGTCTTATATTGTCGAAGACTACTGGAAACCAGTAATAGAACCGGCAAGTCCTGAAGAAATTGCAATGGCGGAGAAACGAATGAAAGATTATGAAAAAGAACCGTCAA
>Ga0268262_10005119_pt1 | contig 13148 bp, 5 predicted proteins | sample TergutNc150P3_FD_190354 | JGI IMG/M metagenome (GOLD analysis project Ga0268262, IMG submission 190354) | Nasutitermes corniger P3 segment gut microbial community from laboratory colony in Florida, USA - Nc150 P3 (SPAdes) (version 2) | ecosystem: Host-associated > Arthropoda: Insects > Digestive... | reverse complement strand
GCTGATACAATGAATTATGACAATCTTAATCAGTTTCATTTATACAAAGCGGCGCAAGAATATGAAACAATAAAAAGCGGAGCCGGAGACTATATAAAAAAAGTTTCCACACAGCGAGAACGTGGTTTGAAAACATTGACAGGAGAATATCTCCGTTCGGTACAGGAAGTGCAAATAGCCAATTTTCTGTATCTTAACGGATTGGATTATGAATATGAACCTGTTTATCCTCACCCTATCAATGGCGCAAGAAAAAAGTATACACCAGACTTTATAATACGGCAAGGAGAACATATTGCGTATTTGGAACATTACGCTATAAGCGAAAGCGGTTATAGCGGTGTTCTAACACCTAAAGAAATAAAAAAATATTCATCTGCGATAAGAGATAAAATTAAACTCCATCGTCTTATGGGGACTACTTTATTAGAGACATGGGCATGGTATAAAGATAAACGTCCGTTGTCTGAACATCTAAAAGAAATTCTACTAAAAGAGGGATTTATACTCAAAGAACGGGATTTTGAGGAAATATATAAAAAAATTGTTGATACAAGCAAAGACAAATATATTTTCAAGATGGTGGAATTTTTAGTAAAGTTTATTGCACAATTCAAGACATGCGGTTATGATGCAGGCGGATTTAAGGTGTTAAAGGAAAAAACGGATAATCCACGCACGCATCTTTTTTTGGAAATAGCAGAGCCGATTTATAATTATTACCAAAAGCGGCTCGAAGATCAAAACCGTATTGATTTTGAGGATATGATAAATTTTGCGCACTTTTATCTTGCGGAAATAGAACGACAAAAACTAGAAATGCCTTATAAATACATTATCATTGATGAATTTCAAGATATTGCTCGCCAACGCTTTAACTTGACCAAACGATTAAGTGAAATAACAAAAGCAAAAGTTGTTGCCGTAGGTGACGACTGGCAATCCATTTATATGTTTGCAGGTTCTGATATCGGTTTATTTACCCGCTTTTTAGAGCTTATGGGAAGCGGTATAGAAATGAAAATAACTCATACCTACCGAAATTCACAGGAATTAATTGATATTGCCGGGGGTTTTGTACAGAAAAACATTTCACAAATTAAGAAAAAGCTGATATCCCCAAAACACATTTCCACCCCAATTATTTTGACAGAATTTGACGATACGTTTAAGCCTGATTATGCGATGGCGGAAGCCGCTGAAAAAACAATTGAAAGCATTATCAATGAATACGGAGAAAACACATCTATTCTGCTTATTGGGCGATATAGTTTTGACAACTATAAAATATTCAGAACAGGTCAATTTTCTGAATTATCTGGTAACAGGATTAAATGTGAAAAGTTTCCCAATGCTAATATTACATTTATGACCGCTCACAGCGCAAAGGGACTTGGATTTGATAATGTAATTATACTTAATATGTTTGAAGGTAAATTTGGTTTTCCATGCCAATTAGAAGATGATCCAATTATGAAGCTTGTACGTTTTGAAGATACTTCCATGCCTTTTGCGGAAGAACGAAGGCTTTTTTATGTTGCGCTTACACGTACAAAAAACAGAGTTTATATTCTTACGCCGCAAAAAAAGCCGTCACGTTTTCTTGTCGAGCTAATAAATGACTTCAAAATTTCACATTCTGAAAATGTAAATATGGAAACAGTTGATTTGTTCAGATTGCGTTGTCCTGTATGTAAATATCCCCTTAAATATGAATTTAATAAAAATTACGGTCTGCATCTATATCTTTGTACCAATGAACCGGAAGTATGCGATTTTATGACAAACAATAGATCTCATCTGTATGATATTTATAAATGTGATAAATGCACTGATGGTTATATGATTGTGAAATTAAAAAATGATGAGCCGTTTTATGGTTGTACAGGATATGACAGCAATGATAAATCAAGTTGTCATAATACTTGTCCAATTTTTGCAAAAAAACCTAATAAATAATGACGCTAATACGAACAATGGGAAGATATGTACAAAAGGTTCGTGTGGTTCGTGGTAAATTATCTTCAAATACAACCTACTGGACAATAATTTGATCTTCCTCTACACTTACCCTATACATGAATCATGTTGAAAAGACCCTTCTTGAAAACATCAACAACCCGAATTCATTGTTCGTTTTTCCAACAGACATAGCCGCTTCAAGCTGGGCTGACCATATTCTCCGTCTTAACGGCGGCAGTGTCGCTATGAAAAAATTTATCGCCTGGGACGAATTTAAACAGAATTCCATAAAATCTAAAGTGCAGAATAAAAAGAGTATTCCTTCCGTACTTAGAAAAATATTCATAAGTAATCTTGTCAATGAAAATGCGCAAGCCGCACAGCAAGGGAAACCGCCTGTTTTTTCATCGTTAATAAAAGTTGAGTACGCTCAAACGGCGGCTCAATTTACGCCTTGGCTTACTTCTCTCCTGCCGCAGCTTGGCGGCTGGTTTTACAGGGTTACGGGCTTAACTACCGACAATATTCTTGGGAAAGAGGCGGAAACGGCAACGGACAAAATGGAGGGCGACGATAGGGATATATTCGCTCTTGCCCGGCGTTATGCGCTTTTTCTTGATGAGCATAAACTTTTTGAACCGGCGTGGGAAACTCCGCCGTTTAACGATGAGGGGAAAGATGTTTTTATTTTTTTCCCTGAATCGCTTTCCGATTACGGTGAATACAGAGAATTGCTGAAGGATAGCAGGCATGTAATGACAATCAATGCGCCGAATACCGATAACTTAAAAAGCGATACTTTTTTTTACACCAATTCCAGAAGCGAAATAAAAGAAGCCGCTCTTTATATTCGCGCTTTAAATGAAAATTATGGCGTTAGCTGGGATTCAATCGCCGTTTGTATAACAAACTCGGAGAATTACGAACCCTATGTACTGCGTGAGTTTACTAACAGAAATATCCCGTTTGTAAAACGTACCAGCAAACTTCTCTCCGATTATCCTGCAGGCGGTTTTTTCCGCTCCATACTTGACTGCGCTTCGCAGGATTTTACTTTCTCCTCTCTTGTTTCCCTAATTATGAATAAAAATCTTCCTTGGAAAAAGGAGCTTCCCATAGAAGAATTAGTGCAGTTCGGGATAGAAAATAACTGTCTTTATTCGTGGGTTGAAGAAATTGACGGAGAAGAAAAATATATCAATGTATGGGAAGACGCTCTTAAAAAACCAATTCACCGTTATGACAATAAAATAAGCGAGTTTTTTTATGAGCTAAAAAAACGCATAACGGCTTTTTCCCGCTGTGAAGCCTTTTCCGATGTAAGAAGGCAATATTTTATTTTCCGCGATTCATTTTTTGATATGGAAAATTGTGTGGAAGAAACAGACTTAATTCTTTCCCGTTGTATTTCCGAGCTAATGAACCTTGTAGAGATAGAAAAAAGTTTTCCCGATGTAAAAGCGGCTCAAGCCTTCAAGTTTTATACGGAATATTTAGATGAAATTCAGTATCTTCCGCAGCAGGCATTTTCAGGCGTGGCGATTCTTCCGTATAAAACGGCGGCGGCGGCTCAGTTTGACTGCCATATTGTTCTGGGAGCGGGACAGGAAAGCCTGTCCGTTGTTTATTCACGCCTTGCTTTCCTACCCAAAAAAAAGCGGGAGGAATTGGGGATTCCCGACGAAGACGCTTCTTTGGAATTTATCAATATGCACAGATACAACTCTAAAATAATATCGGCTTTCTTTTGCAGTGAACAAACATTTTCGGGCTTTGCAATTCCTCATTCAAGAATTAACGCTCCTTCAGAACCAAGAACGTCTTATTCGACAGATACGGCGTTTAACGGTAAATTCTCGCAAGACCTTTTTAAATCGGAAAATTCTTTTTATTTTTCGCTCTCAAATGAAGAAAAGAGTCAGCAACTGTATGAAAACCAGATAAACGGTTTTACAAATTGGAAAAACCGCAGAGCGGTAAAAAACGTCTCCGGCGGAAAATGGACTGCGAGCGAAGAAATAAAGAACAGCATAAAAAAAGCGTTCGCAAAAACAGGCAAGTACAGTGTTTCCGCCACATCGCTTCAAAAATATTATCAATGCTCTTATAAATGGCTCTTTGGAAATGTCTTCGGTATTGAAAACACACAAATAGAAACTACTCTGATGGCGGAAAATATATCGGGTCTTGTCTACCACGCCATATTAAATAATTTTTTTACAGAGTTAAAAAATGACACTCCCCTGCTCGCTCCCGTGCAAACGGATTATGGTTTTTCTCTCCCTCCTTCTTACAGCGCTCTCCTCGAAAAAAGCGTAAATAAAATTTTTGACTGTTTCCCGTTATTGGAAAAGGACGGTCATCCGCAGATGAGCGCGCTTACCGCCCGTCTGTTACACGCCGGAAAAGACGACGTTTATTATCATCTTGACAGATGCCTTTCTTCTTTTCTTTCCTTCTTTGCGGGATACAAAGTCGCCGGAAGCGAGTGTAATTATAAATATGAAAAAGATACATATATACTTAACGGATTTATTGACTGCATTCTAAAAGAAAATCGAGATGGAATCGATAAATATGTTATTGTCGATTTTAAATTAAAAAATATGCCCGACCGCGGCGATTGCACGACGGAAGATGAAACGCCTCTTTCGGACTTCCAGCTTCCCATGTATATAACTTTAATCGAAAAAAATGAACAATTTGACGTATACACCGCTCTCTTTTACAGCATTATCGATCAAAAACCGGAAGTAATAATCGGGACAATTTACGATGAAAACGCAAATAAAACTATTCCCCCTAAAGAAGAAGATCAAATTGACCGAAGTAAGGAACGTTATAAGAAAATTTTTTTAGAATTCCAAAGTAAGACGGAGCAGTTTACAAATGAAATATCGTCCGGTGATTTTACCGTTTTTCCGCAAACTAACAGTGAGTGTAATGATTGCAACTATCAGCGTATATGCCGAACTGTTTATATTATCGGACGAGAAAACCATTATTCTTTGGGGAAGCATTAATGAATTTAGAATCTAATCGTAAGCAGTTAAATGAAGAACAAAAAAAAGCCGCTTTCTGCGAAGAGAACGCGGTTGTTGCGGCAGGCGCAGGTTCGGGGAAGACTATGGTGCTTGCGCATCGGTTTGTATGGCTTCTAACAGAGAAAGATTATAAAGTAGATGAAATATTAACGCTTACATTTACAAAGAAAGCCGCTTCTCAAATGTTTAAGAGAATATATTCGCTTGTTTCGCAAATCGCGCAGGAAGAAAACGGCATACAAACGCAGAGAGCTAAAAAAGCGCTTGATGATTTTGTTCACGCAAGAATTCAAACTTTGGACTCTTACAGCGCTTCAATCGTAAAACAATGCGCGCCCCGTTACGGGATAAGCCCTGATTTTCAAATTGATCAGCAGAGGTGCTATAATATCGCTCTTGAAGTTTCCTATCCTTTTTTTATTGCGCATCGTCATCACCCCGCCGTAAAAAAACTTTATTCGGGAAATCGTCCTAACGGTATTGTTCGCAATATATTCGCCGATGTTTTATTTAACTACTGTTTAATCGACAAACCTCGTGATTTTTTGGCGGATTTAAATTTTCAGATTAACACCCTTTGTTCACAGTGGGACGGCTACGTTAAAAATGTAAGAAAACTGTTAAATGATATAAAGCGCGATATTAGCTGTGATAATTCACTGCTTCCTATTCTTGTCCCCATAATCGAAAAAGGAAGAAATGAGAAAATTGATATACCCACAACCGTCGAAGTGCAAGAATATTTTAATCTGTTACAAAATACTCCGGTAGAATCGGTAATTGAGGAAGCCGAGTCTAACCCTCTGCAAAAATCTTTTGAAAAATTTTTGTTTTTTTTAAATGATATAACAAGTTTAAGTTTAAGAGGAGGAAAACGCTCCGATAATACTGTAAAGCAAAATATCAATCAGCTTCGCGCTCTTTACGACTCTTTTTCTTCCTTGACAATCTCGTGCATGCAAGCGGGATTTATTGTTTCTATAATGTCCTTGCTTGAAAAATTGCAAAAACGTTATCTTACAAAAAAACGGACAGAAGGCGTTCTTACATTCCGCGACGTGGCAAGTCTTTCAAGAACTATCCTCATTGAACAAACCGACATAAGACGCAGCGAAAAAGATACTTTTAAATCAATAATGATAGACGAGTTTCAGGATAATAATGAACTTCAAAAAGACATTCTTTTTCTTCTTGCCGAAAAACGTAATAAATTGAATAAAGATGTTCCTCCGGCGGAAGATTTGGATAAAGGAAAATTATTTTTTGTCGGAGATGAAAAACAGTCGATTTACATGTTCAGGGGGGCGGACGTTTCCGTTTTTCGCAAATTAAAAGAAGAAATAAAAAGCGATAATCTTACGTTAACGACAAATTATCGTTCATCCGCCGGTTTAATCGGCGCTTTTAACGTAATTTTCGGCGGAATTTATCCCGACTCAGGCGGAAACAATCCGCCTGTAAAATACAATTCCGTTTTCGCGCAGTCCAAGACCCTGCCCCTCTTCGAAGCTGAATACACGCCCCTTCAATCGGTTATTTCAGACAGCGGAAATTTATCGCTTTACATTTTAAATAAAAAAAACGATACGGAAGAAAATGATCGGCTTTCCGCCGACGAAAATGAAGCGCGGTTTGTCGCTGAAAAAATTAAGCAATTACTAACTGAAAAATATCAGCCAAACGACATTGCCATTCTTTTTCGCACGCGCTCAACTCAATATCTGTATGAAAAACATTTAAAAACTCTAGGAATTCCTTACACCTGCGAAGATATTAACGATTTATTTTACGGCGGTCCCGTAAACGATATTTTATCGGTTCTTCGGCTGACCGCCCACCCAATGGATAAAGCCGCCTACGCAGAAATGCTTCGCTCGCCGTTTACCGGTCTTTCTCTTTCGGGAACTGCCGTGTGTCTTTCCTTTTCCTGCGATGAAAATAATGATTCACAGCCGTTTGACGACAAACCGCTTGCTTCTCTTGACTACATAGACAGGGAAAAATATCTTTGCGGGAAAAATGTCTATCTATCAATTTGCGAAAAAGCAAAAGAAAAAAATATCAGCGAGCTTGTAAGCGAATTATGGTACAACGAAGGATACCGATACGAAACAGAATGGAACCCGCAAACAAGCGTCTACCGCGAATTGTTTGATTATCTTTTTCATCTTGCAGCTAACGCGGACGCTGAAAATAAGGGGCTTGCTTCTTTCACAGATGAGATGATGGAACTTAGGGATTCAGGCGGACAGCTTTCCGAAATTGAAATTCCTTTGGAACGCCAAAGCGCCGTCCATCTTATGACAATTCATAAAAGCAAGGGACTGGAATTTCTCGTTGTATTTATTTGTTCCAGCGGCAAAAAAAGCCAGATCGATTTTTGCGACGAAGTTTATCTCTCCGATAAAGCCGGTCTTGTATTCAGCCCTCCGCCTCCGCTTGAATGTCGTTCAATTTCGGGAAAACGTAAAAACTTTTTCTGGGAACAGGCAAATGAAGAAACAAAATTGAAAAGAACAGCGGAACTCAGGCGGCTATTATATGTAGGAATGACAAGAGCCGAAAAAGAACTGTATATAACAGGCTCGCTGAATATTATGAAAGAAGGAGAAACAGAGGATTTTTCAATCGTATTAAAGAAACATATAGAAGAACAATTAGTAAAAAAAGAAAATTATATTGAAGGCGATTCCATTTTGAATAACGACACAATATTCGGTCTTCTTCTTCCGGCAATTGTCTCTCATATTCCCGACGATGGCTTAAAACAAGACTCAAGTTTTTTTAATCTTGAAGAAATACCCGTCTTAACGGAAGATGATTTAAAGAAACAGGAAACAGATTCCCAAGGCATAACAAACAATCAAAACGGATTAAATGAATTTATAAAAAAAGTTTCTCCGTTTTATGAAGGAAAAGAAATTATAAAAACTCTCATCTTGCGTAAAAATCATATAACTCCGGTATCATTGCGAAAAAGCGACGAAGAAAGTAAAGATACAGCGGGGAAAAGATTACCCGTTAATAAAGAATTTTCAGGCGTTAGATCGAATGATGTTTTTAAAAAAGTAGATTCAATATTGTCACGTTTTTCACAAAGCGATGATGAAACATCGGAGAAATTTAATTCGGGCAGTTTTGGAACAATTGCGCACATTTGCGTCGAGGCGCATTTGGAGAAAAAAGAAGAGATAATAATCCCGTCAAATATTTCAGGGCTTTTAAATGAAAATGAATTAGATAGTCTGCTTGAAGCCGGAAAAAAAATAGCCCGCCGTTTTGTGGCTTCTCCTCTGGGAAAAATAGCGCAAACGGCAAAGTTGAGGGAGAGCGAGTTTCCGTTCAGGACACTGTTAAAAAACAAAGAAGGAAAAGAAATATTTATAAACGGCACCGTCGACTTGTTTTTTGGAGATAAGGACGCCATTCATATTGTAGATTTTAAAACCGATAGCGCCGAAAGACCCTGCGAACATACGGCTCAGATGTCCTGTTATTATCAGGCTATCTCAAATCTTTTTGCCGTTCCCGCGAAAAAAGAATGTCGTATTTGGCTTTACTATTTAAGAACAGGCCACGCTGTGGAAATGACGGAGAGGGTAAAAGCGGCGAATATTGAGCAGAAAGCGTTTGAGGATTTATATTGTTAAAAAGTGTATAACATATTATAATAGAATAAGGGAGATTATATGAGCGGTTTCAATCCAAAAGAATTATCAGATTTCGCAAAGCATTATGGTTTTCATTATAAATGTATAAATCCCGACGCTCTTGTAAAAGACGTATTAACGGAGATGGAAAAAGGGCTTATCGGCAAAAAATCAAGCCTTCCTATGATTCCTTCATATATCACCCCCATTACAAGCATTCCTCCGCTTAAAACAGTTCTTGCGCTGGACGCGGGCGGAACCAATTTAAGGGCAAGCCTTGTTCATTTTAACGAAAAAGGCGAAGCTGTCGCTCAAGGAATAAAAAAAACACCGATGCCGGGAACATACGGACAAGTAAATGCCCAGCAATTTTTCGAGGTAATAGCAAATGTTTCATTACCTTTGCTGAATGAAGCGAAGATAGAAGGTATCGGTTTTACATTTTCCTATCCTATGGAAATTACAAAAGACGCAGACGGAATACTTTTATCGTTCAGCAAAGAAGTAGACGCTCCTGACGTAATCGGAAAATCAATCGGCAAGGGACTGCGCGACGCTCTTGCCGCAAAGGGCTGTAATTATTCAGGACCCATTGTTTTGTTAAACGACACTGTCGCTACCCTGCTCTCCGGTCTTGTTTCAATTTCACCCGACGGCGAGACGACACGGACACGCGTTGACTTTAAAGTGGAAAACGGTCCTGTTATAGGATTTATTTTAGGAACCGGCTTTAACACCGCCTACCCTGAGACCGTCATTCCAAAAATAGGTTTTAATTCTTCTTCTCCGCAAATCATGGTATGCGAAACAGGAAATTTCAACGTTCGTTACCGAGGCAAACTCGATAAAGAATTTGACAACTCAACAAAAAATCCCGACGTTTATTTTCTTGAAAAAGCGACGGCGGGAGCGTACCTTGGTCCTTTAACATTGCACATTCTTAAACAGGCAATAAAAGATAAAGTTTTAAAATTTAAAAGATCTGATGAACTGTTAAATATGCCCCATCTTGAAACCAGATTCCTAAACGAGTTTGCCCACGCTCCTCTTTCAAATCAAGGACCGCTGGGCTCGCTCTTCGCCGCCGATGAAACCGACGCTCTTGCCTCAGTCCAATACATTACATCGCTGGTTACAGAACGCGGCGCTTTGTTTTCGGCGGCAGTGTTAGCCGCAACTATCATTAAGGCGGGAGGCGGCGAATATAAACCGTACTCGCCCGTCCGTGTCGCCGTAGAGGGAACCACATACATGATTTACAAAGGGATGCGCCGCTCTCTTGAGTCTCACCTTCATCAAATATTGTTCAAGGAAAAACCCCATCCGTATATTGTCTCTCCTGTGGAACAGGCAAGCCTTTTCGGAGCGGCGGTTGCGGCATTGTCAAAGTAAGATATTGCAAGTTAAAGGAAAATATGTCAGATAACGAAAAAAACATACCGTTACGAAGTGAAATTGCCGCAAGCGATACATGGGATTTGTTAAAACTTTTTACAAATGATGAAGAATGGAACAAGTCTCTTGCGGAATATGAAAAGATGGCGGAAAAGATTTCTTCTTTTCAAGGAACGTTGGGAAAATCCGCCGCTCATCTTGCAGATTATGCCGATTTTTCAAGCAAGCTTAACCTGTTGGGAGAGCGGCTTGGCAATTACGCATTTTTAAGGCAGAGCGAAGATGAAGGATCGTCAACCGCTCGCACAATGGTCGGGAAAATAACAATGGCGAGCGCAAAAGCAAGCGCCGCCGCCTCATGGGAAAACCCCGAACTGCTTGCCATTCCGCAAAAAGACATGGAGAGTTTTTTAACTCATGAAAGGATAGCAAACTACCGTATTTATTTACAAAAAATCCTGCGCTACAGACCGTATATTTTAAGCGACAAGGAAGAGCGTATAATCGCTCTTCACGCTGAAGGCGAGGGGGCGGTAAATGACGCTTTTTCAGTTCTTACAAATGTTGATTTTAATTTCGGCATGATTGACACCCCCGAAGGCAAACGCCCTCTTTCGCAATCGACCTTCTCGGTATTCATGGAAAACAGCGACCGTGATCTGCGCCAGCGCGCGTATCAAACTTTTTACAGTTGTTTCGACGCGCACAAAACCGTTATCGCAAGCCTGTATTCGGGTTCCGTCAAACAGGATGTGATAAACGCCAGAATAAGAGGCTTCCCTTCCGCGCGCGCCGCCTCTCTTTTCGCCGATGACGTAAGCGAAGCTGTTTACGACAACTTAATATCCGCAGTCAGCGGCAACCTTGACACATTGCACCGCTATTACAGCCTTCGCAAACGAGCGCTGAAAGTGCAGGAGCTTCGCCACTATGACGTATACGCTCCTCTTGTCCCCGCCGCGAAAAAAACCACAAACTGGAACGAGGCTGTTGATCTTGTAAGCAACGCCCTGTCTCCGTTAGGCGACGAATATGTCTCCACTCTGCAAACAGGACTTCTAGGCAGGTGGGCGGATCGTTATGAGAACAAGGGCAAACGCTCAGGAGCGTTTTCTTCGGGATGTTTTACAGGCGACCCCTATATTTTGATGAACTACAAAGAAGACTCTATCCGCGACGTTTTCACCCTCGCCCACGAAGGCGGTCACTCAATGCACTCATGGTATTCCGCTCGTAATAACCCGTTCTCGCACTACAATTACACGATATTCGAGGCGGAAGTAGCCAGCACTTTTAACGAAGAACTGTTATTCCGCTATCTTGTAAAACAAGCCGATAGCAAAGAGCTGCGTTTATATCTTATAAACAAACACGCCGACGACCTATTGGCAACTTTATACCGCCAAACCATGTTCGCCGAATTTGAAAAAATAACCCACCAGCTTGAAGAAAGCGGCGTTCCGCTGACCGTAGAAATTCTTCGCGGCGAGTATCGCAAACTTTTAGAAAAATATTTCGGACCTGAAATGACTCTTGAAGAAACAAGCGATCTTGAAGGCTTACGAATTCCGCACTTCTACCGCGCGTTCTATGTGTACAAATACGCGACAGGAGTCTCCGCCGCATTAGCGTTAGCTGATCGTGTTCTCTCCGGCGGCGAAAAAGAAAGACAAGACTATTTTACCTTCCTTAAATCCGGCGGCTCACGTTTCCCTATTCAGTCTCTGAAAGCCGCAGGTGTAGACATGAGCGCTACTGAACCTGTAAACGCCGCCTGCGCCGTCTTTGGCAAACTTGTAGATGAGTTGGAAAAAATGCTGTAAGAGCGTTATTCGCTAATCTTTCTGATAAAAAGAAATATGCGAAGCGTCAAACCAACCCATACCTCCGGCGGCTTCGACAAGGAATTTCGCCTCATACATATTACTGCCGAGTTTCATGCCGATTCTTTCCCATTCCTTAAAATGTTCCGTAATGGAAATTGTTCCGCTTTGCCGTCGTTTTTGACGCACGCTGAAATATTGCTGAAAATCGACTCTTTTATTTTCTATGTTGCCTGAACCGGCTGGTCTTGTTCCTTCATAAATAATATATTTCTCGCCGTCCACTGTAAATTCACCTTTTTTTCTTACAGTACCGCCCATATTTGAAGGACCCATTATTCCGTCCCCGTACCAGTCCTCGACGATATACCACTCTATCATCGGATCTCTTGACCATCCGTAAATTCCCAAATAGGAATAATTTCCCGCAGTGCCGTTACGCGATCTTGTAAATTCAAAATCACAAAATACATTTTTATAATAACTGTAAGATTTTCCGGTATTCCAAAAATATCCCACGCGCGCCAAAAAATCATTTGGATAAGTCCATTCAGCCCTAAACGCCGCTCCGCCCCCGTATTCGGGACCATACCATATTACCCTATTATCACTTCCGCCCGCGCTCCATATCTCATAACCATACGGAGAATTCTCCAAAGGTCTGTTACCGCCGCTATTTCCCGAAAACTCATCGCCGCCGTACTGTTTCATTTTTTCGATATATGGGTCTACTCCCTGTTCGCCGCCAGATTTTGAGGATACACATGTGACGAGGTTGATGCAGAGGAAGGCGAGGAAAATTGGTGATAATTTTTTCATTTTTTTGGGTCTCCTTGTTGGTTAAGGAATTGTATAGCATTTTGGGGGAATATGAATACCCGAAATTATTAGAAATATACAATACCACTTGACAGGCTGTATCAAAATTGGTACACTTATAGTATGCTTCATAGCCTTAACGGGAAAACATTGACAGTATATTTCTACAAAACTCCTAATGGTAATGAGCCTGTAAGAGATTGGTTAAAACAGCGAACATCAGAGGAAAAAAAGGCAATAGGAGAAGATATCAAAGCGGTAGAATTTTCCTGGCCTGTTGGGTATCCACAAGTTACCAAACTTGACAAGGATTTATGGGAAGTCAGGACTAATTTACCAAATGGTATTAGTCGAGTTTTCTTTACAATTTGGAAGAAGTATATGGTTTTATTGCATGGAATTATAAAAAAGACTCAGAAAACGCCAAAACAAGATTTAGACCATGCAAAGAAACA
>Ga0268262_10005118_pt1 | contig 13149 bp, 7 predicted proteins | sample TergutNc150P3_FD_190354 | JGI IMG/M metagenome (GOLD analysis project Ga0268262, IMG submission 190354) | Nasutitermes corniger P3 segment gut microbial community from laboratory colony in Florida, USA - Nc150 P3 (SPAdes) (version 2) | ecosystem: Host-associated > Arthropoda: Insects > Digestive... | reverse complement strand
CCACGAGGTCTTCTCCGTTTACCACCACATAGAGCCGCGGGCGGACGATTTCATTTTGCTGCCGGGCATGACATTCACCATAGAGCCAATGATAAACCTCGGCGGCTTTGAGGTGACGACCGACCGGAAGGACGGGTGGACGGTGAGGACGCAGGACGGGTCGCTCTCCGCCCAGTTCGAGCACACGCTCCTCGTGACCGACGGCGGCGTTGAAGTGCTCACGCTCACGCCGTCGCAGAGGGCGGCGGGGGTCAGGCTGATCGTCGACGGGGAGGCGTACCGGTGACCGGGCAATCGCTCTTCCGCGAGGAGTTAAGGGGCGTTCGCACGGTGGTGGTCAAAACCGGCAGCCGAATCCTCACCGCCGCCGGTCACGAGGAGCGCGTCGGGCGGCTTGCCGCAGATCTCTCCGCGCTACGCAAATCCGGCGCGCGGGTGGCGCTCGTCTCCTCCGGCGCCATCGCCCACGGCATGAAAGCGCTGGGACTCGACAAACGGCCGACGGAAATCCCCATGCAGCAGGCCTGCGCGAGCATCGGGCAGAATAGGCTCATGGCCATCTACCAAGAACACTTCGCCGAACACGGCACGCTCATCGGTCAAGTCCTGCTTACGTGGGACGATCTGCGCAGCAAAAAACGCTACCTAAATTTGCGCAACACCTTTTTCAAACTGCTCGACTGCGGGGCTATTCCGATAGTAAACGAGAACGACTCCGTGAGCGTTGAGGAGATATGTTTCGGAAACAACGATACCTTGGCCGCGCAAATAGCGATGCTGGTCAACGCCGACGTGTTGGTCAACTTGACGGACGTAGGCGGCCTCTACGACAAGAATCCCCACACGGAGAAAGACGCGAAGCACATCCCGGTAGTGAGCGCCGTTTCCGCCGGTATACAGAAGATGGCCGGCGATAAGAAGAGCGAGATCAGCGTGGGCGGCATGTCCACGAAGCTGAAAGCCGCCGAGATGGTCACGCGCGCCGGCATCCCGGCGCTCATCGGCGACGGGTTCAACCAGCGTCTGCTGACGGTGCTTAAAGAGGAGTCCGGCGCGACGCTATTCCTGCCGTCCGACAAAAAGATCCCCGCTCGGCAGCGTTGGATAGCCTTCACCGGGCAGTCGGTCGGGAGCGTAACCGTGGACGCCGGGGCGTATAGGGCGATAACGGAACAGGGTAAAAGCCTGCTGGCCGCCGGGATCACGAAAGTCAGCGGGAAGTTCAACGCCGGCGACATGGTCGACATAGTCGATTCGCGGGGGGAGGCGATAGCCAAGGGGCTGGCGAACTTCTCCGCGGACGAGGTTGAGGCCGTACGCGGGTGCAAAACGGCGGAGATAGCGCGGAGGCTCGGCGCCGTACGGTTCAACGAGGTTATTTTGCGGGATAACATGGTTGTGGTGTAGAATTTACGCCGTTGTCAAAAATCGTGTCCTGCGGAGAAATAAAAGACGTCTTCCGATATCGCGTCCGGGTCGTACGGGTGCCGTATCAGCCGCCCGTAAGAAACCCGTATGGGGCCGAGCGGCGTTTTGTAGGCCGCGCCTACGCCCAAGCCCATCGGGCTCTTTGGGGGAAGGTCGTCGTTATTGTTGATGAAATCCTCGTACTCCCATAGCCGCGCCCAGTCCAGCATTGCCGACATGTAGAGGTTTTTGCGTATTTTCAGCCTGTATTCCAAGTGCGCCAGTCCGAATACGTCGGCCGACACTTTGCGCGGTTTCATCCCCATAAAGGGTATGGTGTTGTATATGTCCGCGTCGCGGTAGTTTTGCTCCGGTATCGCGCCGCCCAGAAAAAATTTTTCAACTTCCGGCAGCGTGTGGTCGGTCCAGCCGATTACCGCCTGTCCGTGCAGGGTGAGTCTATTGTTCAACGTTATGTAGCGGTTGAAGTTGCCGTCTACCTTTCTGAATTCCTCGACCCCGCCCAACCCGAGGGCTTTCCCGCCGGCCATACCGGCGGTGACGGTGTGCCGCCAGCCGTTCTCCGTGAACGGGGTGACGTCCCTCGTGTCTGTGGTCAGCCGCAATATGAAGTAGGGGAGGGTGTTCCTGAAACCGAAGCCGAGGTCGTTTTCGAAGATGTTTTGATTGCTCTGCAGCAGCTGAAACCACTCAAGTTTTGCTCCGGCTTCCAGCGACACCGATCTTCCGATTTGGCTTCCCACGGTGAACGTCAAGCCGCTCTTGCCCAATACGTCGTCGCGTATCACGATCGAATCCGGTTTGGGTGTGATATTGGGCTGGGTCGGAAGCCGCGGATACGCTTCGCGGCTGTATATCTGCTCGCGCGCCGTGAAGAGCTGCGCGTTGCAGTTGAGCGCCCAGTTTTGGGTGAAGAGGATATCAGTCATGAGGCCGACGGCGTATTTCTCTTTTCGCAACCCGTATTGCAGGTGCAGCGTCGCCGATATCCCAAGCCCGAAGATGTTGTCGTAGGCCGGCTCTATGAACCCCTCGCCCAGATGGTACTCGTCGTAGCGCAGGCCGCCGCGCACGCGCCAGTATTTCTCTTCCGTTACGTAGATATCGACGCCCTCTTCCGGGTTGGTCTCCAACCTCACGTTCTCGAAAAGCTCCGTGGAGTAGAGCGATCTAATGGCCCGTTCCACGGTCGCGCTGTCGAGCGGCATGCCGATCTTTATGCCGCTTGCCGTGAGCATTTGGCGCTCCAACGTCTTCTCGTTGCCGAATATTCGCACGGATTTTACGGATGTGAGGATGGTGCCGCCGTTTTGCCGTTGCGTCGCCGCGCGGCGCGTTTGCGCGCTGTCGGCGTGTTGCGGCGATTGGTCGGGCGCCTTCGCGGGCGGGTTCGCGACAGGCTTTCCGAGCCGCGCCGCGATCTCCGGGACGGCCTTCGCCGTCGCCGCGTAACCAAGCGCCACAAGCGTATCGAGGTGGCTGAAGTCGGTGTTGGTTATGGCGCCTAATTGCGGCGTTATCAGCACGTCCGCGCCGCGCGTGTCCCGCATCTTGTTCTGCGCCACGCCTATGGATACGATCTGCTCCATCAACCGCACCGGGTTGTCTAAGAGTTGCTTGCGCCCCCAAAGCGGCGAGGTAACGTCTATCGCCACGGTTAAGCCGGCGCCGGCGTCCGCGGCGACCTGCACTGGGATGTTCGAGGAGATCCCGCCGTCTACGAGCATCTTGCCGTCGAGGTCAAGCGGCGAAAAGGCGAGCGGCGCGCTGCACGAGGCCCGTATGGCGGCCGAAAGGCTCCCCTCCGAGAAGACCACCTTGTTCCCCGTCAAAAGGTCGGTGGCGACCACCCGAAGGCTCACCGGCAGCTTGTCGAAGTCGTGCCCGGCGGCGTGCAGCGCGGGCAGCGTCCTCGCCGTGAGCAACTCGTAGAAGATCTGCCCTTTTGAAATGGCGTTGGGCAGAGCCGGCTTTAAGTTGTCGCTCAGCCGTACGTCAAAGAGATACCCTTTTGGCGGCGACTTCTGGCTGACGAAGAGCGAAGGCCGCAAAGTGGCGTTGGTCGACACGCGGCTCCAATCCACCGACCGCGCGATGTCTAATATCTGCGAGGGGCTGTATCCGCACGCGTAGAGCCCGCCGATAACGGAGCCCATGCTTGTGGAGACTATGAGGTCGGGTTTGAGGCCGGCCTCCTCAAGGGCCATGAGCGTGCCTATCTGGGCCAGGCCGCGGGAGCCGCCGCCGCTTAGAATCAGGGCGAATTTATATTTTGCGGGGGGAGCGCCGGCGTCCGTATTAACAACATCGGTACCGGTATCGATAATACCTGCATCGATAATATCGGTATTGACGGCCGTATCGATACCGCCGTCGGCATCCGTACCGAGATTCGTATCGATGCTTTGCGGCTGTGTTTGCGCCGCCGCCGCGAAGGCGCAGACGCACCAAACGGCAATCACAATCCGCGCCGAAATAAAAAATTGACGGTATTTGCGACGCGTAATGTATATTAACTTACGGATACTGCTGTATTCTTTCGGCATTACGTTTTCTCGTTTTACGGAAGTTTTCTCGGATTTACCCCGGCACAGCTCCGGCTCTCTCGTTTTACGGAAGTTCTCTCGGATTTACCCCGGCATAGCCCCGGACACTCTCGTTTTACGGTTGTTTTTCTTACAAAAGATAAAAATAATAAAATACTATGGGAAAATGCAGACATTTCTTTGCCGCCGCGCTTACAGCCCTGTCGTCCGTGGGCGTTTTCGCGTTGCCCGCGCAGCTTCCCGCGGATGAGGAGGGGCTCGCGGAGCTGTTGGAGGCGCGCTCTATAGACACGTTTCAGTACGAGCAGCTCCTTGCCTTCTACGCCCTTCCGATCTCCGTTCCGCAGGGGGAGCTGGTCTATCTGGCGCAGGTTTTCCCCGATATAGCCGATATTATACCCGCCTCGTTTGAGGAGCTTTCGGCGTATCGGCCCTTTGACAACAGGCAAATTCAGCGTTTTTTTAACGACTATCCAGCGCTCGCCGGTTTTGAGCCGATACTGCGCTTCAACGCCGCCATAGCGCCCGCGCGGTCAAACAGCGAAGTCATTGTGGGTATAAATAGGTCTGGCGTCGAGGCGCTTAAAGGGCATAGGGCGAGGTTTAGGCGCAAAGGCGGTTTGTTGTCGGCGGAGGGCGCTCTGGCGCTCAGCGACAGCGCCGCGCTGTTGCAAAGCCGCCGCGTCGGCCTCTCATACGGGGGGGTGAGCGCGCATATCGGCAATTTCAAGCGGCCTATACCGGGGGAGCTGGCGTTCGGCCGCTTCGGGCGGTTGCCGTCGCTAATGGAGTTAACGGATAGTAAAATGGATGATAATACCGCCGGTTGGCTCTACGGCGGGAGCGGCGCTTGGAACGGGGTCTCCGTAGACGTGAAAGAGATATGGAGCGCTAACGCGGCGGCGTTGGGGGCGAGCGCTTTTTGCCACCTGCGTCCCGCCGAGACCGGCGGCGGCGTAGGGGTGAGTCTGAACGCTTGGAAGCGGGCGAGGGTGTTCGCGGGTTTCACCGGCTTTCGGCTCGGCGCGGAGGCCGATACCGGCGCGTACGGGGATGACGCCGCCGGCGGCGCCGACGGTAAGAGCGTCGTTGCAAACGAGCACTATTATGCCCATCTGTACGCGGAGTGCGACGCGAAGGCCGTTCGGGCCGCCGCGGAGACCGTCGTGCCGCTTGTTCAAGACGGTTTGACCGCCGCCCTGACGCTGCGCCTGAACTGCCGCGTCAAGGGAGCGTCCGCCGAATACCGCGCGATATTCTATCCCGCCGGCGACGCCTTCCCCATGAGCCGCTTGAAAAAACAGCTCTCCGCCGAAGCCGGGGAAAATGAGCCCGCGCCGTCGCCGATACAAAAACACGCCGTAAAAATGACCGCCCCGTTTATAAGCGACGCCGTAAAACTGATCTCCGAACTCGACTTTGTGGAGAGCGGCGGCGTCAAAAAAATCTACGGCCAGGCGGAAGCGAGGGCGCGCGCGGGCATGGTGGACGTCGCCGTAAAGCACTCCGCCAAAATCTTTACGACGGCCTCCGATTCGGTATTGTACTCCTCTTACGCCTCTGTAAACTATCAAACGCCATATCCGCTGGAGATACGCGCGGCGTACCGGCGCGTCTACGGTTACCGCAAAAACGCGATAACCACATACGCGCTCGAAGCGCCCACGACAGCCGTTCCGAGTACGGTCGTCGCACCGTATATCAGGGGAAAGCATGTGTCGGACGGCGAATATTGGCTGGGGGTAAAGGGCGAGTTTCACCTATATCAAAAAACGTGGACCGGGATAACGTTGGAGACCCCGGTCAACGTGAAAGGGGCGGACAATGTTTATATCAAAGTATCTTCAAGCTATTCGTTTTAACGGTATCGGTATTAATAGGGGCGATATCAAGAAGGAATCGCCTTTTTTTACGTTGATACGGTTCTTTTTGATTTCGCTGTTATTATTACCGGCAAATTGCGCGAACCCGGTCGACGACGGCGCCGCGTCCGGGCGCTTTACCTTTACGGTGGCCGACGTGGGCCAGGGCCTCGCCCAATTCGGCGTAGCCGGCGACCGCGCCGTGGTCATGGACGTAGGCGGTAACTACTCCGCGTGGCGCGGCGCCTACGCGGCCCTCGGCGGCCCCCGCGTAGAGTCGGTGATAATCTCGCACACCGACTACGACCACTGCGGCGCGCTGGAATCCTTCGGCGCCGCCCTGGATTGGAGCGGCGAGATCGTCGTCTCGCCCTACGAGGACACCGCCAAACTGCGGGGGTCGGTACCGGCCTGGGCCGGTCGGATCAAGTTCAAACACTGCGCCCGCGGCGACACCCTGCGCCCGCTCGGCCCCGCCGTGGAGATCGTCTGCCTGTGGCCTCCGCCCGGCCTCGACAAATCTCAGTTCCCCAAAGAGTGGAAAAATCACTACAGCCTTGTCTTTTCGGTACGCCACGGAGCCGCTCGCGCCCTGATCGCCTCCGACATCGACGCCCCCGCCATGTCCGAAATAGCCGCCCACAGCCGCCGCGGCCTGCAAGCTCAAATCCTATCCGCCCCCCACCACGGCAGCGCCGGCTCCGTCAACCCGCTGTTTTTTTCCTACGTATCGCCTGAAATAGCCGTAATATCATGCTCAAGCCACAACAACTACGGCCACCCGTCACGGGAGATGATAGATGAGTTGTCGCAATGGGTTGATAAGATAAAGTATACCTATATTGACGGGACGGTTACATTTAGTAGTAATAGGTATTATTGGGAATATTGAAAAACACTGTCTGAACTAGGATTAGTAGGATTATAAGGATTATAGGATAAAAAAATGGTGCATGTTCAGGCTTCAGGTCACTTCGACTTCGCTCAGTGACCTTTCTGATGTATTTGGCGGTTGAGCGAAGTCGAAACCGGACGTTGCGACGCGAAGCGGCGCATGTTTACCAAAAGTCCCTCCCCCCTTTTTGTGGGGGGAGGGATTGAAGGTGGAGGGGGCTTATGTAGCGGGGCGTTGCGGGGTGTCCCCGCAGGGTGGGTAGCGGAATAAAAAAGGACGGCATAGCCGTCCTTTTTTATGTAGCGAGGGAGGGCGTAGCCCTCCCCTTATATGAATTTGACTTTGATTTTAATTATTTGACTTTTTAAGCCACCTGCTGCTGCGTCCTGAACTTATAAGGCGTAGTATGGTAGAACTTCCCGAAGCACTTTTCCATCTCTATGGCGCTCTCGAACCCGCACAGGTCCGCTATGGACGTCTCGCTTGACCGCGACGACCTCAAACGCTCTTTCGCTACCTCGGAGCGGCAGTATTGCAGGTAGTTGACGAAGTTGAAGCCGGTGTTCCGCTTGATCAGGGTGTTGAGCGTCTGCGGGTCCATTCCGCACTTGTTGGCCACGTAGTCTATCTTCAGATCCTTTTTGATGAGCTCCTGCTCGATTACGGCGTTTACCCGCTCGAATATGGCTTTGGCCTCTTCGGAGCGCTCAAAGTTGGAGATTAATTGCGGTTTGCGCAGTTTTGAGACCACGGCGTATATGATCAAGGCTATGAGGAAGCCTATGGTCGAGAAGACGCCCCACTGCAACGCGCTGTTCATGAGGAGCGGCTTTTGCACCCTGTAGTAGTCGTTCCAGGAGAACGGGCTGTACATCTCGTATACGTTGTTGCCGGTGAGCGAGACTTTTTGCACCTTGCCGCCGGCGTCTAATATTCTGAGCGCCATGTTGCAGCTCAATGTTTCGGGCATAGCCCTTCCGAAAGCCTCTTTCGGCACGGAGAAGCGGATCGTGTATCCCTTGAACTCGCTGATTCCCACGCTGTGCGCGTAGTCTATGCGGGCGGATTGGGGTATCGGTTTGAACGCTCCGTCGGCGATTTCGGTGCGGTAGTGCACCGAGTACGGGGCGCCGGAGAGCGGCACCACGAAGAAGAGCGTGTTTTCCGTGGGGTACGGGGCTCTTTTGCGGACCGGGTCGATCATGATCTCCAGACCCGCGTCGGCGATGTTCTTGCCGGGTTGGTTGCTGTAGAAGCTGGGGTCTTTTACGGATACGTAGAAAGACAGCTCCTTTTCGTTCCACGCCGTCGCGCCCCACGCCGATTTTTGCGGGTCGCCTATCTTCTTGAACTCCTGCGCGTACGTCTCTATTCCGGAGCTCTGCGCGCCCGCGGGCGAGTAGGGCACCGGGATAATCTTGCGTTGAACCGGTTTGTGGGTGAGGAATATGCCCTCCTGCCGCGCCACCTGCGGCATGCCGCCGGATATCGCCGCCTCGGCCAGGATGCCAATGCCTGTGAAGAGCTGGTTCTGCAGGTTGTAGGTGTTCCAAATGAGCTTGTAGGGCGGCCTGGAGATCGTGCCCAGCGAGACGATCATAGGGCTGTCGCTCTGCTCCGGGATGTAGCGCGCCTGCAGGTCGACCTTGGAGACGTTGCGGCAGTCGACGCTCAGGGAGATGGTGCAGCTCATCTCCGGGATAACGGCGCCGGCAAGCGGTGACTCGAACGTTATGCAGTTTGTTTGGGCGCTCGCGATAACGATGCCCCCCGCGACAAAGACCGCGATGGCAAGCAAAGCCAACGCGCGGACGATAGCTGGTTTTATTTTGAGGTAGTTCATTTCAGACCCGCCGACGCATTTATGTAAACGCCCCGCCGCGGCTTGCGCAAAGCCAAAGCGGACGATTGCCGCAAACATAATACTTAATGAATACTATGGATGCACATGGGCGCAGCTGGACTCGAACCAGCGGTCTCCGCGATGTGAACGCGGCGCTCTAACCAACTGAGCCATGCGCCCGAAAACACAAAATATATGATTTTTTTTATAAAGTCAATAAAAATCTTTAATTTTTTCAAAATTTTCAAAATCGAAATCCAAGGCCGCCGCCCCCGCGAAAGGCTTTCGTACCGGTAAGGATTGCCTGAGGACGTTTTGCGATTTTAAGGAAGCCGAACGCCGAAATTTCAAAATCACCCCCAAAGTCCGCGCGGCATTACATATATTATGTCCATATTATATCCGTACCGATATTAAGGGCTTTACCGACCTTGAGGAGCCATGCAGACGACTAATCCGACGACAGCGCCGACATCATCAGCCGCGCCCGGGCAGGGCGGGGGGGCCGCCCCGCCGGATATGAAGAAGTTCTCCACATTTGAGGGCGTCTTCCTGCCCACCATACTCACCATCTTCGGACTCGTCATATTCATGCGCGCCACGTTCGTTACGGGGCACGCGGGGATATACCAGGCGCTCGGCATATTGATCGCCGCCAAATCGATCACCACGCTCACGGGGCTCTCCATATCCGCCATCGCCACCAACACCGAGGTCAAGGGCGGGGGGGTGTACTACCTCATATCGCGCTCGCTTGGGCCGGAATTCGGGGGGGCCATAGCGCTCACCATCTTTTTATCGCAGTCGCTCTCGATACCGTTCTACCTAATCGGCTTCGCCGAGGCGACGGTGCTGACGTTTCCGTACCTCAACATATACTTCGACCTTATCGCCTACGCGATCTTCGCGGCCACCGCCATACTCTCGCTGCGCGGCGCGGCGGTGGTGGTCAAGGCGCAGTACTTGGTGCTGGCCATACTCGTGCTTTCCATAGTGGCGTTCCTTACCGGCGCGGCCATCCACTTTAACCCCGAAACTTTTGCCGCCAACGCGGGGGCGCCGCCTGATTCGTTTTATAACAGGCCTCTCGACGGAATCCACGTGGACAACACGAAATACACGTTTTGGATGCTTTTCGCCATATACTTCCCGGCGGTGACCGGCATACTCTCCGGGGTTAATATGTCGGGCGACTTGAAGAATCCCGCCCGCGCCATACCGAGGGGCACGCTCATCGCCATCGGCGTCGCTTTCTTAGTCTACGCCGCCGAGATAATCCTATGCGGCGGCGCTATATCGCGCGAAAAACTCACGGACGAACCCTATCAGAGCATACTCCACCTATGGGATCCCGTCACGGCTATCATAGTGGTGCCGGGCGTAATGGCCGCCACGCTGTCGAGCGCGCTGGGCATAATCTTGGGCGCGCCGCGCGTGCTGCAGTCGCTCGCACAAGACAAGATACTCAAGCCGATCAACATATTCGCCAAGGTAACGCCCGAGGGCGAGCCTAGAAGGGCGCTCTTCGTCACCATAGCCATCAGCTTCGCCGTCATATACATATCTTGCCGCGGCGGCAGCGGCGGCGGGGCGCTCAACATGGTCGCCTCCGTGGTCTCCATGTTCTTCCTCTGGACGTACGGGATAATCAACCTCGCCGCCTTCGTGGAGTCGTTCAGCCGCAACCCGTCGTTCCGCCCGCGCTTCAAGTTCTTCCACTGGTTCGGGGCGCTCGTGGGCGCGGTGTCCTGCTTCGCCGCCACGCTTTTGATCAACGTCACGGCGGCGCTCCTCGCCGGCGCCTGCTTCGCCGGCATCTACTTCTACGTGCGCAAGTACGTGATGTCCGTCTCTTTCGGCGACGCCCGGCGCGGCTTTACCTACTCGCGCACCAGGGACAACCTGCTCACCCTCTCGTCGCTCCCCGCGCACCCCAAAAACTGGCGCCCCACGGTGGTCGCCTTCGCCGGCGACCCGTTCGACAGGCTCCACTTAGTGAAATACGCCGACTGGCTCTCGAGCGGGCGCGGCATCCTGACCATCGCCTCCATGATCAAGGGCGACGTGGGCGAGATGGCCGAGACCCGCGCCGTCCTGCTGTCCACATACGAGGAGTTCCTTGTCAAACAACGCATAAAAGCCTTTCCGGAGGTGCTGGTCACGCCCGACTACGGCACCGGGGTGAACCACTTCCTCCAGGCGAACTCCATAGGCCCCATAAAGCCCAACCTCGCCATCTTCGGCTGGTCGGGCGATCCGTCGCGCGCCGCCATATTCATGGACGGCGTGAGAACCGCCGCCAAACTCAACATGAGCGTGGGCCTCATCCACGGGCGCGAACTGCCCGAACCCAACCCGCGCAACCGCCGCAACCGCCGCATAGACATCTGGTGGCGCGGAATGCGCAACGGCTCGCTCATGGTCATCCTCGCCCACCTCATGTCCCTCAACTCGGAGTGGTCGGGCGCGAAGATACGGATACTGCGCGTGGCCTACACCCCCGAGGAGCAGGCCAAAGCGAGAGAGGAACTCGAACGCCTAATTGACGCGGCGAGGATGGACGTGGAGGTGGAGCCGATAATCTCCGACGACACGTTCCCCAATTTGCTGCGGCGCTACTCCGATCTGTCAACCGCGGTATTCCTCGGCTTCAGCGTCGACGAGAACACTGACCCGGTGAAATTCCAGGAAGTTTACTCCGGTCTTCTTCAGGGTATGCCGACCACGATCTTGATCCAGTCCACGGGCGAGGCGGATTTGCTGTCTTGACTTTGACTTTGCCGTTGACTGAAAATCGGGGGTTTAGCCCCCGATTTATCTATGGAAGGCGAAGCCTTCCGTCTAAATAAGATTTAAAAGCATTTGACTTTAATGTTTTTAGCCTTCCGCGTTCGGCGTAATATATATTTACAGTCTCGCCCAGTTAGATCGGCGTGTGATTAAACATAATTAGGAGGTTTTTATGTCCGCGTTGCGCCGTATGGTGTTGTTTGCGCCGCTTTTGGCGTTGGCCGTCTCTTTGCCTCTCCTCGCCGCCGATGTCGTTGAGGAGCGCGTGTGCACCGTTACCGGGGTTTTGGGCAGCGTGCAGGTGCGTTACAGTCCGAACAGCAGCAAGATACGCCGCGAGAAGGCTGTGGCTAAGGGGATGGCCGCCGCCCATGTTTCCGGGAGCATAACGGAGGAGTGGTCGGATTTGCGTCTGGGCATGGCTGTGGGGGAGCGGTGCGAGATCAAGACCGGGCCGGAGTCCGAGGTTCGGCTTGAGGCGACGGACGGGACGGTTGTGAGGGTGGAGGAGAACGCGCTCGTGGAGGTTGTCGCCTTGCAGGCGGTTACCCCGAAGCCCAAGGCTAAGGGGCACGTGCCGGAGACCACTTTGAGCGCCAAGTTCAAGTTGTTTTACGGCAACCTCGTGGGCAACGTAAAGAAGATGACGCGGGAGAATCCCGACGTGAAGTTTGAGACGCCGACCGCCCTGGCCGCCATCCGCGGGACGGTTATAGAGGTGGAGGCGGTCAAAAATGCCAACACGGTGATACGGGCGTTCGACGGGGCGATTCTGGTCGCGCCCGTCGGCCGCAAAAATTTCGTGGAAGTCGGCGACTGGAAGATGGTTGAGGTCGCGCCCAAGCAGAAGGTTCTCGTGGTGAGGGACGTGCCTAGGAAGTACAAGCGCAAAACGTTGCGCGTAAAGGGCGAAAAAGCGCCCGCTTCCGCCGATAAGGAGAGCCGGGAGAGCAAGAAGAGCGACAAGAGCGAGAAGTCCAAGGATCCGGTGGCCGTAAAACTTCGGCTCGATCTCAGCCACATCCCCGACACGATTGACTGCTACGCCGGCGACACGGTCGACATAGAGGGCGCGGTAGCCCCGGCGAGCGCCAAGATCAGCGTGAACGGCGTCGCCGCCGTTCCGGGCAAGAACGGCGCGTTTACGGTGTCCGTGCCCGCGCCGGATACCGGAACGTTCCCGCTGCACATAACCGCCGAGAGCGGAACGGCGGCGGAGGCGGTGGTCCGCACCATGCGCGTAGCCTACGTGCACACCGAGGTGCGGCTGATAACGCCGGCGGAGGGCGAGGTCGTCAAAAAGCCGGTGATAATGGTCAGCGGAACGGCCGAGCCGGGGTCAAAGGTTAATGTTTTGGGGGTAACGTTACATGTGAGGCGCGACGGAACTTTCAGCGGCGAGGTAAGCATACCGCCGCGCGAGGGGCCGGTAAAGGTGCAGGTGGAGATAGTAAACAGAGACGACGCCGCGTTTTGGATAGAGAGGAAAATAAGGTACAAAAAGTAGCATGAACCAGCACAAGATAAGAAACATTGCGATCATCGCCCACGTAGACCACGGCAAGACGACGTTGGTAGACGAACTCTTCCGCCAAAGCGGCATGTTCCGCGAGAACCAGCAGGTGGCGGAGCGCCTTATGGACTCGATGGACTTGGAGCGCGAGCGCGGCATAACCATAGCCGCCAAGAACGGGTCGTTCCGTTATCGCGGCCACTTGGTCAACGTCATAGACACGCCCGGCCACGCCGACTTCGGCGGGCAGGTGGAGCGCGTGCTCAAAATGG
>Ga0268262_10005117_pt1 | contig 13149 bp, 12 predicted proteins | sample TergutNc150P3_FD_190354 | JGI IMG/M metagenome (GOLD analysis project Ga0268262, IMG submission 190354) | Nasutitermes corniger P3 segment gut microbial community from laboratory colony in Florida, USA - Nc150 P3 (SPAdes) (version 2) | ecosystem: Host-associated > Arthropoda: Insects >... | reverse complement strand
GTTCATAAAATGTTGAGTTCTTCTTCTAATATTAGACTAGATGAAGATATAAAGTTCATTGAGTATAAACCTCTTGAGAATGGTATCGCAATGACAAAAAATATTACTTCAGCCCGTAAAGATCTAAAGAGCGAATTTAAAGGTTATGCTTTTTTGAGTATTTTTGCAATGAAGTAAACAAAATTATAGCTATTATTTATATTCTATCGTACATAAAATATTTGTTCATACCTTAGTGTTGGATAACTATTTTCAATAGTGTTATTAGTTTAAATAAGTACCACATATTAGTGTATATAAAAGTATATCCCACACAGTTTGCCATCCATGGCAAATTGTGATTTTAACTTGGAGTAAAATAATAGAATAATTGCTATTTCTTGGTAAATTAAATTTGAAAATGTTATATGCTATTTGCGTTCTTCGTTTAACAGGTCTGTAACTGCATCGCCGCCTTACGGCGGCTCGGCTTCCGCAAAACCTTGTTCGGGCTTACGCCCTCTGCAAGGTTTTGCTCCAGCACATTTGGGGCAGGGGTCGTTGCTTCGCAACGCCCTATAACCTGCCCCAAACGTCAGTTACAGCCGGAACGTTATGCGTAATACCAAACCAAAAATTATTGGAAAATAAATGGATATATAATATTGACAAAATATGAAATAAATAAGAATATGGAATATGATTAATAAATTTATTAAATATGTTGGTGGGAATTTTGGAAACCCCAATGGAATTGCAGGGAAAATATCCACTAAATTAATGAATATAATAAACCAAAGACAATATATGGCAATATTGGATAATATAAATTTAGAGCAAAATGACATTATATTAGATATAGGGTTTGGAAATGGATATTTTATAAATAAATTATTCAAAAAAAATATCCCAATAAATATTTATGGAATAGAAATATCTAATGATATGGTAAATAATGTGTCAAAAAAGTATAAAAAATCTATTGAAAATGGTTTATTAAAATTATCTTTAGAAAACATTGTAAATACATCATTTGAAAATGGAACATTTAATAAAATGTACACAATAAATACAATATATTTTTGGAATGATTTGGAAAAATGTTTTTTTGAAATAAAAAGGATATTAAAGCCTAATGGGATATTTTTAAATGCAATATATACAAAAGAATATTTGAATAAAATAATATATACGAAATATGGGTTTAATAAATATTCAATAGAAGATCTAATAAAAGTAACAGAAGAAAACGGAATGAAAATAAATAAAATAGTGGAAATAAAGAAAAATAAAATATATTGTATAATATCGGAAAATGATAAATAATATCTAGTGTGGTTTGGTACTACGCATAACAGGTCTGTATGCGCTTCGCCGCCTTACGGCGGCTCGGGCTACGAAAAAACGCAGTCGGGCTTGCGCCCTTTGTGCGTTTTTTCTCCGCCACATTTTTTGTGCGCTGGAATTGCTTCGCAATTCCTTTATCGCGCACAAAAAACGTCGCATACAGCCGGAACGTTAAGTGCCATTATGCCTAACATTGGTTGGGAATATAATAATAAATAATTATGGGTTGTTTTTTATAAGAAAATAATGTATAAAGTCATTTATGGAAACTTTTTTACAATATTGGGGCGGTGCTGGATATTTTCTAGCAAAAGTATTACTTGTTCGTTCGGAATTTATTGAAAAAAATAAGAATTTACGCCTTATTGGATGGTTTGTTTATTTATTGGGTTTGCCCGCATGGGTTATTATCTTGGTAAGTAGGCAAAATTGGATTGCTGCATCTATTGAAACAGCCGGAGTTCCCGCAATACTGCTTGGTATTGTAATGACTTGGAAACAAAATAATAATCCAAATAAAATAATTGATTGGAGTATTAGAATATTTACTTGTTTAATGATATTAATTGGTGTTTCATATAGCATTTATACATTTAATGGAATAAGAACTTTTTCCCAAATATTGGAGATAATAATTATATTTGGCTATCTTGTAAGTAATTATTTACTTGCAAAACGTAATCCATTTGCATGGCTAATGTTTATGGTAGGACTTATAAGTATGAGTATATTAATGTATATACAAGACAAGCCAATATTATGTATACAGCAATTAATCTCATTAATACCAGCAGTTATAGGTTTTATTAAAAATACAAAACAAGAAAAATTAAAAAATAATATGGTTAAAAATAATATACGGCATAACGGCACTTAACAAAGCGGTAAAAGTACGCCGCCCGTTGGGCGGCTAGGCTCCACAAAACCGTGTTCGGGCTTCGCCCTCTGCACGGTTTTGTTCCGCCACATTTTGCCCGCCCTGGTCTTTGCTTCGCAAAGCCCTTATTCGGGCGGGCAAAACGTCTTTTACCGCCGGACGTTATGCAAAATGCCCATTGCATTAGTTTGGAAAATGTGGTATAAAAAATTAATAAAAGGAAAACATTTTCCGAAATATTAGTTGACAAAAAGGAGATTTTCTGCTAAAATGAAACAACCAACAACCAACAACCAACAACCAACAACCAACAACCAACAACCAACAACCAACAACCAACAACCAACAACCAACTTCTTACTTTCCTAAGACAGCTTTCTAGAAATACAATACTTGGAAATATAGTTCCCTTTAAAATGAAACTTTCCATATGGAATTTACTTAAAAAAAAGAAAAGCAAAGAAAAATTATTGGAAAAAGAAATTGTAGAATATTATAGAAACAGAGAGACTGTTTATTCAAACAGTAATATAAAGGCCAGTGTTGAATTTTTGAAAAAGCACAAGAATGGATTTCATACATTTGATTTTCTAAAGATTTGGTTGGCTTATAATAAAAACGATGGGAAATACTTTGACTTTAATGGGGCGAAACTACCCGATATAAGCAATGATATTGGGCAGATGAAACTATTATTAGAGGTATATGCGGACACTTTTTTGTTTTTTTGTCTGCTTAACGATAACTATGATAAAACTCTAGTTGAACAATTTGAGCCTTTAATGATGGAAGGTCCCTATGGCTATGTTTATTCAGACTTTGACGTTACAATTAAAAAAAATGATGTTGTAATAGATGCTGGAGCATGGATTGGAGATTTTAGTGCATATGCCGCCACAAAAAATGCGATAGTTTATGCTTTTGAACCGATAAGCATAAACTATGACACATTAGTAAAAACTGCTTCACTAAACGATAACAAAATAATACCAGTAAAGAAAGCACTTGGTGATAAAAATGAGAAAATGGAAATACTAATTCCTGAAAATGATACTATGGCAGCTAGTTCATTTTTACTAAAAAGCGGTAAAAAGGAAACAATGGAAGTCATAACATTGGACGGATTTGTTGAAAAAGAAAAGATTCAAAAGGTAGATTTTATAAAAGCGGATATTGAGGGAGCTGAAAAATATTTGTTAATAGGAGCAAAAAAAGTATTAAAAGAATTTGCTCCTAAATTAGCGATTTGTACGTATCATAATCCTGAGGATCCAAAATTATTGGAAAAAATAATATTGGAAGCGAACCCAAAGTATTGTGTCATACATACAAACCATAAGTTATTTGCCACGATAAAATAAAAGTAAGCAATGGGCACTTCGCATAACAGGTCTGTATATGCTTCGCCGCCTTACGGCGGCTCGGGCTACGAAAAACCGTGTTCGGGCTTCGCCCTCTGCACGGTTTTTCTCCGCCACATTTTTTTGCGCCCGTAAAAATGCTTCGCATTTTTGCTTATAAGGCGCAAAAAAACGTCATATACAGCCGGAACGTTAGGCGAAATAATTTTTGAAATTTTGTGTAAATATTACATAAAAACTTGACAAAATATGGATATTATGATGGGATTAAGTTATAAGAGGGAAAATAATGGATAAAAATAAAGAAAAATATAATGCCATATTAAAGGAATATTTGGATATAGTTTCACTAGAAGATAAAAGTCTCTATGAAGAATTAGCAAATATGGCAATTATTTTAGGCTATGTTCCCACAAGAGATAAAACAAAAGGTATATCAATATCCTTCCGTAATAATAAAACAAAATTTACAATTATGAAATTTGCAGAGGAAGGAAAAAATGGATACTTTTGGAGGTTTAAATATGCAGCATGTAAAAGTTACTCAAAAATATTTGATGAAAGTATTAAAAAGTATGATGAGTATCTAAGAAATTTATATTCTGAAAAATGTAATTTAAAAAATGTAACCTGTTTGGGATGTGTCAAATGTTGCAATGAAAAGAAACTATTTTATATAATACAGTATGAAGATGGTAGGAAATATACTGTATGTGGAACTGTTGCTTTTGTACAAATAAATAAAATATCAAAGGAAATTGTTGAGGAAGCTGGAAACATGATGAAAATACAACATGAAAAATTAATGGAAGGACAATAATAAATAAAAGCAAAAATTACTACGCCTAACAGGTCTGTATGCGCTTCGCCGCCTTACGGCGGCTCGGGCTACGTTCGGCTAGGTCATTCCGCTTCGCTACATTCCCACGCCTCACTCCGCCACAGTTTTGTAGCCCTGCAAACCTTCGGTTTGCTTATTCGGGCTACAAAACCGTCGCATACAGCCGGAACGTTATGTGCCATTATGCCTAAAATTGGTTGTAAAATAATGTACAAATTTTTTACAATAATGTATTAAGGAATTATTGACAAACATTGTTGAAAATTATATAAATAATAAAATGGAGAAATAGGTATAAGAATGGAAGAAAAAGATGTATATATTCGATATGCTAAAAGCGAAGATAATTATTGGTTAATTGAACATGATAAACATATTCCAGAAAATATTATAAAAAATAAAATAGAAAATATGGAATATTATGTTGTTGAAAATAATGGAAAAATAGTTGGTTGGTTAAGATACAATTTATTTTGGGATAATGTACCATTTATGAACATGATATATTTCTTGGAAGAATATAGAAAATTGGGAATAGGAACAAAATTAATTAAATATTGGGAAAATGAAATGAAACAAAAAGGGTATAAAAATGTATTAACATCAACTCAATCAAATGAAGAAGCACAACATTTTTATAGAAAAATGGAATATAAAGAAATAGGTGGATTTAAATATTTTAATGATCCTTATGAAATAATATTCCAAAAAATATTTTAACAAATAATATGTAAATATAAAGTACGGCATAACGGCACATAACAGGTCTGTAACTGTACGCCGCCTTTCGGCGGCTAGGCTACGCAAAATACCAGTCGGGGCTACGCCCCTTTGTGGTATTTTGCTTCGCCACATTTTTTTGCGCCCGTAAAAATGCTTCGCATTTTTCCTCATCGGGCGCAAAAAAACGTCAGTTACAGCCGGAACGTTATGCGAAATTGTGCCTAAACTTGGTTCAAATATGGAAAAAAAGGTATAAAACATGATTAAAAAATACTTGACATTTAATAATAAATATGCTTAAATAATTTATTGGAGGAAAATATTGTGGAAACACCAAAAATTATTTCTTTGGAAGATATTTCATTAAAGAATTCACCTGAAATAGATGAACCATATATTCAAGAATATATTGCAAATGATCCTTCTGTATTAGGTTTAGGGGATGTAATTGTAAAAGTTAAGGAAAAAATTCAACCTAAAGCAGGAAGGATTGATTTTTTATTGCAAGATTCAGAAGAAAATAGAAGATATGAAGTTGAAGTACAATTAGGAAAAACGGATGAGAGTCATATAATACGAACAATAGAATATTGGGATAATGAAAGGAAACGATATCCGCAATTTGATCATTGTGCTGTTATTGTTGCAGAAGATTTAACAGGTAGGTTTTTTAATGTAATTCAGTTATTTAATGGACATATACCATTAATAGCAATACAAATGAGTGCATTTAAAGTTGGAGATAAAATAGGTTTAAAATTTACAAAAATATTAGATGAACTTAAAACAATTATTGATGATGAAGATGATGATGCTCCTCCTTCAGATAGAAAATATTGGGAAACAAAAGGTTCAAAGGAAATTGTTGATTTATCAGATGAAATACTTAAAATAATCAATGAGATTGAACCGAATTTTAAAATAAAATATAATAAATATTATATAGGTTTAGTAAGAAATGGAATAGCTTTTAATTTTGTTGTAATGAGGGCAAAAAAGAAGTATTTAAGAATTGAATTAAAATTGGATAAAAATGATGAAATTGACAAAATAATAGATGAAAACGAACTTGATGTATTGGAATATAATGTTAAATCAAATAGATATAAAATTAAGTTAATTAGTGATGATCTAAAAGAAAAGAAAGATGTAATAAAACAATTATTACAAAAATCATATAATTATTTTAGTTAAAGTACGGCACAACTTCGCATAACAGGTCGGTAACTGTACGCCGCCTTACGGCGGCTAGGCTACGCAATACACCAGTCGGGGCTGCGCCCCTTTGTGGTGTATTGCTCCGCCACATTTTTTTGCGCCCGTAAAAATGCTTCGCATTTTTCCTTATCGGGCGCAAAAAAACGTCAGTTACCGCCGGAACGTTATGTGAAAGTTGCGCAAAGACGTTCCAAGAAGTAATTAAGAAAAAAGACGTAAAAAATTCTTTTTGCCCCACGTTTATTCGTCTCTCCGTGCCGTCCTGGCACGGGGATTTATCTAAAAAATAGGTCAAAAAGAAGAAGAAAAAAGAAGAAATAAGGTTTTAAGAGTGGCTTTTTTACTACATTTATTCTTTTCGGGCTTGCGTGAGGCAAGCCCACCAGCCCCATAAGGGCTGGCATTTAAGAGAATTGACCAAAAATATACGAAAACCACAGGCTTGATAAAAACACATGCTTTTTGTTAGACTATTAGTATGGAATTATGCCTAAAAAGGAAAATCCTGCTTCTAACTCTGGCAATTTGTATAGCCTTTACGGTTGTTTTTGCCGAAATTTTGATAGCTACTGACCATGACCATAATCACGACCTTATAGGGGAAGACTGCCCTATCTGTCGCCAAATTGAAGCGGCTAATAATTTACTTATAGCCCTCAAACTGGCAAGCCTTTTTGTGTTTTTTACCGTTTTTTTAACATTCCATGACAAAATTCTTCCGCAATATACGCAATACTTTTCTTGTGCTATTTCATCAGTTTCGCTAAAAGTCCGTTTTAATTCTTGAAAATCCTCCCTAAGTTTAATGAAACCTAAAAAACCACCGCCGTTGGCGTTGGTTGCTGACTTTCTCTAAAACTTTTCACGGAGGTAATTTTATGAAAAAAATAATTTTGATACTATTAACGCTTGCCATTGTATTATTAGGCGTTATCGGCTGTAAACAAAACAAGAAAACTGCGGCACGGAATGAAAACGGCAAAATAAACGTAACTACGACTATTTTTCCGCCCTATGATTTTGTCCGTCAGATCGCTAGAGATAAGGTAAACCTTAATATGTTACTGCCGCCAGGAGCGGAAAGCCACTCATTTGAACCTTCGCCGAAGGACATTATCACCATTCAGAACAGTACCATTTTTATCTATTGCGGCGGCGATTCGGATAATTGGATAGACAGAATTCTTCAATCCATGAACACGGACAATATTCGTATTCTTGCCATGATGAACGCAGTAGAAGTGGTTGAAGAAGAAACTGTCGAAGGCATGGAAGAGGAGGAGGAAGAGGAAGAAGTCGCCTATGATGAACACGTCTGGACTTCTCCCCGCAACGCTATTCTAATTGTCAAAGCAATAACGGAATTGTTATGTGAAGCCGACTCCGCCAATGCCGATTTTTACCGACAAAATTCTTCCGCTTATATTAAATCTCTGGAGGAGCTTGACACAGAATTTACAAAAATTGTTACAGGAGCAAAACGAAAGACAATAGTTTTCGGCGACCGTTTCCCCTTCCGTTATTTCGCCGATGCCTACGGACTATCATACTTCGCCGCCTTCCCCGGCTGTTCCACCGAAACCGAGCCGAGTGCGGCAACAGTCGCTTTCCTCATCAATAAAATCAGAGATGAAAAAATACCAGTTGTGTTTCACATCGAACTTTCAAATGAACGAATGGCTGACACAATCAGTGCGGAAACAGGCGCAAAGAAACTTCTTCTTCATGCCTGTCATAATGTTTCCAAAAAAGATTTTGAAGCTAATTTAGGCTACATTGACTTAATGCGCCGAAATATCGAAAGTTTGCGGAAAGCATTGTATTAGGAAGGTAACGCAACGGTGTAAGACACTTATTTTATAATCTGTTCGTATGAACGGATAACAAACGGAAAGAAAGGAGATTAAAATCATGGCTAGACCCAAAAAAACAACAGCAAAGAAAACAAACGCAAGAGGAAGAAAGGCAACCACAAAGGCAAGAACGCCGAAAGCGCACGACAATTCGCAATTATCGGCTAACCTAAAAGCACAAACCGCCGAAATTAAATTGTTAAAAGGAACGGCGACACGCAGACCGCCAAACAATCCCGATATGCCGCAGAATATCATCGACAATCTTAATCAGGATTTTAATTCAATCTTGGAATTGCTTGACAACTTCTCACAACATTTAAGAGCGTTAGACCGCATGAGGCTTAACGGCGTAGGCATAAAAAAACTCGGCTTTATAGAAAGAGCGTATGAATTGGCTCTGGAAAACGGCGAGTTCCTTCCGCATTATCTCACTATTGAAAGGTTTGGCACGGACATTCAATATTTTATGGACTTCCGCAGTTTAACCGACCTTGTAACGCAGATAAGGGAAAAACTGTGGAACATAACGATACAATCCGCCGACATCGCCTACACCGACGCCCTCGAATTCTACGCCTCTGTGCGAGAAGCTGCCAAACGCCGAGTGGACGCCGCCGAAACTTTGCATAACGCATTATCGCCCTTCTTCAAATCGCACGGAAGGAGAGGCGCAAACGGCGAAGAAGTGGAAAACGAAAAGCAACAACTGCGAGACGCAAAATCCCTCATTCACGGCAAGCATGACGGCAAGATCGTTATTGAAAACATCAGACCTAAATTGACAGGCGGGAAGCGCAAAATCATTGACGAAACCTTTAAGGATACGGCGAAATTCAAAGACGAATTAGACGGCGAAATAACGGAATAATCGGGCTTTTATGCATAAATCGAGGAGAACCGTATCAAAATGCTCAATTTTCGGACTTTTTTGCCCGATTTCTTCAAAAAAAGATAACTCCAGTTATTAAAAAGGTAACTGGAGTTGCTTAAAAGGTAACTCGTGTTACTTAAAACGTAACTCCAGTTATTAAAAAGGTAACTCCAGTTGCTTAAAAGGTAACATGAGTTAAACAAAAGGTAACATGAGTTACTTCAAAGGTAACACGAGTTAGGTTTAAGGTAACTGCTGTTACTTAAAAGGTAACTCGTGTTACCTATAGGGGTAACTGATCGACCCCCCCTTTAGTGGGGCTTTTTTTGGGTAAAATATGCCATGTTTGTGCTTGTTATTCGCTCCTTGATAAAACGCCTACGCCCTTTTTCCTTCATATTGGCGCACCGCCAAGAAAAAGGGCGCAGGCTGTCCGCCACACCGCACAACCCTTCGGGCAGTGCGTACAAATCGCCGTGCTGTCGCACAGCGTTTTATATTTGGTAGATGAAATCATCGTGTTAAAAAATTGTTTAAAACATTATTTGTTAAAAATTATTGTAAAGGCGGCATAGCCGCCATTTTTTTGTTAAATGGTTTACATCATTTATTGCAATGGTATAATATAAAAATATAATTGTATAAAAAATAATTATAAAATATTATTCCCACGCCCCTGTACGTCCATGTACAGGGGCGGTTCGTCTTGGGGGCAAAAAGAATTTGAAATTAATATGCTATTATATAAATATGATGTAATGAATAAAATAAAATATGTTCGTAAATGCGCAACCTTCACATAACAGGACGGTAACTGTACGCCGCCTTACGGCGGCTAGGCTACGCAAAATGCCAGTCGGGGCTTCGCCCCTTTGTGGCATTTTGCTCCGCCACATTTTTTTGCGCCCGAAAAAATGCTTCGCATTTTTCCTTATCGGGCGCAAAAAAACGTCAGTTACCGCCGGAACGTTAGGCGAAACTTTTGCAAAATTATTGGAAAATAATATTTAAATAATAAAAAAAATATAAAAAGGGCATTAAAATAGGCATTTTCCTATAAAAAAGTTTATTTTAAGATATAGTTGACAAAATTAAAAAAATATAACAATATACATTATCTGGAAAACAGGAGAATATTATGGAAAAGAAATTAGCCCCATCAAAAATGTCTGCTTCAAAGACTATATTTACTGCTTTTAATATAATTAAGGAAAATAATAATGAAATGCCAATAAAAGATTTATTGAAGGAAATTGAACAAAAAATAACTTTCACAGATTGGGAAAAAGAACGCTATGAAAAATCTGGTTATATACGTTGGCAATCAATATTTCATTTTTATAGTATAGATTGTATAAAAGCAGGGTATTTAATAAAAAAAAGTGGAATTTGGTATTTAACACCAGAAGGAATTGAAGCATTAAAAGAAGGTGAAGCAAAATTATTTGAAAATATTACTGAAGGCTATAAAAATTGGGCTGAAAAAAGAATTGTAAATTTAAATAATAACGATGATGATGATGAAATAGAAACTGAAACAGAAATTGAAAAAAATGAAGATATGCTTATTTATAATGATTTATTAGAAAAAGCATTAGAAGTTATGTCAGATTTTATAAATAAAAAAAATGCATATGAATTTCAAGATTTAGTTGCTGCTTTATTAAGAGGTATGGGTTATTATACTCCATTTATTGCTCCAAAAGGGAAAGATGGTGGTGTTGATATTATTGCATATAAAGATCCTCTTGGTACAACTATTCCTAGAATTCAAGTACAAATTAAACACAAAGAAAATGTTGCTTCTGTAAAAGAAATACGTGAATTAATGGGTTTATTACAAAAAGATGGAGATGTTGGAATATTTGTTTCTTCAAGTGGATTTTCATCTGATGCAAAAAGCACAGCAAGAACATCAAGTACACATATTGAATTAATTGATTTAAATAGATTTATAGATTTATGGCAAAATTTCTATAATAAACTTTCAGATCAAGATAAAAACTTATTCCCATTAAAACCTATATATTTCTTAGATTTAAATATATAATAATGGTAAAAAATGCAAAAGCTTCGCCTAACAGGTCGGTAAACGCTTCGCCGCCTTCGGCGGCTCGGGCTACGAAAAACCCCAGTCGGGTGTGCGCTAGGCGCTAGAACACCCTTTGTGGGTTTTTTCTCCGCCACATTTTTTTGCGCCTGTAAAAATGCTACGCATTTTTCCTTATCGGGCGCAAAAAAACGTCTTTTACCGCCGGACGTTATGCGAAATGCTGCCCAAATTTATCCCAAAATAGTGTGTCAAAACGACCCAAAAAGTGCCTTGAAATTAATACGTACATATGGTAGAATATCCCTTATGGAAGTCAATACTGATATTTTTAGCGGCGATGCTGCTGATATTCTACAAGATATAGAGGATAATTGCGTAGACCTCATAGTAACATCACCTCCTTATGCAGATCAAAGAAAAGATACTTATGGGGGTATACCCGCTGATAAATATATTGAATGGTTTTTACCCATTTCCAGAGAACTTTTAAGGGTTTTAAAGCCAACTGGTACTTTTGTACTGAATATCAAGGAAAGGGTTATCAATGGCGAAAGAAGCACTTATGTGATGGAACTCATAATGGAAATGCGTAAACAAGGCTGGTTATGGACTGAAGAATTTATTTGGCACAAAAAGAACTGTTATCCCGGAAAATGGCCAAACCGTTTTAGGGACGCATGGGAAAGGCTTTTACAGTTCAATAAAACAAAACAGTTCAATATGTACCAAGAAGCCGTTATGGTTCCTATGGGAGATTGGGCGAAAACTAGGCTTAAAAATTTGAGTGAAACAGATAAAATCAGAGATAATTCAAAAGTCGGAAGCGGTTTTGGAAAAAATATATCGAATTGGCTGACACGTGATATGGCTTATCCTACAAATGTACTTCACTTATCCACTGAATGTAGTAATAGAAGTCATAGTGCCGCTTTTCCCATAGAATTACCAAGTTGGTTTATTAAACTTTTTACTAAAGAGTTTGATACCGTTTTGGATCCATTTATGGGGTCAGGAACAACATTATTTGCCGCTGAAAAATTAAAAAGAAATTCTATTGGCATTGATATTTTGGATGAATATTGTCAAATGGTTAAAGATGAGATAAAAGAAAAGGAATTGTATCTTTTTGAAAAGGATGAAGAATATGCAGTCTCTAATAAATGATGTTGTTCAATATGTTGAGGAACATATTTCCTCATTTCATGAAAAGCGGTTAAATAAAATAGAAACGCTAAAATTAAAGGAAGTTCTTCAAAAGAAAAACCCGTATCTTTTTAAGGCAAAAAATATTCAAACCGCAGACGAAATAATAAAGGGTATTGTTGACGCTTATCTTTCTTCCAGTGAAGAAGCAATGTTCGGGGATTGGCTTGAGGGACTTGCAATATTTATCAATGAAAAAGTGTATGGCGGTAAGAAATCAGGAATAAAAGGGATTGATCTGGAATTTGATAATCAAAATGTAAGGAATATAGTTTCTATAAAATCTGGTCCTAATTGGGGAAATAGTTCACAGATTGAAAAAATGGAAAACAACTTTAAAACTGCTATAAAGACATTAAGAACAAGTAATTCAAATTTACAAATTAGATGTGTCAATGGTTGTTGTTATGGGAAAGATAATAATCCCGATAAAGGCACTTATTTTAAATATTGCGGTCAGCGTTTTTGGGAATTTATTGGCGGTAATGAAAATATTTATATAGATATTATTGAACCATTAGGGCATAAAGCAAAAGAACGTAATGAATATTATTTAAAACAATATTCTGGAAAAATTAATATTTTTGTAAAAGAATTCATCGAAAGTTTTTGCGATAAAAATGGTTCAATAGAATGGGAAAAATTAGTAAAATATAATTCTGGTAAATAAAAAGGGGCAGCACTTCGCATAACAGGTCGGTAAACGCTTCGCCGCCTTCGGCGGCTCGGGCTACGAAGAACCGCAGTCGGGTGTGCGCTAGGCGCTGGAACACCCTTTGTGCGGTTCTTCTCCGCCACATTTTTTTGCGCCCGTAAAAAT
>Ga0268262_10005116_pt1 | contig 13150 bp, 11 predicted proteins | sample TergutNc150P3_FD_190354 | JGI IMG/M metagenome (GOLD analysis project Ga0268262, IMG submission 190354) | Nasutitermes corniger P3 segment gut microbial community from laboratory colony in Florida, USA - Nc150 P3 (SPAdes) (version 2) | ecosystem: Host-associated > Arthropoda: Insects >... | reverse complement strand
AACTTTCTCGCCTTCCAGCACCAGATCGCCGGAGCGGAGCATACGGATTTCCGGCCGCTCCGCCGTCTTCTTTACCGCCCGGAAATACCAGAAAGCGTCGCCGCCCCGGCGGAGAGTATCCACATCCCAGCCGTCTTCCGGCGCAAAAACATCCAATGAAGGCATCGTCAGGGGCTGCGGCCCGCCTGAACGAAGGTTAAAAGTCCACAGGCGAGGCGCGGGAAGCGGGGCGTTTGAATCAAAGAACCGGTCATCACGGTACAGCAGCGCCGCGGGTTTTCCATCAAACAGGACGAATGCCCCTACGGTATACTGCCGCCAGAATTCTCCGCCGGAAAAACGGTACAATCCAACCTCCCCGTTTTCCTTCGGGGAAAGGCAGATAAAGCCGCCGCCATTGACCGCCATGAGCAGGTCTTCTCCCCGCGCCAGCATGAAACGGATATGAAGCGCAAGCGGCCAGGGAACCAGCGCGGCGGAAAAACAGGCGTCTTCAATCGTTTCAATCAGAACCGGTCCCTCAGCGCTCAACTGAAACCAGAGGGGATATTCTCCCGCCCGCAAAATTGCCATCGGCGCAACCGATGGCGGGGACGGCGGCGTAAGATCAGGGGCAGCCGCGGCGGTGGGCTTCTTGTTTCCGGACCGGGTACACGCAAGCAACAGGCACAGCAGCAAAGCGGCAGCGCAAAAATAAAAGCGGCGCATGGCACATTATACATAAACTATACATTAGTTGCCACTATGTTCCTTTTTTACCATAAATTTGTTAAACTGGGAGTAATTATGTTACACCTTGTTGTCTTTCTGGGAAATCCCGGCGCGAAATATGAACATAACCGTCATAATGCGGGCTGGATACTCGCCGAGGCCCTGCCGTTTTTCTCAAATCTTGACTGGCAGAAAAAATTTAAAGCTCTATACGCAAATATAGACGGCGCGCGAATTACCATCCCCGATGATCCGTCAACAGCGGCTTCGCCGGCAACAATGCCGGAAAAACTGCATTTTATCAAACCACAGACCTATATGAACCATTCCGGCGAAGCGGTATTGGCCGCGGCATTGTTTTACAAGATCAAGCTTAATGAAATAATTGTTGTTCACGATGAGATTGAACTTCCCTTTGGAACTTTATCGTTAAAATTTTCAGGCGGCCTGGGCGGGCATAACGGCCTTCGTTCAATGAAGTCCTGTTTTGGCAGCGCCGATTTTTGGCGGCTGCGTATCGGCATCGGCAGGCCGGACGACAGAATCCCCGGCAGGGGCGGCAGTATCGAAAACAGTCATACCGCCGGTATCGCCGATTGGGTATTGTCTGATTTTACCGCCGCCGAAGCCGATGCCCTTGTCCCCGTGTATAACGCCGGAGCAGGCCTCTTGCTACAGGCCCTGGCTGCCGAACCGGAACACCTTATGTCCCAATGGGTAAAGAAAAACTGCCTTGCGGCAGCCCCGGAACCCTCAGTTTAAGAAGAAAAAAATGAAGACGGAAGTACCTTTATGTACTTGACATTTTTTACTTTATAACATAGTATACCCCTATACTTAATAGGAAATAGAGAAAAGAAACATGAGACGAACATACAACAAAAAAAACAACTCTCATAAAAGAGCGCCTGGAAGGGATGAGGATTCGCTTGATATTGCGGAGCTGCTGGAAAAAACGCATTTTGAAACAATCATGGCTTTTTCTGAAGCGTTGGAAGCCAGAGACCAGTATACCGCCGGTCATTCGCACAGGGTTATGGAATATTCCAAAGGTATCGGACAGCGCATGAAATTAGACAGGCAGGATATTGAAGACCTTAAAAAATCCGCGTTATTGCATGACATCGGAAAAATAGGAATACCTGATATCGTTCTTAAAAAGAAAACAAGACTAACCGATGAGGAATATGCCATTATTAAAACACATCCCGAAACGGGAGCCGCAATCCTTAAATACATAAAGTCTTTCAAACATTTAGTGCCGGCGGTATACCATCACCATGAACAATTTGACGGCGAAGGGTATCCGGATGGCGTAAAAGGCGCGGCTATCCCCCTGCACGCGCGAATTATCGCCATTGCGGATACTTTTGACGCAATGACCTCAAGCAGATCGTACAGGAACGCGCTTTCTTTCAGAACGGCGTTATCTGAACTTGAGCGCTGCAAGGGGACACAATTTGACCCTGAAATTGCTGATATTTTTATTGAAATACTGCAAGAATCACCCTTTTATTTTACGCGGTTTAGAGAGCCTGAGTATCATTTATAGGCACCAGCCTTGCCGACGGCTGTCATCTTTACCATTTTTGTCTTTTTGGGGTATAGTTTCTGTAGGTCAAAATGAATTTTTTAGTCCGGTATGTTCTGAAACGGCTCCTCTTACTCGTGCCGATACTTCTGGCGGTATCGGTGCTGATTTTCTTCCTTATCCGCCTTACGCCTTCCGACCCCATCGGCTCTATTACGAGCGGACGGAAAATCAGCGATGAAACGCGGGCCTCCCTGACAGCCCAGTACCATTTGGACAAGAGCCTTCCCCAACAGTATTTTATATGGATAAGTAACGCGGTAAAGGGAAACCTGGGGGACAGTTTCAGGCGACGGGAGCCGGTAGGCACCCTCATCGCGGCAAGGCTTCCGGCCACTATTCAGCTTGTTTTGATGAGCGCGGTATTTGCGGTTTTTTTGGCTGTTCCCGCGGGGATTATAAGCGCGGTCAAAAAGCATACCTCCGTTGACCGTATAATTTCGGCTTTTATGGTCTTTTGCGTGTCTTCGCCGGTTTTTCTCAACGCTATTTTATTGATGTTGATTTTTGTTTTCAGGCTCAGGTGGTTCCCGGCTTTCGGAGTGGGACGCAGTTTTACGGAAAATCTGTATTATTTATGCCTGCCCGCTTTTGCCCTGAGCCTTAATATGGTGGCCCTTATAGGCCGTATGATCCGGGACCGCATGATCGGTGAATTCAAATCCAATTATGTCCTCGCCCTGAGCGCCAAGGGAACGCCTTTTCACCGTATCGTGATGACCCATTGCCTAAAAAACACCCTGATTCCGGTTATCACCGTCGGGGGGGTACAAATCGGCGCTATGGTTGTAGGAGCCGTGCTGGTGGAAAATGTTTTCGCCCTGGGCGGAATAGGGGCCCTGCTCATTGAAGGGATTCAGGCGTCGGATTATCCTGTCGTGCAGAGTATCATGCTGTTTCTTGTCGCCCTGTTTCTTGTTCTCAATTTGATAGTGGACATGGTCTACTTTATCATTGATCCCCGAATCCGGGCGTCCGGAAACACCGATGGGACTTGAGGAGCGCGTTATGAACGAACACAAGTCCCTGTTTTCCGGAGGAATTTTATCAAGCGGCTCGAAAAGACCCGAAGGAACTTTCTTTACACTGCCGTTTTTTATTTCGGGACTGCTCCTCTTCCTTATTATTTTTTGCTGTATATGCGCCCCGGCTTTCGCGCCTTACGGTGAATCCGAGCAGGATTTGTCCTCTTCCCTGACTCCGCCATCCGCGGAACATTTATTGGGCGCGGATAAAATGGGGAGGGATCTTTTTTCACGGCTATTGTACGGCGGCAGGGTAACGCTGCTCTCCGCCCTGGGGGTGGTATTTCTTTCGGTAATCATCGGCGCCCCCTTGGGACTTTTCGCGGGATTTTACGGCGGAAAATTTGATTCTATTGTGGGCCGCTGCTGCGACGTGCTGCTTTCTTTCCCCTCATTGCTTTTGGCGTTCCTTTTTGTGACCGCGCTGGGGCGCGGTATTACCAGCGCGGTGATAGCGTTAGGCATCATTTATGTGCCCATGATTACCCGCCTGGTCAGATCGCTTACCCTGGTTGAAAAAAATAAAACCTATGTGGAAGCCGCCGAGTCTATTGGCTTTTCCCGGCCCTACATTTTGTTCCGCCACATTCTGCCCAACTGCGTTTATACCATGCTGGTACAGCTTACCCTGGATCTTGCCTACGCAATTCTCGATCTTGCCGCGTTAAGTTTTATTGGTTTGGGGGTAAGCCCCCCCACGGCTGACTGGGGAGCCATGCTGCAGGAAGGCAGAAATTTCCTGCTCATGAGTCCGCTTCTTGCCCTCGCGCCGGGAGCCGCCATTGTGGTAACGGTAATAAGCCTCAACATTTTCAGCGACTGTATAACCCAATACCTCGATCCCCAGAGCAGGGTTCTTCCTTCTTTTGAGAAAATTGAAAAACGCAGAAACGCCGCAAGGAGTATAATAAGTGGAAACTGAATGTCTCTCCATTGAAAACCTCACCTGCGATTTTCTGACCGTTGAAGGGATCGTATATGCCCTGAACGGCGTGAACCTGCAATTAAAACGGGGAGAAATTCACGGCCTTGTCGGGGAGTCCGGCTGCGGAAAAAGCGTAACATCCCGTTCAATTCTTGGTCTTGTTGATAAAAAGCATACCCGCATAAGAGGCGTTGTCCGGTTTGACGGCGAAGATCTTTTGTCTCTGCCGGAAAAGGAAATGCGCTCTATCCGGGGAGAACGTATTTCCATGATTTTTCAGGACCCCCTTAACTCTCTCTCGCCTATTGAGACCGTCGGCAGTCAAATTGAAGAAGCCATGACCAATCATCTGGAACTAAGCCGGGAAGAACTGCGCCGCCGCACCGCCGAGCTCCTGGAGAAAGTGGGTCTTCACCCCGATACCGGAAAGCAGTATCCCTTTGAACTTTCCGGCGGAATGCAGCAGCGGGTTATGATTGCCCAGGCAATCAGCTGTTATCCTGAACTGCTTATCGCCGATGAACCGACCACCGCCCTTGACCTTACCATTCAGGCGCAGGTATTGAGCCTGCTCAGAAATTTGCAGAAAGAACTTTCCCTTACGGTGCTGCTCATTACGCATAACTTCGCCCTGATTACGGAAAACTGCGACCGGGCATCGGTAATGTACGCGGGACGCATTATAGAAACCGCTCCGGCAAGAAGCATTATTGAGTCTCCCGCCCATCCTTACACCCGTGCGCTGATCAACTGCATACCCTATTCAAACACCGGCGGGAACCGCCAGGCAAAACTTCCGGTGATTTCCGGTTCTCCTCCGAGGCTCTACGCCCCCCTCAGGGGTTGTCCCTTTGTTCCCCGCTGTTCCGAAGCCGATAAAGCCTGCGTTGAAATGCCCGCGGCTACGGACCTCGGCGGGGGAAGATCGGTGTGCTGTCACCATTTGGGAGACACATAATGCTGGAAGTAAGGGACTTAAAAAAACATTTCGCGTTAAGCAACGGACGGCGTATTCAGGCGGTAGACGGGGTATCTTTGCAGGTACAGAAGAATGAAATTTTGGGGATTGTCGGAGAATCCGGCTGCGGCAAGTCTACGCTGGGCAGGCTTATTCTGCGCCTGATTGAACCGGACGCGGGGCAGGTGTATTTTGACGGCGAAGAAATCACCCGTCTCAGCCGAAGCGCTTTAAGGCCCAAACGCAGAACAATGCAGATGGTTTTTCAGAATCCTTTTTCTTCTTTTAATCCGAAGGTTCGCATTGGCGCGGCGCTTATGGAAGTATGCTCCTATTATGGCATGGGTTTTTCCGAAAGCTGTGAAAAAATAAACCGGTTGTTACGCGATATTGGCCTGTCGGGTGATATGCTTAACCGCTGGCCGCGGGAACTTTCGGGAGGACAGCTTCAGCGCCTTGCCATCACCAGAGCGATCATCGGGGAACCTTCCCTGCTTATCGCCGATGAACCCCTGTCCGCGCTGGATGTATCGGTTCAGGCCCAACTTCTTAATTTGCTTGGCGATCTCCGCCGCAACCGTTCCATGGCGATAATTTTTATTTCCCATGACATGACCGTAATTGAATATTTTTGCGACAGGGTCGCGGTTATGTATCTGGGCAGAATAATGGAAATGGTTTCCGCGGCTGAATTATCGCATAACGCCCTGCATCCCTATACCCGCACCCTCAGGGCAAGCGCGCCGCGGCTCGATGTTTTTAAGGACTCTGTCGAAGAAAAAACGGTTCCTGTTTACGGAGAAACGCCGAATCCGCAATCGCTGATTAAGGGCTGCCCTTTTGCCCCCCGCTGTCCGCAGTCAATGCCCCGATGCGCCGAAACCCTGCCGGAACTTCGCGAAATCTCATCCGGCCATTGGGTGCGCTGTCATGGTACAAGCCCCTAAAAGGTGATCCAAAATCCCGGCGGTTGACCTTTCTTTTGAAATAATTTAGAGTTATATGCGAAAGTTATCGGGTTATTAAGGAGGATATTTACCATGAAAAAACTATTTTTTATCGCAATAACGCTGGTATTAATTGCCGGCTTGAGTTTTACCGGCTGTCCCCAGTCAAAATCCAAAGGTGTTACTTTTACCGTAGCGTTGAGCGAAGACATCAGGGCGGTGGACGCGGGAGTAGCCTGGAACTATGTTACCAATCAGGTGACCAACCAGATCACCGAGGGGCTGGTAACTCTTGACGCCAATAACAACATTGTTCCGGAACTGGCGAAAAGCTGGCGGCAGACTGACGATTTAACCTACGTCTACGATGTCAGGGATGATATTGTTTTTTCGGATAAAAGCAAGATGACCATGGATGACGTGCTGTTCTCTTTTGAAAGGGCGAAAGACCCCGACGGCGGAACTTATTTTTCCGACTTCTTTAACGATGTGGAAAGTTTTTCCGTTAACGGCTGGCAGTTCACCATCAAACTCAAGAATCCGTCGGCGGTGTTCAAGTATGTTCCCGCAATCGGCTCGGGACGGATAATCAGCAAGGCTTATTATCAGAAACACGCCAAAGATTTCGGAACCGCCGCGGGAGGCATTGTCGCTACCGGCCCCTTTGTTTACCAGAAATGGACCAGCGGCCAGGAAATAGTATTAAAGAAAAATGTCAATTATTGGAACAAGGAAAAACTGGCCGCCAATATTATTGACACATTGGTTTTCAAAATTATTCCCGAAGACACCACGCGGGTAATCGCGCTCCAGACCGGAAACGCCGACTTCTGCGTCAACCTGCCCGAGGATATGCTGGATCAACTGAGCTCGGACCCGAACCTGAACTTTACCAACAAGGTCTCCTTTAAACTTACCTACCTTGCCCTTAACACACAACGCGCCCCCATGGACGATATAAACGTACGCAAAGCCATTTCACGGGCAATGAACATTCCCGAATTCCAGAAACGGATTATTAAGAACGCGGGAACAGCAGGAACCATTCTGCCGTTCGGTGAGGCCCTCTATGGCGAAAACGCCGCCAAATGGCAGCAGTATCTGAATACCAACCAAGGCTATACTTATGATTTAGCGGCGGCAAAACAGCATCTTGCCAAATCGGCATATCCCAACGGTTTTAACTGCGATCTTATTGTCAGCGAAAATTCCCTGGCCAATCAGCGGGCGCTGTATATTCAGGAATCTCTCAAGGCGCTTAACATCAATGTAAATATTAAAAAGATGTCAGGCGACGAACAGGATACCTACCAGATGGGCGGCGTTCTGGATGCCGACGGCAAGCGGAATTACGATATGCTCATCGGCGGATGGGAAGCGGATTATCCCGATCTTAACGGCAATATTGAGATCATGTTTGCGGAAAGTCAGGCCGGCGAGGATGGTTACAACGCCGCGGCTTACATCAATCCGGCGGTTGACGCCATGATTGAAGAGCAGAGAACCACTATTGATTCCGCCAAACGTTTCGATATTCAATCCAAAATGATGGATATTATAGTAAACGATGTTCCCTATATCGTATTTGATTACGCCAACCGCCACAGCGTTTTGAACAAAAAATACACCGGGCTTGCCGTTTCTTCTTCGTGGCTCTGGGTGCTTCCCGCGCAGGATGTCCGCGCCGCGAACTAACGTCTTCTAAAGAAAGCCGTGAAAGCCCGATGCGCCATGTAAATGTCGGCTTTCGCGGCTCCTTCAAGCGGGGAATGCATTGAGAGGAGCGGCACGCCAAGATCGATGGTGGGAATATCAAGATTGGCGAAAAACTGGGACAAGGTTCCGCTGGTTCCGGCGTCAACCTTTCCCCCTTCTCCCGTCTGCCAGAGAATTTTCGCTTCATCAAGAATTTTTATTAACGCCGCGGCAGTTTGAGCGTCAGCGTCGTTGGTGTTTTCTTTGCCCTTCTCTCCCCAACAGCGGAAAAGTACGATGCCGTGGTTGAGCTTTGCCTCTCCATGTTCGTCAAAAACTTCTTTATACAGGGGATACCAGCAGGTATTTACATCAGCGGAAACGCACAATGAATTTGAAAAAACTTCGGCCGCGCCAGTGGCCGCGCCCTCGGCTTCAGCCAGTTCATTGATAAAGCCGGGGAAAAAAGCAGACTGCATTCCGCTGATTCCCAGAGAGCCGGTTTCTTCTTTATCGGCGAGAACCAGACACGAGGTATATTCCGGCTCTTTTACGGAAAGGAACGCGGTAAGGCCGGGGTACGCGCATACTTTATCATCCTGACCATAGGCCCCTACCATGCTCCGGTCGAGTCCCATATCCGAAGCGGGAAACGCCGGAACCGCGCAAATCTCGGCGGAGACAAAATCTTTTTCGGTAATGCCGTATTTTTCGTATAACAGGCGGAGTATATTGAGTTTAACCGCCCCCGCGCCGTTTTCGCCCGGCGCGGAATTGAGGCCGGCAAGAACATCAAGATTTTCCGCCGGAACCGCGTCTTTTATGGGCTTCTTCATCTGTTCTTCTCCCAGATGGGGAAGGAGATCAGCGATAAAAAAACGGGGATCATCCTGATCTTCGCCGATGTGTATGGTAATCTCCTGCCCGTCCGCGCGGACAATAAAACCGTGCAGGGCCAGGGGAATGCCCGTCCACTGATAGGGCTTTATCATTCCGTAATAATGGGTGTCAAAAAAAGCCATGCCGGAATCTTCATAGAGGGGCCGCGTTTTAAGGTCCAGCCGCGGAGAGTCGATATGGGCGGCGACAATGGAAATGCCTTCGGAGAAACCCTTCTTCCCGACAGTACAAAAAACCACCGCCTTACCCCGGCGGCTGAAATAAACTTTATCGCCGCTCTGTACGCGCATACCCTTTTTCCAGGGAATAAAACCTTCTTTCTGCGCCAGAGCCACGGCTGCGCCGACCGCTTCCCTTTCAGTTTTCGCGGCATTAAGAAAAGAGATATACGCCTTGCAATATTCATCCGCCGCTTTGATCTCCTCCTGCGCCAAAAAAACAGAAGCGTCCTTACGGGGAAAAAGAAGTTTGTTTTTTATGTTGGAATCCATAGTGTTTACCTCATCATAATTATATCAAAGATGCTGCTGAAAGTCTCTCCGTGATGATTGACACCATAAGAATTTTTACCACGGAGTACACGGAGTTACACGGAGGGTAAATATGATCTTCATATCAAAACTCCGTGTAACTCCGTGACCTCCGTGGTTATATTCTTCTAATGTCTTCGCCATGTATTAAACCTGCGCTGTTTCCGGTATACTGATACCGGAGGCCGGGTACGGTATGCAATATAGGATAGATAAAAAATCGGGCAAGCAATTATCAATATTGGGTTACGGCTGCATGAGGTTTCCCCGGAACATCGCGGGCATTGATATGCATAAAACCGAGGAACTGATAATGCGGTCTATTGAGGGGGGGCTGAATTATTTTGATACGGCGTTGATATATCCGGGGAGCGAAGAAGCCATAGGCGCGGTTTTTGAAAAAAATCATGTGCGGGAAAAAATATACATAGCGACCAAACTGCCCCTCGTTTTACTGAAAAGCCCCGCCGATTTTGACAAATATTTTGACCAGTCGCTCAAGCGGCTCAGAAGCAACTATATCGATTATTATCTGATGCACATGATCACCGATTTGGATCAGTGGGTCAAACTTAAAAGCTGGGGCATTGAGGCGTGGATTGCCGAAAAGAAGAAAAGCGGGCAGATACGGCAGATCGGGTTTTCCTATCACGGAAGCTGCGCCGAATTCCTGAAAGTGGTTGATGATTACGATTGGGAGATATGTCTGATTCAGTACAATTATTCCGACGAGAATTTTCAGGCGGGAGTAACGGGACTGCGCAAGGCCGCGCAAAAAATGCCGGTAATTATTATGGAGCCGCTGTTGGGAGGAAAGCTCGCTACGGGCCTGCCCAAAGGGGCGGTGGAAATTTTTAAAAAGGCGAACCCGAACCTGTCCCCCGCGGCATGGGGGCTTAACTGGATTTGGAATCAGGAAGAAGCGACACTTTTGCTTTCCGGCATGAGCAACATGGCACAGCTTGAAGAAAACCTGCGCCTTGCCGATACCGCCCGCGCGGGGATGCTGGGCGAGGCGGAGCATGACGCGTACCGCCGCGCGCTGGAAGTGATAAACCGGACCTGCAAAATCCGCTGTACCGGCTGCAATTACTGTATGCCCTGCCCCCGCGGTATTAATATTCCCGGCTGTTTTTCCGCGTATAACGCCATGTACTCGATGGGCTATATACAGGGGATGAAACAATTTGTCACCAGTACCGGCCTGGTTTCACAGCGTTCAGGCAGTCCCCGCCTCTGTATACGGTGCGGCATATGCGAAAGCCATTGCCCGCAGAGGTTACCCATTATGAAAGATCTGGCGCGGGTGCGGCGGCGCATGGAACCGTTCTGGGTCAGGTTTATCGGCGTCTGCGCGCGGGCGTTTTTTGACAAAAAGCGGAAAAAAGTAAATGCTGAATAAAATTGTATTAACATTCACCCTTTGCTTTTTGCTTGTCTTTTCCGGCTGTTCACGCCGCGATAATGTTACGCATAACGAACAATCAAACGTAACGCCGTTAATCGCCGTAAGTATTCTGCCGCAGGAGTGGTTTGTTTCCCGTATCGGCGGGGATCGGGCGCGAACGCTGGTTTTGGCGGGGCCGGGACAGAATCCCCACAACTATGAACCAACGCCCCAACAAATAAGCAGTCTTGCCCGGGCCGGTGTGTGGATACTGTCCGGCGTTGAATTTGAAATAAGCCTCCGCCCCAAAATCGAAAAATTATTCCCCGCCCTGCCCATTATTGACGGCACGGCGGGAGTAAGGTTCAGAATGCTGGAGGAAGACGAGCATGATGACGGAATAGACCGCCACACCTGGCTTGGACACGAACCGGCAAAGATACTTGCCGCCCATATCCGCGACGCGCTGTCCGCCCTTGATCCGGCAGGGACGGCTCAGTACACGGAAAATTATGTCAAACTGATACAGGACATTGACGCTGAATTTGCCGCTCTGCGCCAAGAGCTTGCCCCGCTTAAAGGAAAAAATGTTTTCGTATACCACCCCAGTTTCGGCTATTTTCTGGACGAGTTCGGCATTCATCAGCAGGCGGTAGAAACCGGCGGCAAATCACCCGGCCCCCGCGCCTTGAGCCGCCTGATTGCCCTGGCAAAAGAGGAACAGCCCGCGGCGATTTTTGTACAGGCCCAGTTTCCCGTCAGCGCCGCCCAAACCCTCGCGGACGCCGTCGGCGCGGTTACCGTCAGCCTGGATCCTTTAGCCCCGGACTGGCTTGCCAATATCCGGCGTATGGGGGAGGCGCTAAAGCGCTAAAGAGTTCACACAAAGGACACGAAGAGGAATAAAGGACAAGATGATTCTACTAAAATACCTTTGCAGGGAATATTTTATCAAAGCGATACTGTGCGTTACCGGCGTTGTTATTATAGGAATCGGCGTTGGCTGTATGCGTTACGCTGATTTTGGAATCGATCCTTATATGTGTTTCATGAACGGACTGCATCTCGCGGTATTTAAGAAACCTGGAATTTCTTTTGGAGCTACATTTGCCATAGCCAGTTCTTTAATGATAGTGATAGTTTTAATTCTTGACCGATCTAAAATTGGTTTGGGAACCATCGCGGCAATAACGCTTACCGGCTATGTGTCTGATTTGGGAGTCTTCCTTTGTAATTTCATAGTAATTGAAGGAATAGCGTCGTATATTTTACGCGCCGGAATGATGGTTTCCGGAATTTTATTGGTAGCCATAGGTTCGGGAATGTATTTCAATACTCAGGTAGGCGTTTCACCTTATGACGGTATCGGGCTTATAATTACCCAAAAAACCGGCAATCAAAATATGTACCGCTGGATTAGAATCGGCACGGACTTGATCTGCGTAAGCATGGGATTCCTGATGGGAAATATACCCGGAGTAGGAACTGTTATTATGGCGTTTTTTACCGGGCCTTTATTCGCGTTTTTTCGTAACCGGATATCGGTATGGGGCAAGAAACGGGGAATTATTACATGGTAAATTTTATTCGCCGGACAGCGGGCTTACCAGTAATGTATCGTCAATGATAATGGCGACGCGGCCCTCGCGGAGCAGGCTGCGGTTCTCCTTGTTGGAGATTATCTGTAAAACGTCTTCCTTGCCGATAATGGGGTCGGTGGGCTGCATACCGAATACGCCGTGGGCGAAAATCCGCAGGGGGCGGCTGCCGACAACGGCGGTAATTTCACGGGAAAGACCCGATGGCCCGCCGGCAAAAATCTCCCGCATTGAAAAATAACGAACCATAGCGCCGGCGCGGGGACTCAGCATATTCCGCTCAAAAACCAGTTTCATTTCCGTATCCCATATTTTGGGGAACAGGCAGGGCCGCAGCAGGGCGGCGCTTTTTGTGCCGTACAACGGCAAATTTTCAGCGGCAATAATAACAATCCCCGTGTAGGCCGGAGCGGACACCGGGGTCAGCGTTACCGGAATTTCAACCGGACGCTGGTGGCGGATAAGGGCGGCGCTAATATCATTAATGCCCAGCGTGTAAAATGCCAAAAGACTGCTCAAATCCGGGGAAAGCGCGGGCGGTACGGAACGGACCTGTAAGGCAAGATTCTCTACATCAAGGAAACTCCATTCCCCCCGCCTGACCAAGTCAGCGACCGTTGAAGATGAATCAACCTGTATATTTAAAATGGCGGGACGTATCAGCCTGATGTATTCAGAGGCAATAAGCGCCTCGCCCTGCATCCTGCCGTTGGGCAGTTTAAGGCCGGAGGACGCCATATCCAGGGAAACAACCGCGTTTATTTCCTGTTTGTTCCATTCAAGCGCCCCGTTTATGGTGATTTTTTCCTGAGCAAACACAGATACGGAGCACAATACGGCGCATAATAGCGCGCAACACGTCAACCGCTTCGCTAATTTCTCG
>Ga0268262_10005115_pt1 | contig 13154 bp, 11 predicted proteins | sample TergutNc150P3_FD_190354 | JGI IMG/M metagenome (GOLD analysis project Ga0268262, IMG submission 190354) | Nasutitermes corniger P3 segment gut microbial community from laboratory colony in Florida, USA - Nc150 P3 (SPAdes) (version 2) | ecosystem: Host-associated > Arthropoda: Insects >... | reverse complement strand
TATTAATGCTTTTTTTCCGTTAAGTTCCAAAATAGTCCTCCTTATGACTCTTAATCAATATATCATAACTTGTCAAAAATTTTTATAACTTTGATATATCTTCCGCAGTTCCGGCGGCAAAAACGGGGATTCCGCTGCCGTCAGCCGGAGATGAATCTTTCCATAAACCCTGCAATACCTTACCGGGACCGACTTCAAGACAGGCTTCGTATCCGCCTGCGGCGATAGACGCCTCTTCTTCAACCCAGCGAACAGGGCTTGTGATTTGCTGTAAAGCGAGTTTTTTCGCCTCATCGCCCGAATTGATTTTCTTTCCTGTAACATTGGAAAAAATAGCGATTACCGGATCGATGAATTTAACCGATTCCAGCGTCGGGCTGAAATCATTCGCGGCATCCGCAATAAGCGGAGAGTGAAAAGGACCGGCTACCTGTAAACGGATAACACGTTTTGCGCCTGCTTCTTTAAAACGGGTTTCCGCTTCGGTTAACGCGGCGGCTGTTCCGCTCACGACCAACTGTTTTGGCGAATTGATATTTGCGGCGTATAAATCTTTTACCCCTTCATTTGTCCACTTTGCGATTAATTCTTCCACTTGCTCAGGCGCAAGACCGACAATCGCCGCCATACCCGGAGCCGCCGCAGCGTCGCCGCCGCTTGCCTCACGAAGTTTGTCTGAAGCTTTTTGCATTGCCTCGCCTCTTGCCTTGATAAGACGGAAGCAGTCAGCCGCACTGACAATTCCGGCGCACACAAGAGCGGCGTATTCGCCAAGACTGAAGCCGGCGCAGGCGGCAGGGGTAAAGCCCTTATCTTTAAGATATTCAGCCGCCGCCAGATTAGCGACGGTTATCGCAGGCTGAGAAACATCTGTGCGTTTTAGGGTATCGGCGTCGGATTGAAGAAGCTCTTTTACATCTTTTCCAAAAATTTCCGACGCTGTATTAAAAAGCGATTTTACGGTATCGGACTCAAGCAAGTCCATCGCCATACCGGGAAACTGCGCTCCCTGTCCGGGAAATAAATACACAACATTTTTTTTGTTCATACTATACCTCTTTGTATATTACCAAATTATTATATTTCCGCCGTAGGTAAGACCTCCGCCGAATCCTACGGTGAGGATTAAATCACCTTTCTTTAACTGACCGCCCCTGTTCATTTCGTCTAACGCAATGGGAATTGACGCTGATGAAGTATTGGCGTATTCCTCGATATTCATATAAAATTTTTCCGCCGGAATATGCAGTCTTCTTCTTGCGGCTTGAATAATCCGCGCGTTAGCCTGATGAGGAACAATCCAAGCAATATCATCAAGCCCGACATTTGCCGCCTTCATAAGTTCTTCTATTGTTTCGGTTATCGCTCCTACGGCGAAATTATAAACTTCCTGCCCGTTCATCTCGACGCATACCGGCAGATCAACTGTTTCGCCTTTTTTGTAAGGGTTGCGTGTGCCGCCTCTTCGCATAACAAGGCTTTCCGCGCCCGAACCGTCGGCGTGTAAAACCGAGCTTAAAATGCCTTTGCGGTTTGCGTCGGTCTTTTCCAATACAACCGCTCCCGCTCCGTCGCCGAATAAAACGCAGGTTTTCCTGTCTTCCCAATCAACCATTTTGCTTAACACTTCGGCGCCGATTACAAGCGCGCGTTTACGTTCGGGACTGACGCTTAAAAGTCCTGCGGCGGTTTCAAGTCCGTAAACAAAACCTGTACAACCTACGATAATATCCATTGCGGCGGCTTTCTTGGCTCCGATTTTATTTTGCACAATACAAGCTGTGGAAGGAACTCCAAAATAATCCGCCGTAGCGGTAGCCAAAATAATTATATCGATAGAAGCGGCAGCCTCCGCCGCAGCTCTGCTCTTCTCCGCAGGATCATCGCCCGAATACCCAGCCGCCATTGCCAAGGTATTTATCGCCGCTTCCGTCGCCAAGTCACTGCACGCAACCGATTCTTCAACAATATGACGATTCCCGATTCCCGTGTGGGACACGATCCATTCGTCAGTCGTATCAACTCGAGCCGTTAAATCCTTATTGCTGACCCTATTGGGCGGAACAGCCTTCCCTGTAGCTATAATTTCAAATGCCATAATCACCTTATGACAAAACACGATATTTTGTCACACTCCTAATATTTACAAATTTCTTGCTTTTGTCAAGATATATTTTTGACACAAAAAAGGGCAAAAAGTTGCAAATTTGGGGGGAATTTGAGGTATTTTCCATTAATTGTATACGTTTTTAGCAGTTAAATAATTTTTCTCAAAATATCTGGGTGGTTTTGAGCGTCTTCCAACATTCGCGCCATAGCGGCGGTATAACCTTCGCCGAGAGATTTCCACCACTCAAGCGATTTTTTCGATATTCGTAATGTGCATTGTATCTTTTTCCTGTTTTCGGCATTGACCTGCTTAAATTCGGATAACTCTTTACTGGTAAGACGCGGAGCATCATCTGTGTAGGTTATAGGTCTTTTTTCCGCAAGTCTGATTTCTTTAATCTGCGATTTAGTTGGCTTTTGTCCAGCCCTCAATGTTTCTCTCACCATTATATACCCTCTTCTCTTTTTCATCCGCCATTCTGGCGGAAATAATCCTAATAGCTTCTCCTTGTTCTGAATACACAACAAAAAGAACTTTATCTACCATACCAATTGTTTGTCATCTTTCTTCATTCTCACTATGTGCGGAATCATATCTTTCCCACCGTTTTTTATCGTTGAATACAAATTTTGCAGTAGAAAAAGATATACCATGTTCTTTACGGTTTACCTTGTCTTTTTTAGGATCCCATTCAAAGTACATTTTTACCCTTATATTTATGTTACATTATGTAATATATTTTGTCAAGTATTTTTTTCTCCAATCAGGTAGGAATTAAAATCTTTTTTATGCTAAAATTTTAAGATATGGTTGAGCAGTCGCTTTCTGAAAAAGAGGAATACCTTACACGGCAATTAATTACTTATATTGGCAGTAAACGCGCTTTATTGGATTTTATTGGGAAAGGAGTTAAAAAAGTACAACAAAGACTGAATAAAGATAAATTGAGAATGTTCGATGTTTTTAGCGGATCGGGGATTGTCGCAAGGTTTTTTAAACAATTTTCCGAGTTGCTTATTGTTAATGATTTGGAAAAATATTCTGCGCTGATTAATGAATGTTATTTATCCAATGAAAGTGAATTAGACTTAAATTTGCTGCGTGAACATTACAAAGAAATTATTGAAGAAACAAACAAAAATTTAGTAAAAGGGATTATCTCTGAATTGTACGCTCCAAATGATGATAAAAATATAAAACCGAATGAACGTGTTTTTTATACCGCCAGAAACGCAATGTATATTGATACTGTAAGGCAGTTAATAGGGAAACTGCCAAAGGAAACGCAAAAATATTTTTTGGCTCCTTTGTTGTCGGAGGCGTCGATACACGCAAATACTTCGGGGGTTTTTAAAGGGTTCTATAAAAATAAGGAAACAGGGATTGGGCAATTCGGCGGGAAAAACCAAGACGCTTTATTCAGAATAACAGGCGATATCGAGTTGCCGTTTCCGATATTCAGTAATTTTAATTGCGATACGCTTGTCTATAACCAAGATTCAAATGAACTGATAAAATCATTGCCGGAAGTTGATATTGCGTATCTGGATCCGCCTTACAATCAACACCCTTACGGGTCAAATTATTTTATGTTGAATTTGATACTGGACTATTCCTATCCTGAAAATACAAGTAAAATTTCTGGCATACCGGAAAATTGGAAACGCTCCGATTACAACAAAGGACATCGAGCCTTAAAAGCGTTAACTTCCCTTGTTGAAAATATTAAGGCGAAATATGTGATAATATCTTTTAATTCCGAAGGGTTTATAAGCGCCGAAAATATGAAAGATATGTTATCAAAAATAGGCGCGCTTGAAGTATTGGAAACAAAGTATAATACTTTCAGAGGAAGCAGAAATTTGAATAACCGCGAAATTCATGTTAAAGAATATTTGTACTTGCTGGAGAAATAATGACGCATTACAAAAATTGCCGCCTGTGTCCTCGAAACTGCGGAATTAACCGCCTTGAGGGCGAAGTCGGCTTTTGCGGAGAAACCGCGGAGTTGCGAATCGGGGCGGCGGTTATTCACAAAGGCGAAGAACCTCCGCTTGTAGGAACAGGCGGCTCGGGGACAATTTTTATAAGCGGCTGCAATTTAAAATGCGCTTTTTGCCAAAATTACCAGATTTCTCAAGGCGAAGACGCAAATGAAGCGGCAACCGCCGCAAGCCTGGGCAGAGCGGTTTCTCCGCAGGAGTTTGCGGAAATTTGCGCCGCGTTATGTGAAAAGGGCGCGGAAAATATCAATATTGTGACGGGCAGCCACGCTGTGCCGGGACTTATCGAAGGGTTTATTGAAATGCGAAAAGCCGGCGTAGAATTGCCTATTTTATGGAATTCATCGGGGTATGACAGCGCGGAAGCGTTGGAATTGCTAAAGGACTATATCGACATTTACCTTCCCGATTTAAAAACATTGGATAGCGAAGTATCAAAAAAATTCTTTAATGCGCCGGATTATCCAGATGTAGCGGCGGCGGCTATCCTTAAAATGATTGAGTTAACAGAAAAAAAATCCCCTACTAGCGCGCGTGAAAAAATTATTATCCGCCACCTTGTTTTGCCCGGTTATTTAGAGTCTACCCGTTCCGTTTTGCGCTGGTTTGCGGATAACGTTAAAAATCGGGCAATGCTTTCGGTAATGACGCAATATACGCCTATTCCGGGGATAAAACGGGAAATGCCGCAAAATTATTTGTCGGCGGATGAATACGGGACGATCATCAAATGGCTGGAAGAATTTAAAATAGAGGACGGGTTTTGTCAGGAGCTTGTAACGGGGAGCGATTGGCTGCCGGATTTTAAGAGGGCGAATCCGTTTTCATCGGAGCTTTCCGTTCCGGTGTGGCATTACCAGCCGAACTTTAACCCGAAGTTTACGCCAAAACCTGAACCGCTCCAGACTTGAGCGGCTTTCTGCGATCTAAGATCAAACCCAATAGCAATCTCGCATACTTTAACGTTTACGGAAAAGCCTAAACTGTTTACAAACAATCTATCGGTGTAATTATATCCCGTTTTTATCAGAAATAAATCGTTAATATTAAAACATGCGTTAAGTCCGGCTTCTAAAGAAAACGGATTGTAATAAAGCTCGCTATAGCAAAATCCAATTACCGGAGTTATTGTAAGTAACTTTTTTCCGTTTAAAGGACGCCAATCCGCCCGTACAAGCATTTTAAAAGGACGACTTATTTGAATTACTCTTTCTCCTTTAACTGTTCCATCCGAAGAAAATAAACCTTCGTCGTCGTCTTCATCATCTTTATTAATAAGTTTTATTGGTTTATCTTTGCCTACTCGTCCTTTAACCTGCATATAATCCGTCACTGATGACGGAATAAAAGGAATATTAATTAAATCTAAACCTATATCAAAATCCAAAAACGGAAAAGAATCGGTTAACTCAATTCCTTTTGCAAGGGGATACTCAAATCCAACGGTAAAATCCAATCCCGGAGTTGAAGTAAGCGAAAATTTACCGTCTTCCAATGAATATCCCGTATATATTCGCGTATTGTAATCAATACACATTACAGTTCCGTCTGTGTAATCCAGAGTATATATAACGCTTGACGGCATATTCTTAGGCGGCGTTATATAAGCAAGCGTATAAAATAATGAAGGAGCGATTTTTACTTTGAATTTCTGCACATCAAAGAATGAATTTAACGCTACCGAAGAAAATACAGCGCCGCCTATGTCTGAGTTGTCTTTAACCGCTTCACTAAGGGTTAACATATTTCCTGAAATATTAAGAATTCCGGCGGCGTTAATATCCGTTGATAAACCAAAGCCCCATCCTTGTTTTGATTTATATTTAAAATAGATTGGCGTGACGCTTACGCCAAAATTGATCTTAAAACCATCCGCTAATTTATCCAGATCGACAATTATTACATCCTTAAGAAGATCAGACGCTGATAAAAAACTATTGGCAAAATTTACATTTAGAAGTATAAGTCCGATTTCAAACGAGCGATCCTGTATCGACAATGCAGTTTTTTTCTTGTTTTCATCTACGGGAACTTCCTGCGCAAAAACGCAAAAAGACTGAACAAAAAATAAAATGATTAATACTAATGATTTTATTTTCATGCGGGAACCTTATTTAAAATCTTTTCTATAACGCAATTTAGCTTTAAAGGCAAATTCAATAGCGTTAAATTCTTTTGGAAAAACTAACTTATTTCCCTTTGTAAAACCAATTTTAATATCCGGTATAAAGGGCCAATTTTCAGGCTCGTTAATTTCTTTCATGTTATCTTCTGTAAGAGTAAAAGAAAGCCAATCGCTTTCTATAAGATTATGAATATCGACGCCTTTACTGGAAATAACTAAATCCTTGCCCATAAAAATATTATCATTGAATTTAACATCTACGGATAAACTTTCGATAACATTAGCTATCAGGCTGTCCGAGTCCGGTTCATCTCTGCCAAAAAGATCATCTTCAGAACTGAAAAAAGAATCATCGGGGAAATGAAGCGCCGCGTCATCGTCTACGGCTATAAATTTAAACGGCAGCCAAACGACAACCTCTACGTTTATTTTACCAGCTTTAAAATCATCTAATATAAGTTTTTTACCTGCGGGGATATAAATTTCAAACAAAATAGAAATATCTTTTCCTGTTATTGGGATATCAATTTCAGTGCCGCCAAGAGGACAGGATTTTCCAGTATATCCTTCTTCTTTCCATTTATTAATATCACTGCTTTTATATGTAGCATCAAAGTTATCTTTAGGGATATCTATCGGTTTATATTCTATTTCTCCATCTTCTTTAACCTCAATTTCGTCAATTTTTATTCTTATTCTTGATTTCTCAAGAATGTCCGCTCCGGAAAAATAAAGTTTTGTTTCGTAAATCCCTTTGTCGTCGTCGATGCTGTCGTCTCCGTGAAAAAATTCAAATCCGGGTAAAAGCGAACCTAATTCTGAAAGCGGTACAATCAAACGGTTCTCAGGGTTAAATGCTATTAAGATTTTATCGTCATCAAGTTCTTTTACATCAATAAAATCCGGAAGATCTGGTGACGCATCCGGGAATATAATATGAATATCTGTCTTATCCTCTAAATCATCAAATTCCTTATCTAAAAGTTCCGCATGTATTAAAGAAGTAACAATATCCGTCTCGGGACAAGGAATCATTGTTAATCCTTCTTTTTCGTTAATTGCATCGCTAAGCAAATCCGTAAACATTTTTCCGACGTCAACTATTTCGGCAAATTTGGTCGAAGGGGTTCCTATTATTTCGATTGCTTTTGGTATGGCTAAATCACAGGCAAAAAAAACCAGTAAAAAAAGAGATAAAAACAAAAAAGCTGCATTTTTTCTCATATTTATACCTTACTAACAATATAATGCATATTATGTACAATAGCCAGATTATACATCTTCTTTACAATAACTTTTACAGAAAAACAAAAAAAATACAAAATTAACCCTATTATTTCGCGCGTTGCCGCCGTACTTCATACAACAATACCCCCGCGGCTACCGATACATTGAGCGAATCAATTCTGCCGTATGAGGGTATTCCCACCATACCGTCGCACCTCTCGCGAAGAAGACGGGAAATGCCGCCGCCTTCGCTGCCCAAGACTAACGCTATTCTGCCGCTTAAATCCAATTTGTAAACAGGCTCACCGTCCATGTCGGCGCCGTAAATCCAAAAACCAGCTTCTTTTAAATCTTCCATAGCGCGCACAAGGTTAGGCGTTTCCGCCTGAGCCACCCAGGAGACGGCGCCCGCCGATGTTTGTGAAACTATCGGAGCTTGTTTCGCGTTCCGGCGGTTTCTGCTGACTACCAAATCAACCGCAAACTGATCGCAAGAGCGCAGGATTGCGCCGTAGTTATGCGGGTCTGTAATTTCATCAAGAATCATGACGAGTGAACTTTTGCTGTCTCCCAATTCTGCGATAAAGTTTTCAAGACTGATGTCGGTTTTGCCTGACTCGTCTTCAACTTGCAGAGCTATGCCGCGATTGTCGGGCGCGATACCGTCAAGTTCAAAAGTACCGGTGCGTTCCAAACGAATTTTATTGTTGACCGCGAGCGTAACAATTTCTTTCGCGCGGGGACCCGCTTTTGCGACAAGCAGGGGACCGCAGGATTGACCCGATTTAATTCTTTCTTCAATGGCATGAAAGCCTGTTAAAAATGTCATACTTATTCTTGTATTGCCGGCGTTTTTTCATTCTCCGCTTTTCTTGCGTAAGTCGATCTTTTTGATCCCATCAATATGGAAATTGGCTCCATAATAGGAATGTTTTCGCATACTATCTTAATTATTACCATCATGGGAACTGCAAGAATCATGCCGGCAAAACCCCAAATGTAACCCCATACTGCCACGGCGGCAAGCACCACAATGGGCGATATTCGCACATTATCGCCGATAATTTTCGGGTCGAGTACATAGGTGATTAAGTTGGTTACAAGGATGATCGAAATAACCAGAATGATGGGTCCCGGTTCAGGCCAAAATTGAAGCAGGGCAAAGAAGGTAACAATAACGCCGACAACGATACTGCCCAAAGTCGGGATAAAATTCATAATAAACTGAATTACTCCCCAAACAATGGCAAATTCCAATCTTGAAAAACTCAAGAGAAGAGCGAGAACCACGCCGTTCACAAGCGAAATAATAAACTTTGCCGCCAGATAACGCGCAACCTGGGATATAATATCGTTTCCCATTCTGTCTATGCGCCCTATACGGTTCTCAAAAGCAAGCATCAATTTCTCTCTAAAGAAACTTGCCTCTAACAATAAGAACACCATAAAAAGCACAACTAACAACGCGCTCGAAATAAATTTTAAAAAAATACTTGATGAATAAATTGTAAAGTTCCTGACAAAAGTACGAATCCCCTCTTGTTCCCACAGGTTTTGCAAAAAGCTTAAATCTTGATTGTTTGGAAGATCCAGCAATCGAGCCAGCCAATTATAAATTTCATTAAAACGGTTGGAGTATTTTGGAAGATACATAACTATCATTCTTCCCGACGAAAAAAGCACCATTCCCAAAATGTACATTCCGGTAATAATGATGAAAACAACCAGCAAGATAGATAAAAAAAGAGGACAGCGAATTTTTTCCATCGCTTTAATTAACGGAGACATTACAAACGCAAGCAATACGGCAATGGTAAAAGGCAAAATTACAGTGGAAGCTAATTTTAATACAGCCGCCGTGAAAATAACGCAGATAAAAACCATCAAAAAAAAGACAGCGCGTCCGGAGTGAAAAGTTTTAAATACCTTGCTCATACTCAAAGTATGTCATAAAAAAAGACAATGGGCAATTACGAACGAAATTCCTTGCCCCGGACATAAGAAATTACTATCTTTAATATTAACTGATGATACGTTTATCGACTTAAATGTTTATTTATCGGTATGCATAATATGAGGTTTATGCTTTAAACTGACGTATATCAGTGTCCCTCCGGGTTTCCTCACCTCCTTTTCCCGGGGGGTTTTTTTATGGGAAAACACACTTTCCCCTTGCACATATCCAAAAAATATTATAACATGACAAAATAGCAAATAATGTCAATTTGGAGATTGTTTTTATGGAAAAAACATTACCTTTAATGTTAAGGGCTAGGGCTAATGAAACGCCCGACATCAACATTCAATACTATAAAGGTAAAAACGGGAAATTTCGCTCGGTTACATATAGGCATTTTTATGAGGACGTATGTTTTGTCGCGGCGGGGCTTTTGGAGTTGGGCGTAAAACGCGGGGACAAAGTCGGGTTAATTGCCGATAACAGGCGCGAATGGATGCTCTCCGATTTCGGTGTTCTTTCCATTGGAGCTATCGACGTTCCGCGCGGATGTGATATTACTACTCAGGAACTTATCTATATATTGGGCTTTACCGGCTGTGAAGCCGTCTTTGCGGAAAACCAGAAACAGGTTGAAAAAATACTTTCCTGCAAAGCGGAACTTCCCGTTTTAAAAACTTTAATCACATTTGACCCTGTAGACAATCAAACCGAAGCCGTCGCGAAAGACGCCGGAATTAATGTGCTTTTCTTTGCCAATTTAGTCGCCATTGGAGAAAAACGCGAAAAAATGCGAAGCGGCGAAGTCGAGGCGGAAATGGACAAGGGCGACGGCGAGGATATAGCGAGTATCATTTTTACTTCGGGAACTACGGGGGAGCCAAAGGGCGTTATGTTGCGGCACAGAAATTTCTTGTGCCAGCTTCCGCACTTTATCCTGTTTTTTGAAGTAAAGCCCGGCGACATTTGGATTTCCATGCTGCCGGTTTGGCATGTTTACGAAAGACTCATGGAATATGTAATTTTTAATTACAGCAACGGCATAGCCTATTCAAAAGCAATTTCATCAATATTGATGGAAGACTTTAAAGCTATCCGTCCTCACTGGATGGTTTCCGTTCCCCGCGTATGGGAAGCGATCATGGACGGCATTAACAGGAACATAAAAGCAAAAAGCGGCTTTACCAAAAAACTATTTGACATTGCCGTTTCAATGTCGATGATGTTCACATATTTTAAAGACCTGACTCTATGTCTGCTGCCGAATTTCCACGGACGTATCCGCGTTATAGATTCTATTGTCGGGTTTTTACCTTGGGTCTTGCTTCTTCCGTTCAGGGGGCTTGCCCAGCTTATCGTATTTAACAAAATCACTCGCGAATTCGGCGGACGTTTTAAAGCCGGAATTTCAGGCGGCGGTTCATTGCCCGCAAAGGTAGATTTATTTTTTAATTCGATTGGTATCCGTCTGCAGGAAGGTTACGGTCTTACGGAAACCGCTCCCCTTGTAACTGTGCGTCAGTACAAACATTCACGGCGCGGAACAATTGGTCAGGTGCTTCCAAATACACAGGCGAGAATTATCGACACCAAGGGGAAAATAATGCCGCCCGGCAGAAACGGAATTATCTATGTAAAAGGCGATCAGGTGATGAAGGGTTACTACGAAAAACCCGAAGCGACCGCCGCCGTTTTAAGCGAAGACGGATGGTTTAACACAGGCGACATTGGAATGTTAACGCATGATAATGAAATACGCATAACAGGCAGGGCGAAAGACACAATTGTTCTTAGAGGCGGCGAAAATGTCGAGCCTGTTCCTATTGAGTGCAAACTGAGAGAAAGCCCCTATATCCAACATTGCATGGTAGCCGGACAGGATCAAAAATATCTGGCGGCTATTATCATTCCCTGGCAGCGGTCTATCATGGATTTTGCGGAAGAAATCTCCATCCCCATTGTCGATTACGAGTTACTGCTTCAACAGCCTGAAATTATCGAGCTTATAGCAAGCGAAGTATCTGATCGCGTAAGCGCCAAAAACGGTTTTAAATCTTATGAAAGAATAAATAAATTCATCTTAAAATCAAAACCCTTTGAACAGGGAAAAGAGCTTTCCGGCAAGGGCGAGTTGATTCGCCGCAGTATCATGGATACATACGGAAAAGACGTTAACAAGCTATTCAGATAGGCTTGACCAGTTACTCACAGCGTATTACGATTAATTGCTCTGTATCAGGAACCGTGCGAGTTTACGCCGCCCAACCCCGCCAGGTTCGGAAGGAAGCAACGGTAAGCGGATGTATGCTGCGCCGCGGTAATCCTGATACAGGGCGCTTTAACCCGCAAGTACGCACTTTTCTACACGGAAAAAAGATGTTATGATTACTCATGGCAGTTTCAGGGTATGAAGTAACCGCTTCCAAATACAGACCAAAAACTTTTGACGAATTGGCGGGACAGGATTTTGTCGTCTCTACCCTTAAAAATTCGCTTAAGAACGGACATATCGCCCATGCCTACCTTTTTTCCGGTCCCAGAGGCTGCGGTAAAACCAGCGCGGCGCGTATTTTGGCGCGTTCGCTTAACTGCACAAACCCAAGCGAAGACGGTCCCTGCGGAGTCTGCGACAACTGCCAGGCGATAAGCCGAGGCGCCAGCATGGATGTAATCGAAATTGACGGCGCATCAAACAACAAAGTTGATGAAGCTCGTCAAATTATTGACGAGGTTCTTTTTCCGCCGCAAGCAGGGAAATACAAAGTCTACATTATTGACGAAGTTCACATGCTTACAAACCAAGCTTTTAACGCGCTCTTAAAAACCATAGAAGAGCCGCCGCCGTACATCGTTTTTATTTTTGCGACGACGGAATTGCACAAAGTTCCGGCGACGATAAAAAGCCGATGCCAGCAATTCAATTTCAGGCTGATACCGATTGAGACCATTCAGGGAATACTGAAAAAAATCTGCGCCGAAAAGGGAATTACAGCCGAAGACGACGCATTGTTTTGGATAGCGAGAGAATCGACAGGCAGTATGCGCGACGCCTTTACCTTGTTTGATCAAATTGCGTCATTTTCCGCAGGCAGTATTCGCAGCGATGTAATCCGCGAAAAATTAGGCATAACCGGTCTTGAAAAACTGAACGCCCTCGCGGAAGCATGCGCCGTAAATGACTCGCCCGCCGCTTTCGCGCTGACGGATGAAATACTTGGAAGCGGCGTCGCCATTGAGCAATTTGTAATCGACCTTGCGGGCTTTTACCGCAGTTTGCTTTTGTTAAAAAACGGCGTAACAAGGGAATCGCTTTTAGGTTACCGCCCTTCCCTCTTTTCCGCAAAAGCCCTTGAAACTTACGATTCGATCCGCCTTGAACAAGCATTGGACATTCTGCTTGATTGTTACCGTAACATTCGCTATTCGGTCTCGCCCCGCTTCGAGCTTGAAACCGCTGTTTCAAAATTAACATGGTTAAGCAAATGGGTTTCCCCCACAGAGCTCAAAGAAGCCGTTGACGACGCTCGCAATGTTTTGGGTATCGCCGGAATTCATGATCCGGTTGGTTCCGCAAAACAGACTGCCGCAACTCCGCGAAACGAAACGCCCTCGGCGGCTCAAAGCAGTCATGGCGGCGGCATTGCCGCGCAGCCTCAATCGTCAGGCGGACGCTCGCTGACAGACGAGTTCAACCGCATGATTGCAAAAAAAGACAATCCCGCCGCGAGCGCC
>Ga0268262_10005114_pt1 | contig 13158 bp, 11 predicted proteins | sample TergutNc150P3_FD_190354 | JGI IMG/M metagenome (GOLD analysis project Ga0268262, IMG submission 190354) | Nasutitermes corniger P3 segment gut microbial community from laboratory colony in Florida, USA - Nc150 P3 (SPAdes) (version 2) | ecosystem: Host-associated > Arthropoda: Insects >... | reverse complement strand
GGGTTTAATGTTCATCTTGTCCTCCTAAGAATCCCCAGCACTCTGGGGGCGAAATGGTTGATGGAGAGGCCGGAGGGCCGGCCAGCACTATTTACTCTACATGGTTTTTTGGCTTTGTCAACCACTTTTTTTCAGATTTTTGCAAATCTTAGTAAATTCAACTAAGATTATCATATTTCAAATATTTAGATTTATTGGCACCCTGTTCGGCCTAGCTTGGTGTACCCTGAATCAATGGATGCCCTAGCCACACTCAAAGAACTGCAGGCGGCCCACGACGGGCTGAGGGCCATAGAGCGCGACTTGGCGGCCTACCCGCCCGAAATGGTGCGCCTAGACACATCAGCCAAGGCCGCAGAAAAAAAGCTGCTCGAGCTGGAAGGGGCCCTGGCAAAGGCGCTGGCAAAGGCCGAAGCCGCAGAGAAGCAGCTTGGGCAGGCCACAAAGGCGGAGGCCCACGCAAGGGGCGCGCTCAAGACCGCGACCCACAAGGGCCAGTACACAATCGCAATGAGGGATCTGGACGAAAAGGAGAGGCAGCTTGACGCGGCCCAAAAGGCGATGACGGAAGCCGCCGCCGCGCTCAAATCCATGGAAGCCGAAAAAGAGTCGCTGGCCGCCTCCCAGGCTGAGGACAAGCGGCAGTTCGGCGAGCTGATGGAGATATTCCTGTCCGAGCACGAAAACCAAGTGACCGCAAAGTCCAGCCTTGCCGAAAAGATAGAGGAGCTGGGAGGCCAGCTGGATTCGGCGACGTTGACAAAGTTCAACCGCATCATGCAGAGCAGGGGCGGCAAGGCTGTTGCGCCGGTGGAGAACAGCATCTGCACAGGCTGCAACACCAAGCTGCGGACTCCGCTTATCTACCAGATGAAGGCCCAAGGGTTCATATTCTGCGAGTCGTGCCAGAGGATCGTGTATCTAATTGACAATTGAGGCACTTGCAAGATTCGGCTAATTTTGTGTGTAAGACTCCGTTCAGTTTGGGCTCTCAATCTGTTTCTGGCTCCTGATTCTTTCTTTCGTGCTCGGTATGAGCGTCACGACAAATTGCTTCATTTCTTGCCGGGTCATGGAGCTCGCCCGGATGCTTAACTGGGGGAGCTCCCTACCAGCATCGCTCGCAAGCTCGCGCTGCTTTCGGTCGACTTCCCCCGCGCCCCCTGGCCGCGCTTCGCACGACCTCTTCGATGAGCGGGTGTATGCTTGATAAATGGCTCCGATGGGCGTGCGAGTGGTTTTGCAATGTGCTCAATTGACAATTCTGGAAAGCGATGGACACTTTCAAAGACAGGCTTGAACAGGTCATGGCGCGCATCAGGGGCGCGGCGGAGGGCACTGGGCGCGGGCCAGAGTCTGTCTCCCTCTTGGCCGTCTCTAAGTTCCACCCATTAGAGGCACTTGTGGTGGCCATGGAGTGCGGCATTTCCAGCTTCGCCGAGAACTACGTCCAAGAGGCCGCGAAAAAATCCGATGCGCTGCCCAAGGCCAGCTTTGCCATGATAGGACCCTTGCAGAGGAACAAAGCCAAGCCTGCGCTGATGTGCTGTAACTCGATAATGACGCTGGACAGGCCGGAGCTAGCGTCTAGGCTGGCAAGGCTGGCGGAAGAGCTTGGCTTGAAGCGCGAGGCATGGATTCAGGTTGACCTGTGGGGCGAAGAAACCAAGATGGGAGGCTGCGGCCCCGATGGAGTGCGTCCCATACTGGACGCGCTGAGTGGCTCCAGCGCATTGGAGCTTGCGGGCTTCATGGCCATACCGCCGATGGGGCTCTCAAGCGCATTCGGCGAGCTGGCCCAGTTCCGCGAAGAGTGGCAGCAGCGCCTTGGCAAGAAACTGCTTCTGTCCATGGGGATGAGCGATGACTTAGAAGAAGCCATCAAAGCCGGCTCCGACCAAGTGAGGGTGGGGACTGCACTGTTTGGAGCTAGGGGGTAGGGATTAACTACAAGGTAGAAGAGGCCGCGCATAGCGCAGCTGCCAAAAATAATTGCTATTTCCCCCCAGCCTTGCTAAAATCTCCCAATGGGCGCCCGGCCTTTTGGCCGTTGACAAGAAACGCGCTCATTGATAACCTACCTACATTGAATACAACAACCCTAGCAATTCGTTTGGGACCAAGGAGAAAAACGTTATGGCCATTGTCACAATTCAGACGCCAGCGCTAAATAATATACAAAAGAAGCGCATCGGCGAAAAGCTGCTGGATTCACTGCACAGCGAGGGCGTACCAGCCTCCAGCGTTGTCATACTGTTCAGGGCCGAGGACTCGGACATATACCTTGACGGTGGCCTGTTGATAGAGGCCAAGCCGCAGCCGGCGGCAGTTTCGCCCCACACCATTACCACTGTGCCAAAGGCGCTCTCCCAGCCAGCCCCACCACAGCAACAGCCACAGGCACAGCCAAACCGCGTTGCTGTCCCCGCACCAGCGGCAAAGCACCAGAAGGCACTGCCAGAGTACGGAGAGGTAAAGGACAGAGTGAGAAAAATGCTGATAGACAATGGGGCCATATCCAGCTTCCAGGCGCAGGCCTGGCTCAACCTAAAGGGACACGACGGGGCCTCCGCGATGCTGCGTAGGGTCTTCGCCGAACTAGAGCTAGAGGGCATCATCGAGAAGCAGGGCCAAAAGAGAGGGACCCGTTACGTCATCAAGGGCATAGCCTCCGCCCCGCCCCAAAAAGCCCCGGTGATACTGGTCAAGTCCGACGCCAAGCCCACTGGCCAAACGCTGTACATAGACTGAATGTAAGCTACAGGGGCCAAGTTTCAGAGGCTTGGGGCTAGGTCCCTCAAGCGGCAGTATTGATACGGATTGCGCCCGCGTTGATTTTTATACCGATTAGACACGCGGCGAGGTCAACATTATTGCCTTTTGCCTGTCAAATGTAGAACATGGTCTATCATGTCCGACTTTTGGGGGGTCTAATGCACAGCCGCGCACTGAATGATTCACTGCGGAACATCATTTGCTCTGGGCTTTTGGTTGGCGCTTTTGCGAGAGTCGGGGCCCTTGCCCAGGCGCCTGGGGTGGGGCCGGCCCAAGCCGCGCCGAAGCCAAGGCCCCACCCGGCGGACGCCGTCTTGCACCATGAGGGCTACGCAAAGCCCCCTGCGGCCTTGGCCGAGGCTGTCAACGCCCCAAGGCACGAAAACATCAACCTGATATCGTTGAGTCCCAATCGGGCCTGGTACTGCGTTGAGATGGGCGACGGGCCAGTCTCTATAGATACAATGTCTAGGCCATTTCATGAGCTGGGCGGGCTGTTCGTTGACTACAGGGCCAACCGCAGCAGGTCGCTGACGATCCGCAACAACGCCGGCATCCAGTTCATCTCCACCGTTGACGGCAGCAAGAGGGTGGTGCAGCTCCCTGCGGGCGCCAGGGCGTCCAATGCCACTTGGTCGCCAGACGGAAACAATCTGGCTTTTTATGTTCACACCAACGATGCGACGCATATATGGGTGGCGGAGGCTTCGACGGCAAAGGCTAGGCAGCTCACCACAAAGCCGGTTCTGGCCACCTTGGTGACGGGCATCGAGTTTTCGGGCGATGGCAGGCAGGTTTTTGCCGTCCTGATCCCAGACGGCAGGCCCCCCATGCCCGTGCAGCCGGCCATCGCGACTGGCCCAGTGGTAAAGACTGCGGAGGATTTTCAGAAAAGGCACCTAAGGAACTTTGCCAGCCTCATGTCCACGCCGTACGAGTTCCAGTTGTTTGAATGGCACGCCACTGGCCAGTTGGCGGCCATAGACGTTGCCAGCAGGGCAACCCGCAAGATAGGGCAGCCTAAAATGGTGCGCTCCATAAGCCCATCAATTGACGGCAGACACGCCATAGTTACAACGATTACAAAGCCATTTTCCTTTATTGTCCCATTTGGCAATTTTGCCTCGGTTGAAGAGATATGGGACGGCGATGGCAAGGCTCTGGCCAAGCTGAACGAAAACGAGCTCAACTTGGGTACGGCCCCGGCGCAGGGCCCCAACATGGGCGACGACGCAGGCCCAGGTGCAGGGCAGAATCAGCAGGGCAAGAGGGAGATAGCTTGGCGCACCGATGGGCAGGGCCTCACTTTTTTGGAGCAGGATGCCCCGCCGCCGCCCAAAGAGGGGCAGGATCAGGGCCAAGACCAAGGGGCTGCGGCACCACCCGCTCCGCCTGATCCACCGCCGCCCCCGCCACACCAAGGTGCCAGGCAGGGCCGACGGGGGCCTAGTGGCGGCCCCGGCGGCGACGCCCCGCAGCGAGCGGACAAGGTAAAGCAGTGGTTTCCGCCATTTGGGGAAGGCGACGTGAAGGTGGTCTATGAAAATTCCACGCGCATGACTGGGCACAGGTACTCGCCCGACATGGGCATCATATTTTTCTCAGAGAGGACGGGCCAAGACAACGTCGAAGCAGCCGTCTATCTCAGTGAACCCACAAACAAATACACGCTTTCGCGCACCCGCGCCAATGACAGGGATGCAGATCCCATCGGGACGCTGGTTTCGGCGAGAAGCAGGGGCATAGCGGCTGGCGGGCCCGGCGGTGGTGGCGGGGGGCGCTTTGGCGGCGGGAGCCGTACTTCCAGCCCAGTGCTTTTGTCTGCCGATGCTTCTTCTGTATTTTACGCTGGCACGATAAACGACAAAAACCCGCTGGAAGTAGGCCCAAAGACGTTCATTGACAGGGTGGAGATAAAGACGGGCGAAAAAAAGCGCGTGTTCGAGAGCGACAACGATGACGTGTTTGAGCGCGTCGCGGCGGTGCTGGACCCCGAAAGAGACGGCTACATCATAGCCAAGAGTTCACCCACGCAGACGACGCAGTTCTATAGGATGGACGGCAGCAAGCGCGTACAGCTTACAAATAACAAAGACCTTTTCCCCGACCTCACCCGTGCCAAAAAGCACAGGTTCATGGTGGAGAGGGCCGATGGGTTCAAGTTCCGCGTGAATGTTACCCTGCCTGAAAACTTTGTGGAGGGTTCCAAGCTGCCGGCATTCTTCTGGTTCTACCCGTCCGAATACGCCACGCAGGCGGATTACGACCGCACTTTGAGGAACTACAACAAAAACGAGTTCATTAACTACGGCAGCAGCGCAAAGCAGTTTTTCGTCCGCTTGGGCTACGCGGTTGTGGAGCCGGACTGCCCCATCGTAGGGCCCACGGGGCGCATGAACGACAACTACCCGCACGACCTGCGGAACACATTATCGGCCATCATTGACTTTTTGGACGGGAAGGGCATGATTGACCGCGCAAGGCTGGCCATCGGCGGCCACAGCTATGGGGCTTTCTCTACGGTCAACGCTATGGTGCAGACGCCTTTCTTCAAGGCTGGCATCGCCGGGGACGGCGCATACAACAGGACGCTCACCCCGCTGGGCTTCCAGAACGAGAGGAGGGACTTCTGGGACGCAAGGGAGACCTACCTGGCCATGTCGCCATTCCTATACGCCAACAACCTGACCGGAGCTCTGCTCATGTACCACGGGCTATTCGACCAAAACGTGGGGACAGACCCGATAAACTCGCCGCGCCTCTTCAACGCGCTGTCTGGCCTTGGCAAGCCGACGGCCATGTATCTGTACCCCCACGAAGACCACGGCCCAGCAGCAAAGGAGACGCTGCTAGACCTTTGGGCCAGATGGGCCGCGTGGCTGGACAAGTATGTGATGAACCCTGTAAAGCCCGAGCCAAAGGCAGAAAAATCGGAAGCAGATGCCTTGCCAGCAAGGGATTAGGTTGTAAGGGGCAGGGTTCAGGGGCTTCCTGACCCCTAACCCCTGACCCCTGAACCCTACCTCGGCCTCTCCCTCTGCTGGAAGTGCGTCAGGAGCGCGTTAACGGCGAATGAGAGCGCTAGGAGTATGAAGCCAAGGGCCAGCGCTATGTCGAAGTTGCCCCTGCCCGTTTCCATCACTGTGGCCGTCGTCAGCACCCTGGTGTAGCCCTTTAGGTTGCCGCCCACCATGATGGACGCGCCTATTTCGGATACGATGCCGCCGAAGCCCGCCATTATTGCCGCCATGAGGGGCAGGCGGGCCTCCTTGGCGAGCATCCAGGCCATCTGCGCCCTGCTGGCGCCCAAACTGAGTATCTGCAATTTTAGGTTGGGGGGCAGGTGCTGTATGGCGGTCAGGCTAAGTCCGGCTATGATGGGCGTGGCTATGACTATCTGCGCTATCACTATCGCGGATGGGGTGTATAGCAATTCCAATCCGCCGAATGGGCCGCTGCGCCAAAGGAACATCGTGACCCACAGCCCCACCACGACCGGGGGCAGCCCCATGCCTGTGTTTATTAGCGCGATGACCAAGCGCCTGCCTGGAAAGGACGACAGTGCCAAGGCGACGCCCGAGCCGGCCCCAAGCGCCAAGCTAACCAAGGTGGCTGTGCCCGAGATTTTCAGGGTGAGCCAAGTTATACCCAATACTTCGCGGTCAAGCCCCAATATCAGCTCTATGGCCTTTTTGACGCCATCCCAGATCAGATCCAATAGCTACCTCTTGGGCATGGCGTCTGGGAAGAACAGCGGCGAGCCATATTTTTCTTTGCCATACTCGGCTATCATCTTTTGGGTGGCATCGGACACAAGAAAATCGGCGAACTGCTTTGCGCCTGCGGAGTTTGCCTTTGGAAATTTCTCAGGGTTTGCCTCGATGACGTGATAGACGTTCATGAATATGGGGTCGCCCTCGGATAGGATTTCCAGCCCCAAGTTCTTTTTCAGCGAGAGATAGGTGCCTCGGTCGCTAAGCGTGTAGCCCCTCTTTTCGGCTGCGACCGAGAGGGTTTGGCCCATGCCAAGGCCCGTCTCTCTGTACCATTCCCCGCCTGTCTCGATGGACGCCATTTTCCAAACTTTTTTCTCCAGCGCGTGGGTGCCGCTCTCGTCGCCGCGAGAATAAAACGCCGCCTTAAAATTGGCTATGCGGGAAAACGCATCCGCGCCGCCCTTGGCCTCTTTGACTTTTGCGGGGTCGTTGCTGGGGCCCAGCACAACAAAGTCGTTGTGCATCACCATGCGGCGGTTTACCCCAAAGCCCTCTTTGACAAACTGCTCTTCTGCGTCGGGGCTGTGGACAAGCAGCACGTCGGCCTCTCCGCGCCTGCCCATAGCCATCGCCTGGCCCGAGCCCACGGCAATTGTCTTTACGATGTAGCCGCCCTGCTTTTCAAAGGCAGGGATCAAGACGTCCAACAAGCCAGAATCCTGCGTGCTGGTCGTGGTGGCCAAGATGATGGACTGCTTGGCCTGCTGCTGCGCCGCAATGGGTGCAAAAGACAACAGCGGCGCAATGGCCAGCAGAAGCTTGGGAAAGATATTATTTTTCATTTGTTCCTCTGATGAGCGTTAGACATTTTAAATTATATCGAGGCGAGGCCATTTTTCAAGCGCCGTCATGGCGCCAGAAGATGCTCAAACTCCTTGATAGGGCCTGAAACGGCTTCCCATGCCTGGCCTTCTATGCGGCGGTATTTTTCCAGCACTAGGCGCCCCATGTCCGTCAGCCGCGCCCCGCCTCCATTTGCACCCCCCTTGGCCGCATCCACCAGCGGGCTTTTGAAATACTTGTTCATGTCGTTGACTATCAGCCAGGCCTTTCGGTAGCTCATGTTTATCTTGCGCCCCGCCGCCGATATGGAGCCAGTTTCGTCTATGGCCTCCAAGAGCGCGGCCTTGCCGGGGCCGATGGCTATCTTGTCCCCTGCCGGGACCCGGATGCGGATGACTTGCTTGGGCGAGAATGGCATGGGAATAATTTAACATTGAATGAAGATGTTTTTTCCACGGGCCGCGACATGGTTCAAGCCGACCAACTCGCCGGCCCCAAAGCGGGCCAGCTCACAATCCAGATCGCGTTATTGAGTCGCAATTTCGCCGCGCAGCGGCCCCTAACCCCTAATCCCTGAAACCTGGCCCCTAGCTCCTAATCCCTACTAACCCGTAGCGTCCATCAAAAAACTTGTGACCGCATGTTTTTTATTGTGTCAAAATGCACAGGCGCTATTCTAAAATAGGTTTTACATTCTAATAGGGAAGGCGCGCATGAGGCGGCCAAAAAAGAAGTCGAATATTTCGTCCGTCCTGCTGGGAGGGTGCGGGGCGATAGTCTTTTTGGTCTTGATCGCCGTCGCCACCGTGCTTTTCATTGTGCGAAAGAAGTCCAACGATTACCTTAGCCACCCTGTGATGTTTGAAGCAGAGCAGGTGGTGTCGGCCAGCCCCGATTTGGAAGTTGCCGGCATGGACGTTGAAAAGTGCATGATGACCATCAGGCACAAGGGAACCGGCGAAACGATGACCCTGTACGCCGCAGACGTAAAGGACGGCAATTTCAGTTTTAAAGGCCGCGAACATGAAGTCGGGGAAGGCGCAAAAACAATAGACGCAAAGGGCGAGGCCGCCCATGCAGACCAAGGCAAAATTGCGGCACTATCAGACGCAAAAGAGAAATAGGCGCGAAATCGGACAGGCATAAAGTGCTACAATAAAAGCTCACACAGAATGGAGCAAATTTGCCATGGGCATGAAACTGAACCGCTCCGCCTTCCTCAACTTCAATTCGGCTAGGGGCACGCCAAAGATGAACCCGTTTGGCGAGCACGAGCACAACCGCGACTACGACTCAGAGCCAAGAAGGAATCAGCCACCTCTGCCAAAAAAGCCGATGGCTGTCTATTATGTCGTTGGGGTGTGCGCGGCCATGCTGCAAGTGGCGATAATTGCATCGGCAGCGCTGCTGCTGTTTGGAAACATCAACGTCCCTGGTTCACCCGAAAGCCAAATAATCGCCGGAACCAAAGCGATTCTCGCATCAAACGCAAAATATGTGGTGGCGGGAGCCGACCTCAGAGAAGGAATTATCGAGATAAAAGACCTGACTTCGGGGAAAATAGCGTCTTTCAGCGCCGCCGACATCAGGAATGGCACTTTTAAGTTTGCCAATGGCGGCGGCGAAGAGGTCAGCGTTGAGCCCATAAAGGCCGAGGCAATCGCCGCCAGCAAGCCCGCAAACATACCAGATGGCATGATTCACTATCTCTATCCAGGCGTGCCCTACAGGGTGCTATCCTACGCCTCATCGGATGGGCAAGAAGACGGCGATATAGAGCAGTTCACGGACGACCCAATACCCAAGGTCTTTGCTACATTTGAAAAGAACCTGTTGGCCGAAGGCTATTCCATTACATCTAAAACCCTGTACGAAGACGCGGGTTCAATCGTGTTTGGGCTAGAACACCCAAACCGCGTCATAGCGATAGACGCAACGGCTGAAGAAGGCCGCACAAAAATCATCGTCCAATACAATTTCAACGCTAGGTTGCGGGCCGTGGAGGCAAAGCCAATTGACAATTGACAATGGACAATTTCGGATGCGGTCTGTGGCCGCGCCTGTTTTAACTTTAGGCAACAATCAACAAGGAGTTTCGGAATGAAAAAATACCTTTTCGCCATTTTGCCCTTGGCGGCAATCGTCTCGTGCTTTTCGTGCAAGGCCCCAAGCCACGCGCAGATAGACAAAACAACCATCGAGATCACCCAGCGCAAGGTCGCGGACTGGATGCTGGTACACAGGCGCGAAACGTCCGGCGGCAGACACGCAGACAACCAATGGACAGTTGGGGCGTGGTACGCGGGCGTGTTCAGTCTCTACGAGCAGACCAAAGATCCGCGCTATCTGGAGCCGCTGATGGCTATGGAGAAGACTGTGGGCTGGAAGGTTGGTTCAGACCGCTTTTTCGGCGACGACCAAGCCATCTCGCAGGTTTACTTGGATATCTACCGCGTGGTGAAACAAGACCCGGCGATCATTGCCGACATCAGGGCAGTCGTGGACGAGCAGATCGCCATGCCCGACCCGGGGCTGGGGGCCCACACCGCGGCCCTTTATGGCAAAGGCGCGTGGTCTTGGTGCGACGGCCTATTCATGGCCCCGCCCGCTTGGGCGCGGCTCTCCCTTGTGACTGGCGATAAAAAATACATAGACGCCATGGACGCAAAGTACTGGAAGTCATACGACTTTCTCTACGACAAAGAGGAAAAGCTGTTCTATAGGGACTCAAGCTATTTCGGCAAGCAGGAAAACAATGGGAAAAAAGTATTTTGGAGCAGGGGGAATGGTTGGGTGCTGGCAGGGCTGGCGCGGTTGCTGGACGTGATGCCGAAAGACTACCCTACGCGGGGCAGGTACGAGGCTCTGTTTGTGGAGATGGCCGGGCGCATACGCGGCTTGCAGCAAGCCGACGGCCTGTGGCGCCCAAGCCTTTTGGACCCGGCCAGCTACCCCACCGGGGAGAGCAGCGGGACGGCCTTTTTTACTTACGCGCTGGCCTGGGGCATCAACAACAAACTGTTGAAGCGCGCAGACTTTGCCCCCACGGTCGCCAGCGCTTGGAAAGCCCTAAACGGCTGCATTCAGCCCGATGGCAGGCTCGGCTGGGCCCAGCCCATTGGCCAGGACCCAAAGTTGGTCAAGGCTGCGGACACAGAGGTCTATGCAGTCGGTGCGTTCCTTTTGGCTGGCCGCGAAGTTCTGGCGATGAAGTGATGCCAGCTTCGAGCTGCAAAGCACAAGAAAAAAAATGAAAACAATATAAACTGGTAGCATCCGGCGCACGTCTGCCGAGCCGCCCCCGACACATGCCGACAAAGATACCACAGCCCAGCAAGAAACGCGCCCTAAAAACGCATGGGAAGCGGAGCCGCGAACTCGTGCGCCTGTACTTTGCCGTTGGGCTGGCAGCCATCAGCTATACCTTTTTTAAGTTCTACAAGCTGCTCAGCTTTTCGGAGGAGAGCGTCCAGGGCGTCAGCCGCTGGGGGGGGCTGCTGGCGCTGGGCTTGGCAAACACGCTGGTCATCGGCCTCGTCATATTCATTGTCGCAAGGGCCTTGGCGAAGGTCTATTTTGAGCGGCGCAGCGGGATACTGGGTTCCAAGATACGCTCGAAGCTGGTTGTAGCGTTCTTAGCAGTGGGCGTCCTTCCTAGCGCCATGCTGTTTGTCATGGGCCGCCCATTCATACTGAAAAACGTGGAGCGCTGGTTCGCGCCCGAAACGGATCGCATCATCAGGGACGGCGGCGACATATCGCGCATCTACAAAAATGGGCAGCTCGAGCGAATCAGTCGAGATGTAGGGTTGGCGGCCAAGCTGCGGGTTCCCCCGAAAGATGCTCTAATCGAATTCGGCTTGGATTATTGCTCCAATTCCAAAGAATCGGCCATCAAGGAGGGCCTGCCGCTGCCGGACTTGGCCTCGGGCGACTTGGCCTGGACGGCCGAGTGCGGGGACGCTGGCGCTTGGTATCTGGGCAGGATCGGGGAATGGGCCGCAGGGCGCTTGGTGTCCAAGGACGTGCAGGAGAGCCTGGCGAGGCTCGAGCGCCGCCAAGACGAGGCCATGCAGATCAAAGGGCTCACCAACGCCCTTGTAGGGTTCACGGACAACGTGCTTCTCTTTATGACCCTCATGTGCATCTTTGCCGCTGTGTGGATAGGGCTTACGCTATCAAAGGCCATCGCGGAGCCCGTGCGCGCCTTGGCGAAAGCGGCGCAGCGAGTCGGCAGGGGCGATCTCAACGTGGCCCTGCCGGAGGAGGGCAAGGACGAGCTGGCCTTCCTGTCGCGCAGCTTCAACGCGATGGCCGCAGATTTGAGGGCGGGCAACGAAGAGATAAAGAGCCACGCCCAGAGCATAGAAAGGCAGAGGGCATACTTGAAAGAACTGCTGGACGCGCTGCCGGTGGGCGTCCTTTCCGTATCTGTGGACGGCCGGTTGGTCACTTGCAACAACGCTGTGCAGGATTGGCTGGGCATGGATGGCTTCGACCCTGAATTTGATTACTGGGGCGAGCCGGCTTGGCGCCGCCGCCTCGGCGATCTGCCTAGCATGATCGAGCAAGTTGCGCGTACGGGCAAGGCGCGGCAAGAAGAGTTGAGGATGGGCGGCGAGGGGGAGGGCAGGCCAGTCAGGGCAGCCATAGCGCCCCTGAGCGGCGGCGGGGAGCTTGTGGTGCTGGAAGACCTAAGCCTTCTGGCGCAGGCGGAAAAAAGGGCGGCGTGGCAGGAAGTGGCCCGTAGGATGGCCCACGAGGTAAAGAACCCACTGACGCCGATAAAGCTGACGGCTCAGAGGCTGGCCCGCAGAGGGGCGGATGGCCGCCTAGACCTAGATTCCGTTATAGCCGGAGCCGAAACAATCCTTGGCGAAGTGGAGAGCATAGCCAGGCTGGTGGACAGCTTTTCCCGCTTCGCCCAACTGCCCGTCCCGCAGCCAAGGCCCTGCGACGCCTGCGAGCTACTGCGCCAAGTCTATGCCCTGTACGCTTCTGACAACGAAAGGGCGGGGCTGGAGCTGTCGCTGCCAGACGGCTCGATGCCTGCCAACTGGGACGGCGACATGGTGAAGCGCGCTATGGTGAACTTTATTGACAACGCCCTCCATGCCATCAAAAAGGCCGATGGCGCCAAGGGCAGGGTGGCGGTGCGGGCCGAGGCGCTTGACGGCGGGATTGCAAGGCTGTCGGTGGCCGATGACGGCCCCGGCGTGTCCATGGACGTCCGGCCGCAACTGTTCGAGCCATATTTCAGCACAAAGAGGCATGGCACCGGCTTGGGCCTTGCCATAGCTAGGAAGATCGCCGAGGATCACGGCGGAACCGCCGGGTACGAGCCGCTGGAGAAAGGCAGCCTGTTCTATTTGGAACTGCCGCTAGGCTAAACTTTTTTCGCGGCCTCTTTTATAGGCGGGCGGATGCTTGGGAAATAGCTTCGATGTAGGCGATTCAGGCGGGAACAATGCTCGTCCGGCACTAAACGCTCAGTCCGCAAATTAAATATCAACGCGGCGCAGCCGCATCAATGCTTACCTCTAGCCCCTATTATTCCAATTCTAATTCAAAATTGCGTCCATGCAATTTTGAATTAGTCGGCTGCTTTGATCCGCGGCTCGCATCTTGGTATCCGATGTGCCATCGGATACCAAGACCGCCCCGTTGGGCTTTGCAGAAATGTCGGCTTCCCCCAATTTTTCGTCCTACTGCACATTTCAGCTTCGTTATGGCCTCACGAAATGCTACGCATTTCGGGCGCGACGTCCTGTCGCGCATTCCAATTCTAAATAGAATCATGGCTGATTCTATTTAGAATTGGAAT
>Ga0268262_10005113_pt1 | contig 13158 bp, 7 predicted proteins | sample TergutNc150P3_FD_190354 | JGI IMG/M metagenome (GOLD analysis project Ga0268262, IMG submission 190354) | Nasutitermes corniger P3 segment gut microbial community from laboratory colony in Florida, USA - Nc150 P3 (SPAdes) (version 2) | ecosystem: Host-associated > Arthropoda: Insects > Digestive... | reverse complement strand
AAGAATCTGGGAAAAGACACCTACGCTGTCAGAATTGTATGTCCCATTATCAATAAGCGTCTCGATGAATCAGTCGGAGCCATAATCGCCCAGTTGGATATTGCCATGATACAACCCGAAATAATGCGTATTATCAAAGAATTCGATGAAATTACCAGCGCAGTCGTTTATTCAGACAACGGATTTATTTTGGCGAATTACATGCCGGAGTTTATAGGAAAACAAATTGACGAGGAAACACAATACGGTAAACAATTAAACGATGTTAAAGAAGCCGTTAAAAACGCTAAAGAATGGCAAGGAATAGAGTATGATCCCGAACTGCATACAAACATGGTAATGGCGTTAGCCAATATTCCGATAGGGGTTTCCCCGACAACATGGTCAATCATGCTTGGTTCAACCGAAGATTACATAATGACAAACATAAACGCTTTGATGAAATTTGTCATTATTTTGGTGTCGATAGCTATTGTAGTAGCGGTGGTAATTATCTACCTTGTACTTAACAGCACTACCGCCCCAATCGTCAGAGTAGCGCTTACGCTCAAGGATATTTCCGAAGGAGAAGGCGATCTTACACAGACCGTCAATATAAATTCCAAAGACGAAGTCGGCGACCTTGCCCAATACTTCAATAAGACGCTTGGAAAAATCAAAAACCTTGTGTTCTTGATTAAGAAACAGGCAGGTACGCTGTCGGACATCGGCAATGACTTGTCCAGTAATATGACCGAAACGGCGGCGGCGATAAACGAAATTACCGCTAACATACAAGGTATAAAGAGCAGAGTAATAAACCAGAGCGCAAGCGTAACCGAAACCAATGCGACAATGGAAAATGTTATAGCCAACATCAACAAACTTAACGGTCATATTGAAAAAATGGCGAAAAATGTCGACTCGGTAACAAGCACACTGCTCGACAACGCCGGCAATGTAAAAACATTACAGGAAGCTTCCGAAGTTGGAAAGACAGGACTGCAGGAAGTAGTAACCGACATTCAAGAAATCTCCCGTGAATCGGAAGGGTTACTGGAAATCAACTCCGTTATGGAAAACATAGCCAGCCAGACCAACCTGTTAAGCATGAACGCCGCCATTGAAGCCGCCCACGCAGGAGAAGCCGGAAAAGGCTTCGCTGTAGTCGCCGATGAAATCCGCAAACTTGCGGAAAGTTCCAGCGATCAGTCAAAAACAATCGGCAATGTCTTGAAGAAGATAAAAGAATCAATCGACAAGATAAACAAATCTACCGAAACCGTATTAACAAGGTTTGAGTCGATAGACTCGGGCGTCAAAACTGTGGCGGATCAGGAAACAAACATCCTCAACGCAATGGAAGAACAGGGAGAAGGAACCAAACCGGTATCGGGCAGCATAAGTTTAAACGCAATTACAAAGATGGTAATGTCAGGTTCCGAGGAAATGCTGAACGGCAGTCAGGAAGTAATAAAAGAGAGTAAGAACCTTGAAAAAGTAACGCAGGAAATAACGGGCGGAATGAACGAAATGGCTACCGGAGCGGATCAGGTAAACGTAGCGGTGCACAATGTCAACGAAATGACCACCAAAAACCGTGAAGCCATAGACAGTTTATTAAGGGAAGTTTCAAGATTCAAGGTTGAGTGATAAGGAGTTATGATATGAGTCTTAGAATAAAATTAACCACAATTATCCTTGTGATGATTCTGGTATCTGTTGCTGTTTTATCCGTTTTCAACCTTACAAGGTCTTCGGCTTTGCAGTTGGACACAACCCACACATACGCCCAAACATTAGCAAAACTCAACGCAAAAGAAGTCCAGCGGCAAATGGAAGTCTTTACGGATTACGGAAACGTACTCGTACAGATTTTCAACAGCTATGAAGATACGGAAATGAGCGGACGGCGGCGAATGTATGACGATGTTATGCACAGCCTTATCTCAACTGTCGACTCTATTGCCGGCATTTGGACTGCTTGGTTTCCCAATACCATAGATAATCAGGATGCCAGACTTGGCCAGTATCAAACATATTTCCATAGATTGAACGGACCTGTAATCAGAGAACCGGCGGGCTTTGAAGGCTGGCGGAACCAGCTTGCGAGAGTAACCCCGCAAGGACTTACTTCTACAACAGGAAGAGAACCTGCTTTTCAGGAACTTGCAGACGTCGTTTGGATGAATGTAGTCGGCAAGGGGAATGTTCCCATCGTTTCTGTTATTTATACTTTTACAAATAACGCAGGCAGAATTGTAGGTTTGGTTGGAGTAAACTTTATAAGCACAGTTCAGGAAATAGTAGATAATTTGATAAAAGAAGTGTACAACGGCGCAGGAATAGCCGTGGTATACAGCGATAACGCTACGGCTATAGCTCACTGGGACAAAGAAAGGGTTGGGGTAAATTTAAAAGATAACGAAAAAGATAAAGAGCTTTTTGGAAACGACATTGAGCATTTAGCCGACACGATCTTAAACGGAAAAGTCTCTATACTGGATAAGTATTCCCAAGTTATGAAAACAGAAGTATATTATATTTTCCAGCCTATTCTCGTTTCGGGCTTTGAAACAACCCCATGGTCTTTGCAATTAGGCATCCCCGTATCGGAAATAAAAAAGCCGATTAAAGCCTTGATAACTTATTCCATAATATTCGCCGTTGCCCTTCTGGTGTTGGCGGCGGTTATCACTCTGCTTGTCGCGCGCGGCATTGTTAAACCGATTATAGGTGTAACCTCTACCTTAAGAGACATATCCGAAGGCGAGGGCGATCTGACGCGGAGCGTTGCCGTAACTACAAAAGACGAGGTAGGCGACCTTGCCATGTACTTCAATAGAACACTTGAAAAAATCAAAAACCTTGTGTTCCTGATTAAAAAGCAAGCTGGTATGTTGTCGAACATCGGCAACGACTTGTCCAGTAATATGACCGAAACAGCGGCGGCGATAAACGAAATTACCGCCAACATACAAGGTATAAAGAGCAGAGTAATTAACCAGAGCGCAAGCGTAACCGAGACCAACGCAACAATGGAAAATGTTATCGCCAACATCAATAAACTTAACGAGCATATCGGAAAAATGGCTGCAAATGTCGGTTCAGTAACAAACACGCTGCTCAGCAACGCCGACAATGTAAGAACATTACAGGAAGCTTCCGAAGTTGGAAAGACAGGACTGCAGGAAGTAGTAACCGACATTCAGGAGATTTCACGGGAATCGGAAGGGTTAATGGAAATCAACTCCGTTATGCAAAACATAGCCAGCCAGACAAACTTGCTGAGTATGAACGCCGCCATTGAAGCCGCCCATGCCGGAGAAGCCGGAAAAGGCTTTGCGGTAGTCGCCGATGAAATCCGCAAACTTGCGGAAAATTCCAGCAACCAGTCAAAAACGATAGGTAATGTCTTGAAGAAGATAAAAGAATCAATCGACAAGATAACCAAATCCGCTGAAATCGTATCAGCAAGGTTTGAGTCGATAGACTCGAGCGTCAGAACTGTGGCGGATCAGGAAACAAACATCCTCAACGCAATGGAACAACAGGGAGAAAGACAGGTATCGGGTAACCTCAGTTTGAATGATATTACAAAGATGGTAATGTCAGGTTCCGAGGAAATGCTTAACAGCAGTAAGGAAGTAATAAAAGAAAGCAAGAACCTTGAAAAAACAACGCAGGAAATAACAAGCGGAATGAACGAAATGGCTACCGGAGCGGATCAGGTAAACGTGGCGGTACACAATGTCAATGATATGACCCAAAAGAACCGTGAAGCCATAGACAGTTTAATAAAGGAAGTTTCAAAGTTCAAGGTGGAATAAGAAGAAAGCGTTTCCGCGTTGCGGAGGCATTCGATAAACATCACCGCTCACGCGGTAATAAAAGAGGTTGAAGATGAAAATTAAAATCAAACTGAGCATTATGATGATAGCCATCGTAATTATCGTATCGGGCGGCGTCGCCATAATTCAGCTGGAGAAGGCAAGCGGCATAGTCTTAACTCTTGCAAAAGAAAAGACATTGTATCTCGCGCGCCAGAGAGCCCAATACTGGGACGGCAGACTGAACGGTTATATCAGCACCTTACAAGCTCTGTCTAATATTTTTAACTTTTATGAAAGTATACCTATTAGGGATCGGCGGCAGAATTTTGAAGACAACTTGGAAGGCATTTTTGAGGATTCACCCGATTTTGTCCGGCTGGGAACCATCTGGAAACCGAACGCCATTGACGGACAGGATGCTCGTAATATAGGCAGATCGGGTTCAACCGCCACAGGACAGTTCGCTTTTACACTGTCACGGGATACCGGACAGATAACAGAAGGAGCCAGTTTACTTGTTCCTGACGCAATGGAGCTCATGAACGGCCCCAACGCCAAAGTAGTCAATATGAGCAACCCGATCGCAATAAAAAATCAGGGAAAAGACACCTTTGCGGTTACAATCTTTGTCCCCATTATCAATAAGCGTATTGATCAAGTAGTAGGAGTTATAATAGGCCGTTTGGATATTGCCATGATACAGCCGCTGGTAGAACAAACCATCAAAGATTTAGATGAAGTTACCAGCGCGGTCATTTACTCCGACAACGGATTTATTTTGGCGAATTACATGCCCGAGTTTATAGGAAAACAAATAGACGAGGAAACACAATACGGTCATCAAATAAACGATGTTAAAGAAGCCCTTAAAAAAGCGGAAGAATGGGAAGGGACAGAGTTTGATCCCGAACTGCATACAAACATGGTAATGGCGATAGCCAATATACCCATCGGCGCTTCTCCGACAACATGGTCGGTAATGATCGGATCAACCGAAGATTACATCTTAAGAGATATCAACGCAATGAGAAAATTTGTCTTTATTTTGATAGGAGTAGCTATTGTAGTAGCGGTAGTAGTTATCTACCTTGTACTTAACAGCACTACCGCCCCAATCGTCAGAGTAGCTGCTACTCTTAGGGACATATCCGAAGGGGAAGGCGACCTTACACAGACCGTCAACATCAATTCCAAAGACGAAGTAGGCGACCTTGCCCAATACTTCAATAAGACGCTTGAAAAAATCAAAAACCTTGTGTTCCTGATTAAAAAGCAAGCCGGTACGCTGTCGGACATCGGCAATGACTTATCAAGTAATATGACCGAAACGGCGGCGGCGATAAACGAAATTACCGCCAACATACAAGGTGTAAAGAGCAGAGTAATTAACCAGAGCGCAAGCGTAACCGAGACCAACGCAACAATGGAACAGGTTATAGCCAACATCAATAAACTTAATGATCATATTGAAAAAATGGCGAAAAATGTCGACTCGGTAACAAGCACGCTGCTCAACAACGCCGGCAATGTAAAGACACTACAGGAAGCTTCCGAAGTTGGAAAGACAGGACTGCAGGAAGTAGTGACGGACATTCAGGAAATCTCCCGGGAATCGGAAGGTTTAATGGAAATCAACTCCGTTATGGAAAACATAGCCAGCCAGACCAACCTGTTAAGTATGAACGCCGCCATTGAAGCCGCTCACGCAGGGGAAGCCGGAAAAGGCTTCGCTGTAGTTGCTGATGAAATCCGCAAACTTGCGGAAAGTTCCAGCGACCAGTCAAAGACAATCGGTACTGTTTTGAAGAAGATAAAAGAATCAATCGATAAGATAACAAAATCCACTCAAACTGTATTAACAAGGTTTGAGTCGATAGATTCGGGCGTCAGAACTGTGGCGGATCAGGAAACAAACATCCTCAACGCAATGGAACAGCAGGGAGAAAAACCGGCGTCGGGCAGCATAAGTTTGACCGAAATTACAAGGCTGGTAATGGCAGGTTCGGAAGAAATGCTGAACGGCAGCCAGGAAGTAATAAAAGAAAGCCAGCACCTTGAAGTAGCAACGCAGGAAATAACGGGCGGAATGAACGAAATGGCTACCGGAGCGGATCAGGTAAACGTAGCGGTGCACAATGTCAACGAAATGGCTTCCAAAAACCGTGAAGCCATAGACAGTTTAATAAGAGAAGTTTCAAGGTTTAAGGTTGAGTAATATAGGATGGTAAGGAGTGGCAAAAAAAACATGAAGCTCCATACATGTATTCAAAAAATAAAAGAAAAATGGGTAAAAATTTTTCTTTTAGCGTATATTATCTTCGCCCTGATAGGTTCGTCCGCCCTATCAATGGGCGAAGCTTTCTTTATAGAGTATTCAAACAATGACAGCTTGAATTCAAGATATATTTCTTCGGTAGATCATAGTGTTGACTGGCTGGCGGCGGTTAAAATAAAAAAAACCGGCGGTAACGCAAATTCCCCTTTACGAAACAGATTGCTCCGTGTTTTTACTTTTTCAGGAGCAATCGCAGTAACCGTATATCTGTTAAGAAAAAATTTAAAAACCAAAAATGACAATATTACGTCAGTAAGAAATCTTGTTCTTCTAAAACTAAGAATCTGATACCTTTCTTTCTTTTTTGTTTTTCTCTCAATAAATCACGGTAAAACAAAACACAGCTTTGCTGTGAAAAAGAAGGAGGTATTTTATGAAAAATTCAAGAAAAGACGTATATGTTACTCAAACAGCGCAATTTCGCTCGGCGGTACAATTAAATGAAAAAGAAAAAAAATTAACAATAAACACACCCGACAAATCCGAAGAAGAGAAACAAATCGGACTTATACTCTCTCTAAGCGACAGTTTAAGTATACTTTATGAAAATCTAAACAAACTAAGCAATTTAGGCAAGATAATGGAAAAAGAATTGAAGAAGGTAAATTAAATCGAAAAGAGAAAACGTCTCTGCGTTGCGGAGGCATTTGATAAATATCACCGCTCATGCGGTAAATAAAGAGGTTGAAGATGAAAATTAAAGTCAAACTGAGCATTATGATGATAGCCATCGTAATTATCGTATCGGGCGGCGTCGCCATAATTCAGCTGGAGACGTCAAGCAAGATAGTCTTAAAGCTCGCAAAAGAAAAGACATTGTATCTCGCGCGCCAGAGAGCCCAATACTGGGACGGCAGACTGAACGGCTATATCAGCACGTTGCAAGCTCTGTCTAATATTTTTAACTTTTATGAAAGTATACCTATAAGGGATAGGCGGCAGAATTTTGAAGATAATATAGAAGGTATCTTTGAGGATTCTCCCGATTTTGTCCGGCTGGGAACCATCTGGAAACCGAACGCCATTGACGGACAGGACGCAAGAAATATAGGCAGGTCGGGTTCAACTCCCACAGGACAGTTCGCTTTTACAATGTCACGGGATACCGGACAGATAACAGAAGGAGCCAGTTTACTTGTTCCTGACGCAATGGAGCTCATGAACGGCCCCAACGCCAGAGTAGTCAATATGAGCAACCCGATCGCAATAAAAAATCAGGGAAAAGATACCTTTGCGGTTACAATCTTTGTCCCCATTATCAATAAGCGTATTGATCAAGTAGTAGGAGTTATAATAGGCCGTTTGGATATCGCCATGATACAACCGCTGGTAGAAAAGACCATCAAAGATTTAGATGAAGTTACCAGCGCAGTCATTTACTCCGACAACGGATTTATTTTGGCGAACTATCTGCCCGAATTTATAGGAAAACAAATAGACGAAGAAACACAATACGGCAAACAAATAAACGATGTTAAAGAAGCCATTAAAAAAGCGGAAGAATGGGAAGGAACAGAGCTTGATCCCGAACTGCATCAGAACATGGTAATGGCGATAGCCAATATACCCATCGGCGCTTCTCCGACAACATGGTCGGTAATGATCGGATCAACCGAAGATTACATCTTGAGAGATGTCAACGCTTTAAGAAAATTTGTAATTATTTTGATAGCGGCAGCTATTGTAGTAGCGGTGGTAGTTATCTACCTTGTACTGAACAGCACTACCGCCCCAATCGTCAAGGTAGCGCTTACTCTCAAGGATATTTCCGAAGGGGAAGGCGACCTTACACAGACCGTCAACATCAATTCCAAAGACGAAGTAGGCGACCTTGCCGGTTATTTCAATAAGACGCTTGAAAAAATCAAAAACCTTGTGTTCCTGATTAAAAAGCAAGCCGGTACGCTGTCGGACATCGGCAATGACTTGTCCAGCAATATGACCGAAACGGCGGCGGCGATAAACGAAATTACCGCCAACATACAAGGTGTAAAGAGCAGAGTAATTAACCAGAGCGCCAGCGTAACCGAGACCAATGCGACAATGGAACAGGTTATCGCCAACATCAATAAACTTAACGGTCATATTGAAAAAATGGCGAAAAATGTTGACTCGGTAACAAACACCCTGTTAAGCAACGCCGAAAATGTAAGAACATTACAGGAAGCTTCCGAAGTTGGAAAGACAGGACTGCAGGAAGTAGTGACGGACATTCAGGAAATTTCCCGGGAATCGGAAGGGTTAATGGAAATTAACTCCGTGATGGAAAACATAGCCAGCCAGACCAACCTGCTGAGTATGAACGCCGCCATTGAAGCCGCCCACGCAGGGGAAGCGGGAAAAGGATTCGCTGTAGTCGCCGACGAAATCCGCAAACTTGCGGAAAGTTCCAGCGACCAGTCAAAGACAATCGGCACTGTCTTGAAAAAGATAAAAGAGTCAATCGACAAGATAACCAAATCTACCGAAACCGTATTAACAAGGTTTGAGTCGATAGATTCGGGCGTCAAAACTGTGGCGGATCAGGAAGTAAACATCCTCAACGCAATGGAACAGCAGGGAGACAGACCGGCGTCGGGTGACATAAGTTTGAATGATATTACAAAGATGGTAATGACAGGTTCGGAAGAAATGCTGAACGGCAGCCAGGAAGTAATAAAAGAAAGCCAGAACCTTGAAAGAGTAACGCAGGAAATAACAGGCGGAATGAACGAAATGGCTACCGGAGCGGATCAGGTAAACGTAGCGGTGCACAATGTCAACGAAATGACTACCAAGAACCGTGAAGCCATAGACAGTTTGTTAAGGGAAGTTTCAAGATTTAAAGTTGAATAAATCAATGTTAAACGCTAAAGTCTCTAAAATCAAAAGTTCTTGATTTTAGAGACTTTGTACTTTATAGTCTTTTCCCCAAAAAACAATCTTGATATTTTCAATTTGTAACTGTATTCTTTTTATTAAAGAGGGTCAGGTAATGAAAATCAAAATTAAACTTAGCATTATGATGATAGCCATTGTGGTAGTCGTGGCGGGCGGCATTGCCGCGGTTCAACTGCAGCGGGCATCCAAAATAGCCATGGATTCCAACCTCCGCGGTCTGCAGTATTTGGCTCAGGAACAGGCCGGATATTGGCAAGGTCGGGAAAATGGGTATTTAAACAAATTAGACGGAATTGCGGATATAATGGGGGAATATGAAACCTTGCCCGTAGGAACCCGGCGCGATACATATGACAATATGCTGCTGGCTACCCTGAATAATAATCCCAACTTTGTCAGTGTAAGTACCGTTTGGAAACCAAACGCCATAGACGGCATGGACAGCCGTTATATAGGCCGCCCCGGTTCAACCCCAAAAGGCCAGTACGCAATGACCTATACCAGAGAAAACGGCAAAGTTGAGGTTGTTCCAAACCTTATCTTTGAAGAAGTTAATGAATGGATAAAAGGTTCCAATGCGCTCAAAGACAAGGTTGATCATCCCACGCCTTTAAAGGTAAACGGGGAAGACACCTATGTTATCAGAATGGGAGTTGCCATAACCAGAACTACTACCGATGAGGTAGTCGGACACTTGTCTATTCTTTTAGACATATCACCGGTACAGGCGGCAATAACAAAGACTATCAAAGATTACGAGGAAATATCCCAGATGTCCATTTACTCAGGCAACGGGCTTATTATGGGAAACCTGCGTCCTGAACGGGTAGGAAAGCTGCTGCCGGAGGTGGAAGCTTTATACGGCGTTCATCAGAAAGACGCCAACCAGTCTGTTCTTGACGGCAAACCGTTCAGCTGCGCAAGCTATTCAAATTCATTAAAGTCAAACGTAAGAATTGAAATGTTCCCTTTCCAAATAGGCGATTCAGACAATACATGGAACGTAATGATTGCGTCGACGGAAAAATACATTATGAAAGATGTCAACGCAATGAGAAACTTTGTTATTTTTATGGCGTCAATTTCCCTTGCAATAGCGATTGTAATCATATACTTTGCCCTGAACAGTACTATCAAGCCAATCGTTAAGGTGGCGGAAACACTTAAAGACATTTCCGAAGGAGAAGGCGACCTTACACAGACCGTCAACATCCATTCCAAAGACGAAGTCGGCGACCTTGCCGGTTATTTCAACAAGACGCTTGAAAAAATCAAAAACCTGGTGTTCCTGATTAAAAAGCAAGCCGGTACGCTGTCGGACATCGGCAATGACTTGTCCAGTAATATGACCGAAACGGCGACGGCGATAAACGAAATTACCGCCAACATACAGGGTGTAAAGGGCAGAGTAATTAACCAGAGCGCAAGCGTAACCGAGACTAACGCGACAATGGAACAGGTTATAGCCAACATTAACAAACTTAACGGTCATATCGGAAAAATGGCGGCAAATGTCAATTCAGTAACAAACACCCTGCTAAGCAACGCCGAAAATGTAAGAACATTACAGGAAGCTTCCGAAGTTGGAAAGACAGGACTGCAGGAAGTAGTGACGGACATTCAGGAAATTTCCCGGGAATCGGAAGGGTTACTGGAAATCAACTCCGTGATGGAAAACATAGCCAGCCAGACTAACCTGCTGAGTATGAACGCCGCCATTGAAGCCGCCCACGCAGGGGAAGCCGGAAAAGGCTTCGCGGTAGTCGCCGACGAAATCCGCAAACTTGCGGAAAGTTCCAGCGACCAGTCAAAAACGATCGGCACTGTTTTGAAGAAGATAAAAGAATCAATCGACAAGATAAACAAATCTACCGAAACCGTATTAACAAGGTTTGAGTCGATAGACTCGGGCGTCAGAACTGTTGCGGATCAGGAAACAAACATCCTCAACGCAATGGAACAGCAGGGAGAAAAACCGGCGTCGGGCAGCATAAGTTTGACCGAAATTACAAGGCTGGTAATGGCAGGTTCGGAAGAAATGCTGAACGGCAGTCAGGAAGTAATAAAAGAGAGTAAGAACCTTGAAAAAGTGACGCAGGAAATAACGGGCGGAATGAACGAAATGGCTACCGGAGCGGATCAGGTAAACGTAGCGGTGCACAATGTCAATGAAATGACTTCCAAAAACCGTGAAGCCATAGACAGTTTATTAAGAGAAGTTTCAAAGTTCAAGGTTGCTTAAAAAAAAGAAGCCTGACCACAATTAAGTGGTCAGGCGCCTTTCCGAGAGACGCCGCAGCCTTAAGCTGCGTTGTGGAATAAATTACTGCAGAAGCTGAAGAACCGACTGACCTCTCTGATTGGCTTGCGCCAGCATAGCTGTACCTGCTTGGGTCAGAACCATGTTCTTGGTGTAACCTACTGTCTCGTTCGCCATGTTGGCGTCGCGGATGCGGGACTCTGATGCTTGCATGTTTTCTGCTCCTACATCGAGGCCTCGTACTGCGTGCTCAAGGCGATTCTGATAGGCGCCAAGATCGGCTCTTTGTTTGTTGATGAGCTTTAACGCCTTGTCGATGGTTCCAATGGCACGGTTGGCACTGTCCGGATCGGACAGTGAAATAAAGGTATCGTCACCGACATTGCGGATACCAAGACCCTTCGTTGTCATAGTGCCGATATAAACTTGTTCGCGCTGATCCATGTTAGCTCCAATATGGAACCAGATGGACGCTGTAACCACGTTCTCGCCTACCGGGCGGCCGAAACGACCTGTCAATAGGTTCATGCCGTTGAACTGTGCGTGTGACGCAATTCTGTCTACTTCGTCAACGAGCTGAGAAACTTCAACCTGGATGTACATTCTGTCTTCGTCGGAATAGATACCGTTCGAAGACTGGATTGCTAATTCGCGTAAACGCTGTAAGATGTCTTCTGATTCTTGCAGATAACCTTCCGCTGTTTGAATGAATGAAATACCATTCTGGGCGTTGGTTGACGCCTGATTCAAACCACGAATCTGTGAACGCATTTTTTCTGATACTGCAAGACCGGATGCATCATCACCTGCGCGGTTGATGCGAAGTCCGCTCGACAATTTCTCCATATTCTTATCCAGGAACACCTGGGTAACCTTGAGGGACCTGTCGGCAAACATTGCACTTAAGTTGTGATTGATTATCATATACTCACTCCTTTGGCTTTTTCGGCGCACCGTCAACGACGGTTATGCGCCGCGGCTTCCATGCCGTACTGCGAAACCGCTTTGCGGTTTCATTTCGAGTTTCACCAATGGAAAACTCATTCTCTCATGTCTTGAATATTCACATAACATGTAAATATTCATGTGCCATTTGCGTTTCCCTGAAAATTTTATTTTCAGAAAAACTAGAACCCTCGACCCATCGTTCCCGGAAGGGTGAGGTTGCTCGGAAAAACAAAGTAGGTCCGACGGACGCAGTATTTATCCGAGCCGGAAAAAATCTCCGAAGAGACTTTTTCCGTTTCACTATTAATATCGGAATTGAAAAAAATAACATTAGAGTAAAAAAAACAAAATAAACTATGGAAAGATAATTAAATAAATATTAAAATAAACTCATGGACAATATTGCTTGGTCCCAGGTAGACCTTATCAGAGAAGTTTTCCACTATCAAAACCGCTTTGAAGGCTCTACCATGGTCTTTAAAATCGATTACCCCGTCACAGAAAACCCCTGTTTTCCGGGTCTTATGAAAGATCTGGCTTTACTGGCAAAAAGCGGCTTTAAAGTAATCATTGTCCCCGGAGCAAAGGAGCATATCGATACTGTCTTAAAACAGCACAATATCGAATCAACCTACTCCTCAACTCAAGACGGTCCGGTACGAATTACCACGTCGCAGAGCATATCCTATGTTGAAATGGCGGCTTTTCATGTGGCAAGCCGATTTATGACCTTCCTATCAGGCAGCAGGGTTGACGCTGTAATAGGCAATTTTGTAAGGGCAAGGGGCATCGGCGTAATTGACGGCGTAGATACGGAGCATACAGGCACTGTCGATAAAATCTACACGGATTCGCTTACAAGGGTGTTAAATTTGGGCATGATCCCTATCCTGCCCTGTATCGGCTGGAGTCCGTCGGGCAAG
>Ga0268262_10005112_pt1 | contig 13164 bp, 3 predicted proteins | sample TergutNc150P3_FD_190354 | JGI IMG/M metagenome (GOLD analysis project Ga0268262, IMG submission 190354) | Nasutitermes corniger P3 segment gut microbial community from laboratory colony in Florida, USA - Nc150 P3 (SPAdes) (version 2) | ecosystem: Host-associated > Arthropoda: Insects > Digestive... | reverse complement strand
TCAGCAGAACAACGCCGATACCGGCAAGAATTAACAAAAAATTCCGCAGTTTTCTTCTATTTATCATACGCCCTTCCTATTATAGAAAATAAGGCGGTATTGAAGAATAATCAAGTATGCCCCGCCGGGAATATCAGTCTTTTTTCAAAACCACTCGAGCAAAACGCAGCCGTGTTTTATACAAAATTTTTTATGGGTGGCCAATTTTAGTATTCTTTTGAGAGATCATATTTAAGTTGAGAAAGTTCCTCTTCATCTTTCTCAATAGTACCTGATACTTTTGTTATTTCATCTGCCTGTATTTGGTTATTAATTAATATATTTTTTCCACGCCCCTTATTGCTGATATAATATGCAGATACTTCATCAGCACGAAGCGGCGGTATTTTTATTTTTCTGTTAATCTTGCCCTCTTGCTCATCGTAATTTTCGATTATGTCTCCTTTTTCGAGCATATTATTTAAGGAATTAATTATATACAGGCTGTAAGTTGTAATAAAAAACCGGATAGGTATATCGGTATCCTTTTGACGATTATATATCTCAACGATAAATTCTATCAGTTGTTTTTCATCTTTCGGAGATAAATAGGCTGATGGTTCTTCTATAAATATTGATTGGGTCTTGCCATAAGTGTAGCCATAGTTGCCAAGCCTGTCAAGATGCATAAGAAAATATGCGCCTTCCTGTTGACCACTGGATGCTTTTGCCAATGGGACTCTTCTGCCATCGGCTGAATCCAGGTATATTGTATCCTCTATATTAATATTAATTTTAGCTTTTAAAATTATTTCTACCGCTTTCTGGTTTCTGCATTTTCTTAAAGGCAAATTATTTGTAAATGCATTATATTTTCTAAGATAATAATCGGTATAATCGGTACTTAATGTCAGCGCCGCGCGCGAAGCCGGTATGAATGCCGCTTTTACCGGGAAACAACCGCCAAATTTTTTCTGTAATTTATTATGAAAATAATGTTTCATTTCTTTGAATCCGTCATAAGTTGCTTTATCCGGAACATTAATGGATATTTTTTCTGTATAGTTATTCCATTCTTTCAGCAAACTTTCCAGAGAAACGCTCTCAAATGTAACATCTCTTATACCACTGCCTTTGATAGTTATAGTGAATTTATTTTCTTCGAAAGAAAATGTATATTTTATTTTAAAAGGAGTTGGTTTGTTTTTACCCAATGGCGATATATAAAATATTTCTACAAATTTACCGGCTAAATAATTAAACAGATAGTCTTTTTTCAAATTCTTGATAAAGTGATCGTATGGCGCAATCAACAAATCCGGGACGATATCTTCAAAAAAATTCATGAGCTTGATACAAAGGCTCTTTCCTGCCGCCATATCCCCTGAAATTATATTGAAATGGCTAAATTTGCATTTTATATGCTTTATGGAGAGAAAATTATCTATTTCCAGCGTTTCTATAGCTTTTGTCTCTTTTTTTGCCATGATTTCAACCAAAAAAAACAGTCCTATATCTCTATTATCGGCAGAAAAGGTCCGAAATATTAGATTAATATTTCCGCGGAAGTTACTAAGGTTCCTCTTTTTCAACAGTCGGAGTAAATAGAAATTCGTCGGCTTCCTTATCGTGGCCAATTTTTAATGTCATCGAATCATTTTTCTCATTCATTTGAATACGATCTTCAATTTTGATTTTGGAACCTGCATATTGGTTTTTAAAATCTTTTTTAAGCTTATGTCTATTTAACGAATTAATGGGATCTTTTTCATAATGAAATGGTACCACATAAAAATAGAATTTTTCTTTCCCAATACCAAGCTGCGTTACCGTAGTTTTCAGTTTTTGTATAAGTTCGTCTGTATCCGAACTGTTTTTAGAAAAAATCACTATGCAGCTTTGCATCTCTGTGGGTATCCTTTCCGGCTGTTCATACCCAAAATAAATATGGGCTAATCTCCCCTTCGATTCGCATATTTTTTTATCTGCCGAATCATTTTTATATTCAGGATATGGACAAAATTCGGGATCGGACGCTCTTTTACCCTCTTTGCATAAAAGCAAACGAAGAAAAACAGGCTCGGGAATATCATATTTTATCCATCTGAGATTTGCTGTCCTTTTGAAAGGCTTTAATTTTAGATCACCGGAATCATCCTCATTGTCGGTGTTTCTAACCATTTTTCGGGGACAAATACTATCAAATAAAGCAGCAGTAGCCAAGATACAATATTCCTTCTTTTACTCCTGAAATTCATCATCGATATCTGAAAGTAATCCATCAATCTCATCAATCATACGTGATATAGCAGCTATTTTTTTCGGATAAATGAAATCCTTATCTTTAGGATCAAACATATCTTCCCCTTTTCCGTCAGCTTCAATAAAATAAGCGGACACTTCTTCCGCGGAAAGGACAGGGGTCTTGGCTACTCTTTCATCTCTGTTGATTATTTCAGCTTTATCAGAATATTTTTTTAATAACGCCCCTTTCCTAAGTATATTATTTAAGGAATTTAGTATATAAGGGCTGTGCGTTGTTATGAAATACCGGACAGGTTTATCGGTATTTTTCAGATCGTTATACACTTGAACAATATAATTAATTATTTGCATTTGTTCCAGCGGAAATAAATGGGCCGATGGTTCTTCTATAAACAGTGATAATGATTTGCCGTATTTATTATGGCCGTTATTACCAAGCCTGTCGAGCTGCATAAGAACATATACTATTTCCTGCTGACCGCTGGATGCCTTATTTATGGGGACTTTCCTGCCATCATTCGATTTTAAATAAAGTTCATCATCTATTATAATTTGCGCTTTTAAAATATCATCAATATTTTTATCGTTTTTTCCCTGTTTGGTTTTTAAAATTCCAAATAACTCAGCATATTTTTTCAGATAATAATCGGAATAATCAGAACTGACAACCAACGCCGCCCGTGAAGCCGGTACAAAGGCTGTACCTACCGGGAAATTGCCGTCAAATTTCTTCGAAACATCGTTATACAGTGTATTTTTAAATTCTATTAAACTATCTTCCTTAAGATCTTCAGGCTTTTCAGCCGAAAGTTCTTTATTATTTTGCAGAAGGTTACCCCATTCCTGTAACAATTTCTCAATATAGGAGCTTTTAACAACTATATTTTCTTCGTTACTGCCTTCGATGATCATGTCGAATTTTTCTTCCTTATAGGAAAAGGTGTACGTTATGGTAAATTTCTTCTGTTTAGGGGGATCAGTCACCGAAAAAGAAAAAATATTATTGAATTTACCAGCTATATGTTTGAAATAATTATCTTTGTTCATATTCTTGCAAAAACATTCGTATCCTGAACTCAATAAATTCGGGATGGCATCTTCAAAAAATTTGAGGAGTTTCATACAAAGGCTCTTGCCAGCTGCCATATCACCTGTAATCACGTTGAGGCGTTGAATCTGCCACTCCATATAAGAAATGGAGAGAAAATTCTCTATTTTTAGAACTTCGGCAGGGGCATTTCCCATGACTAACTCCTTAGACCTATAAAACAAAACCTTGCCTTATAGACATAAGGCGTTAATTCAGACCAAAAACAGGATCTGGATTAAGGATACGATATTATTTAACTCTTGACAAGTTCAGGGTAATGCGTGTCCTTTGATCCCCCATGAGTCTATCACGCTGACAGTATGGTTTTTATGACAATATTTAACTAATTATCGTATTAATAGTATTATCTCAATGTGACAGAGTGTACTTGGGGAAAAGTTCTTTTGTTCTTTGATTTATACATATACAATAAGTATATAGTTACCATACCAGTAGTTTAATGTACGTAAAGGGATAATTGTCCTTACCTTTACATAATAAGGCAATCCATCGCGTTGCCCCAAAAAAAGAGCCCAACCACGTGGGTGGTTGGGCTCTAGTTGGTTGGTTGGCTGGGCTTCACGCCCGTCCAACCATGCGACCACACGTGGTGATCGGATGATTGGGCGGGCGGCCCGCCGTTGTTGCGCGCGTTATGGCTGCACCGGTTTCCACGGCGTTGTTATAGTGCCCTTGAGGATGGCGCCTTCGTAGAAGTTGGCGGTTGAGTAACCAACCACGATGGTTTTGTCGATCTCTGTGCCGGTGCCTTTAACCAGGAGAGGAGCGTTGGTACCCGGCGCACCCGTACCCGGGGTATAGTAATCTTTATCGCTATCGCCTGTATGCCTCCTGGCGTTGGCGCCGGAGCCGAGGCCGGTGAGCGCCACGGGTTCTTGCCAGGAGTCAGAGGTCGGAACGCCGTTACACACAAACTCATTCGATTGCGGGTAATAGTTGGTCGGCACGGTCATGACTTCCCATTTGCCGGTCAGCCGGTCATTCTCGTCTGAACCTTCAAAGGTGGCGCTGGTGAAATCTCTCCGCCACGCGACGCGGGCCGAGTGTCTGGTATTCGGGAATGACCCGTGGCTGTAGGAAATATACGGCACGTTCCTGGTTCCTTCCCGCCGTACGTTGAGCATAAGATTCATTCCCGCGGAAAGGTAGGTGTCTACCTTTACTGTCGTTTTTCTGGCTACATTCGGCCTCACATCAGCACCGTTGCCGGTTCCGCTCGGGGGAATAAGGGTATACCACAATCCGCTGCTGGCCACGTCATAATACGCCATGTGCACGTAATTGTCCTGATCCACCACCATGTCTACATAGGCTCCCTTGCCCATGTCAACGGTTTGGGCGTTGGACTGCCATTGGTCTGTGGTGGTAGTGGCGACAACTGTACGACGAGTTACGTTAATATTAGCATTATCACCAGTAGCCGGACTACCGGTATTAAGTCCGGCATCTGAGTACAACTTAAAGGTATTATTATCAAGAACCCGCACATAACGAACGTTGTTGTTAGCAATAACTACATCATTGGTTTGTAAACCATGGTTATTGAAAGTAAATACACGGGCGGAGGCACCTGCGGTGTTGCCAGTAGCCGCATTAGCGGTAGTTGTAAATGTATTTGCAGGTGTCGTTGTCGGAGCGTTAGCCCAGGATAAGAGCAACTCCTGATTCAGATTGTCATACCAGGCGACCAGCGGCAAGCCGTTGCTGAGGAAGCCGACCGCTGAGTAGGGACTGCCGGCGTGTGTTGTATCATCGGTCGCTACTATTCCCGCTCCTCCGTTTCTAAAGTTTGAGTCGGCGTTGGCGGCGGCGGGGTGATTAATAGTATTACTAATACCGCCGGATTGGGTGCCGGAAGAAACGCCGGCGTCGCCGGTCCCGCTAATTTCGCCTATAGTGCCGTATATTACAAAGAGATAGTTAGTAGAGGTTATACCGCCTTCGGCATCATAATAGCTGATTAAAATCTTGTCGGGATTACCGTTCGTTCTATTACCCGTGCCGTTAGTAGTAGTAGGTTGAACGGCGACGCGCGGGTACCTGAAACGATCGGTGCTGGAGGCTTGCATGCCGGGAACAAGAGAGAGATAGTTGTTGCCGTTAGCGTGCATATGAGGAGGATTAGCATCAGCAGCACCACGAGTATTGTTGAGATCGCTGAAAGCGCTGCCCTCACCGTTGGGGGTACTTACACCCAACGCAAAACCGCGATTGTTGTTTGAGCTCTGATCGGAACCCAGGGTGTACCATGAGTTGTTGGTGCGGCCGATACCGACCCCTGTATTACGCATGCGGTTTGACTGCGCGTCCGCGGCGGCAATCGGCACGCTGTTTCTGAGCACATACGAGCGTCCGCTTGACGCTGCGCTATAGAAACCATACGCCAACAGGCGGGTGCCTTTGTCGTCCATTCTCATAATGGGGTGCAGTACGTGGGACGCTATCGTGTTGGAAATGATTCCTATGTTCCACACATACAGGTAACGGTCATTGACCAGTCCATTGTTGTTCAGCCCGTTCGGCTCCTGGTTGTAGACAACGGTGGTGTCATTGATGTTGTTAACCGTGCGAAGGGCGTCTGAGTTCCTGAATGACATTACGAGATAACCGGATTCAATGTCGTTGGCGATGGTACCCTGGATGATACCATCGATAGCCGTGGTGGTCAGCGTTACGCTGCCTACCTTTACCAATCTATTACTCCCCAGCAGGTTAAAGCCATTGATGGTAATGGTTTCACCGTTTAAGCCGCCGCGCACGGGGTACGCGCCCGTAGCGGAACGGTTAAAGGCGGAGGGTGTCTGCCTTACCGCGCCGCTGAGCTGGGTAGTTATTCCGCTGATGTACGGTACGATGTCCATCTTGTACAGGTTGGTCTTCGTAACGGCAATGACGCTTCCCGTTCTCTTTCCGGCGGTTAGATCGGCGTTGTTGTACACAAAAACCGTGTCCTTGACGCCGTTGCCCGCTCCAATGGCCATCCAGTCAACATTCCCCGGCTCATAAATCCGGTATATGTTGCCGTTGGTCAGGCCGCCCTTGGCGACATCGGTTATGTCCTGCACAGCTTCGACGCTTCCCGTTCTCTTTCCGGCGGCCAGGTTCGTATTGTTGTACGTAAATACCGTGCCTTTGGCGTTGCTGGCCGATCCAATGGTTGTCCATTCGACATTCCCCGGATCATTAATCCGGTACCTGTTGCCATTGGTCAGGCCGCCCTTGTCGGTATTGGTCAGCAGAGTATCCTTGGTCTGGGTAGTGGACTCGGTCTCATTCGTCCCTGCCGCCATACTCTGATCCCGCGACCTTATTCGCAAAGAGCGGTTCAGCTCTACCACGTTACTGTGTTTGGACGTGTCAATATCAAGCTGGAACCTTACGCGGTGGCCGTCCTGGGTAATAGCACTACTACCAGCCGTTGCATCCTCATCCCACCTGGTTATCGTGGATTTCCAGTTGGCGTTAGATGTTATTCCGCTCAATTTCACATCGCCGCTCGCGGTATAGTTGGCTATCGTGGCCCAGTATCCAGCCCCGTTGCCGAAGTCAAAACCTTCCAGTCGTGCCTCGATGCTTGCGAGGACGTTGTTGTCTTCCACCGTTCCCCGGATGCTGATCTCGCCGGAAACTTTGGGATTCCCGGAGTTGCCGCTGCCGTAGGCGGTGTTCATCGCGGGGGTTACATCCTTTTCAAGCTCAATGTGGCCTTTCAGTTTATCCACCTTGTCGGTCGCGAGAAGATCTTTACTGCCGGCAACCGAGTTGTCGTTTATGCTCTTCCAATAGAAGGGTTCTATCAGGGTTACCGGCGCTATGGTATCCCTGTTCTTGACCGTCAGGGCTACCAGAACGACGTCTGACTGCTGGTTGTTTTCGGCTATATCGTCTGCGCTGCCGGTATTTACCGTGGCGTCCCATACCTTCACCAGGAACAGGCCGCCGTTGACCGCTGAATCCGCTATGCGGTTGTTGCTTTCACCAAAGTTGGTGTCACTATCATTGCCGGAGGCCCAGACGGTTCGGCTGCCAAAGTCCAGGTCGGCAGTTTGTATATCTCCCGCCGTGGTCATAGTGCTTGATTTTGATGTCGTTTTGTCCTGGCCGGTGCCGTTGACGGTGCCGTCGAGGGAAGTATACCCATAGACCGTTCCCGTGTTGGGTACGGTTTCGTTTTGTTTGGTCGTCGAGTTGTACACCACTACAGTCGCGGGCGGCGTGTCGGTACAGACAAAGGTAATGCCCTTCGCGTCCGCGGCGGACGTATACTTGGTGGTGTCTTTCGGCGCTCCCGCCACATCCCAGTCAACAATTCCCTTGTCCTCAATCGTGTAGACCCGGCCGACTACCATATCGGAGGCATTTATCGGCATCGCGGTCTGTTTTACCGGTCTTACCCGGAAGTTCTTTGTTCTTATTCCGTCCAGGGTGTTCACGGTAAATCTGAGCCGGTAATTCTTCACGTTAAAGTTGGTTTCCACCTTCTTCCGGCTTCCCATCGTTACTCTCTGACCATTCTCCGGATCTATAGACAGATTGGCCAGGGCCTTGCTGAAGCCGGCAGGCTGATTGGTATCAACGCCGGTAAAGGTGGTGGTGGTCCCCCAGTGGGTGAAAGCCAGATCGGTCTTGAGGGTAATGCCGGTGATGATCGGCGGCGTATTACGGATGTAGAGCTCTTTCATATAATGGGTGCCGTTCCCCGCCTGGTCAATGACGATGTAGTGCAGTTCGATGGGGCCGTCGGGGAAGCTCGTGGTGGCCATTTTGAAGCCCCATTCTATCGTTCCGCCGTTGTTGTCAAACATTTCTGTATAACCGTCGCCGTCGCTGTCATTGCTGACCTCATTGCGGTCAATACGCACCGCTTGCGGCGGGCTCTGATTCATATTCGGGTAATTGGAGAAAGAAGCAATCAGAGCAGCGGTATTGGGGTTGGCGCCGTTATATCTGTCTACCATGCCGTTCATGATATTAACGCCGGTAACGCCGGTAGCGCCGCCGTTGCCTGCCGCCCATGCCGTACCGTCGGGCCGGTAATATGTGCTGCCGGTCTTCGATTTGAAGTACGCCAGTACTTCTTTGACGCCGCCGACGGCGCCGGAGTTGGTTCCAACGTCCACGGCTGTTCCCTTCACCCAGTAAGTGTCGGTAGACGCGTTCCTCGGCGCGGTGTAGGCGGCGGTGGGATAATAGTTGTCAACCTGGAAGGTCATACCCTTCTGGGCGCGGTAGGTGCTAAAGTATTCCGCCACCATGTCCAGGGAAAGCGCTCCGCTGGAAGGTTTCTCCGTTGTGCCGAATACCGGGAACGCGGTGGTTGTGTCGGCGGTGATGGTCACCGGGTAGTAGAATCTCTGGTTGTATGCCTTGTCCAGATTGTAGGGGGAGGTTATCAGATCTCCGCGGGCAACATAGACTTTTCCTGTTGTTCCATTGTTTACCTGAGCGCCGTTGTACACAAAAACCGTATACCTGGAGGTGCTGGTCGCTCCAATGGCCGTCCAGTTGACACTACCCGAGGTTTCAATCATGTACTTCCTGCCGGCTGTCATGCCGCCATTGTTTGCACTGGTCAGAGTAAACAATGAAGGCTGAGTAACGCTTGCCGGAGCTGTAGTGGTAATTTCGTTTACCGCAGTGCCGTTGTAGGTAAATTCCGTACCCCGGTTACCGTTGGCCGCTCCAATACTCGTCCAGTTGACTTCTCCCGGGACGTTAATCGTGTACCTCTGGCCGTAGACCATGCCGTTATTGGCGGCACCGGCGTTGCCATTCTTCAGGGTAATCTCAAGCGTCGGCATACCCAGGGTATAGCCCCATTGCGGGCTCGCGTTCGCGCTGCCAATCGTTTTATTACTCGAATTAATGATCTCAGTCGTAATGGTGTCACCGGTCTTGGTTATTGACATCATCTGTTCATAGTTGGGCTGTCCCAGACCTGGCGACCGCCATTGTATCCGGTTAATTGCCTGCGCTCCGGTTACATCGGCATAAATCGTGAATCTGCCGGCAACCCTTAACTGTTCCGCGAGATCAACCGTATCATTGGCCCGCTTGACTTGTACGTTGATAATCTGCGGCAGGGTGCTGTCAATGACAAATTCACAGGGGACATTGTTTCCCTTGCGGTTCTGCTCGGGATGCGCTTGCCAAACCAACATATCAGCCACCGAGGGCGGCGTATTGTTCGCGCTGGTATAGGTCTGGAAGGTCTTGGAATCGACGGCCGTGGCTTCGATGTAGATGGGCTGTGAAGTTCCGTCGCTGGTATCAAACTCACCGCCTACGTTAATGGTATAGCTCCATATAACCGACAGACCGGGATTTTGGAAAGTAGCCAGACCCCAGCCGTCGGCGTTGGTCTTGCGGTCATCGTTGGCCATATAACCGGACTGTCCTTGCGGAATCGGATACGTGACCAGGGTCTTATTGTCTTTGTCTCCTCTATACACCCGCACCAGTACGGCGTATACCCAGTTGTTGTCCTGCGCCGAGCCGCTTATCTGCACCTGGCCGCCCACTACGCTGCCCTGAGTGGGATAGGTAATGGTAACTTTGGGTATATCAGCGTCCGGATCCAGCACTATGAAGTAGTTTTGACCGTTATTTTGCTGACCGGGCTTGTAGTTGGGTTTATTGTTAGTACCATCTTTATCGGTGATGTCGTTAATATACTGGTTGCCGGCGCTGTCCGTTACCCTAATTCTGAAGGGTAACTGCCAAATATTGCTGACGTTGGTCGTGTCAAGCGTAACCGTACCGGCGTTGACTCCGGTGTCGTTGACGATAACCCGGTCGGCGTGAGTCGCGTTGGTCCACTCGCTGCTGTTGCTCGCGTTGAGTTCATAGGTCCAACTGTACAGACCGCCGCCGAATTTGTTTTCTGTCTGCTCATTGGCTCCCAGCCCCGGGTTGCTCCAGATATTATTGGTTCTGGCCTGCTTGCCAAACTGGTACTCAACCCGCTTGACCGCGTTGTTGTCGCCTGACATTCCCCGGACGGTGTACGTACCGGTAACCTGCTCCATCCATTGCGGTAATATAATGTCCGCTGTCGGCGGGCTGGTATCATAGGTAAAGTCCCGCGTCTTGTTGCTGACTTTATTGCTCCAGGAAACCGCCGTTACGTTCACGGTGTAGTTATTATTCTTATCCAGAGGATCGTATTCTATATAAGAGGCCGGTATCAGGATGCCCCACTCGAACGGACCGTTGCCGTTCGGAGCGGCTTCGGTGTACCACGGCGAATTACTGGGCGTTAACGGATACTGAAGGTTGGCGTTATACGGTATCGCCGGTTTTCCCGGAGGCTGCAGCGCGGTCTCGAGGCCGGTTACTATGTCGGTGCCTCCGCGCGAGAGGGTAACGTATACCCTTCTCATGCCGTTATCGGGCGATAACGCCGTTCCGGTGATGTAGAAGCCTTCCGCGGTGGCGGTGATGCCGATGTCTTGCGGCTTGGGCTTGGGCCCTTTCGGGGTTCTGCCGTCTGCCTCTACTCCGTAGAAGTCACTGTACAGGGGATGCTGATATCCGTTTGTCTGATAGATGTGGTTCTTGCCGTTCGCAAACGCCGGGGTATCATTGATATTCACCGACGGCGTTGATGTGTCTATGGAGAATTCCGCTTCATCTCCGCACGCGCTTACAGTTACATTACCGGCGGTAAATGTCCCCTGGGACTTTCCGTTCAGGCTGATGTTGGCGGGAATCGCGCGATCAACCACCTTGACGGTGATCCGGTAGCGGCCCGGCCCCAGATTAAGCTCATTGGCTCCATCGCCGATCTTCTTGGTCCAGTTGACCGTGGTTCCCAAACTCTGGTACACCGTAGTCTCAGCCGACGCGGTAGCCCGCCGCAGCAAGGTGTAACCGTTGTCTTTTACCGCCGCGGCTTGTATCACGTTGGTGCTGTTGGTCCATATCGTCGGGTCATCGACCGTCTCCCAGGGACCGCTGGGCTTTCTGAACCTTTCAGTCTTGGTCCATATCTCGTATACTCCCACCGCGTCGGTCGCAACTCCCTGTATGCTCAGGCTGGACTGATCAAAGTTGGTGGTTACGTTCGCGCCGGCATCCAGGTTGAGGAGCGTCATCTCCGGCATGATGGTATCTTTGGTATAGAACACATCCGTAGAGAATGATTTGCTCGCGTTGTCGGTAGCGACAATGGTTATCTTGGTTTCCTTTCCTTCGGTGAAGTTACCAAAGTCCGGCGTCAGGGTGAATGCCCTTGACCATGTTACGGTTTTAACCTGAGTAGTCGAATCGGTATTGGTTACGTTATAACCGTTGTTGGTGTTGTTGCCCGTCGCGTTCGTGGTTGGTAACCATGTCACGGCGTCGTTGATCTTGAATTTCACGCCGTAGCTGGTGTCTGTGGGATTAAGATCATTTGCGGCGGGCATATTCACGTCTTTCGCCGTTCCTACCAGGGTCAGCACCGGAGTGGTAGTCTGATTGCCAAAGATGAAGCCCTGAGTGGGGGTAGAAGAGGTTATCGCAATTTCCGGCGGTTTCCGGTCTACCGCAAAGACGACGTTATTCGTTGTCGCGATATTACCAACCCTGTCTCTTACGCGAACGTCCAGCCAGTAGGTTCCGTCGGCTGTGGGCGGCGTGATGTTCCAGGTTACGGACTTGGTTGAGTTATTTCCCAGAGAGAGCTTTGTCCACGACGGACTTGAGTCAGTCTTTCCGGTTACCTGAGTAGAAATGTAAGTACGGTACTCAAAGACGTAATCGCCGGTAGTTACCGGATCACGCTCATAGCCGAGGAAGGAATCATTGTCGTAGAAGGAGCCGCGTATATTCTCGTTTTGTCCCAGCGTCGTAATACCGGCCGGAACAGTCGCGTTCGATGACGTTGCGTTATTGAGGTTACCCAGGGTAATTTCAGGCACAACCGTATCCTTGATGAAGGTAAAGGTTGTGGACTTCGTCTTGCCGCTGAGACTGTACGCGGTAATGGTTACCGTGTGCGATCCCTGAGCGACCAGAGTGTTGTTACTGAATGCCGGCAGAGTGCCGTCGAACGTGGCCTGAGCGCCGACGGGGGTGTAAGCGGTTGACATATCCCATACCCAGCTAAATACCGTACCCGCAGTGTTAAAGGATCCGTTAGTAACCGGAATCGGATTGGATGTTGTATTTCTGGTAATCTGAACCGGAGCGGCTTCATCCAACTGGATCGTTACCTTGTCAATGGTAGTATCATCGATATTACCCTGAAGTTTAAACGAGTCATTGAAGAATCTGACCGCTTCTGTCAGTACTACCTCGTTTCCGTTCTTGTCGGTTCCGTTCCTGGCGTTCACGGAATTCGCGGCTCCCCGAACAGGGATTACGTCAGTTATACGAACACCCGGCTCACCGCGGTTCACCGAGAACACTACATAGTAGCGGCCGCCGGCGTTATTGCTTCTGTCGGCGACGCTGATGTCCAGCCAATACTGTCCCGGGGGAATCTCGCCCGCCGGAGACCAGAACTTGGTATCCGTTCTGGTCAGGGGAATATCAAAGGAGACTGACAGAGCATCCTGAGTGGCTCCCAACGGGTAGTCATCGTAGGTCGGCAAGGGGTTAGCAGTACTGTTTTGTACATATTTAGTAAATCGATCCTTGTCGTAAATACGATACTGGAAGTAATACTGGTTGGTTCCGCCTACCGACTTTCTATCATAGCCAATGGCGGAAACCGCGTCAACCAGGGTTCCCCGGATAACGGCGCCCGTCGTGGTAATAGCGCCGCCGCCGCTGAGCAGAGTGGTCTGCTGCTGCGGATCATTCTGGACAGCTATTGTCCAATC